>Ga0207678_10002267_pt1 | contig 17409 bp, 10 predicted proteins | sample KBSC63metaG_FD_184319 | JGI IMG/M metagenome (GOLD analysis project Ga0207678, IMG submission 184319) | Corn rhizosphere microbial communities from Kellogg Biological Station, Michigan, USA - KBS C6-3 metaG (SPAdes) (version 2) | ecosystem: Host-associated > Plants > Roots > Rhizosphere > Soil ...
CGTAGACGTGGATCATTGATCCTTGCCGCAGCGAGGTAAGTGTCTTGTGGGTCGACTGGGTGGCGTAGACCCGCACCCGGGCGCGAGCCGGATCCGGCAGCATCTCCCGATCCAGCAACGCTTCGTCAGAGGGCCGCTCCTCGGCGAGCTGTTCGGCGTAGCGCGAATACTTCTCCCGATAGGACGGCAAGCGCAGCTTCTCGATAAGCGTCCGCGCCGCCCGCATGGCTGTGCGGGGTCGATAGACCGGATGGAAGCGAGCGAAAGCGAACCACGCCTCGTCCCAGAGGAAGATGAGATCCGGCTTGATCGCGAGACATTCCCGCATGACGCGCTGCACGTCGTACACGATGCCGTCGAAGGTGCTGTTGGTAAGCATCAGCATCTTCACCGGGTCCAGTTTGCCGGCCGCGCGGAATTGCAGCAGCACCCGCTTGATCTCGCGCAACGGCACGCCGCCGTACATCGAGTACTGGCTGAGCGGATAAGCGTCCAAGTAGGTCACATGGGCGCCGGACATCATCAGGCCGTAGTGGTGCGATTGATGACAGTTCCGGTCGACCAGCACGATGTCGCCCGGCTGTAAGAGCGCTTGAGCCACGATCTTGTTAGCCGTCGAGGTGCCGTTGGTAACGAAGAATGTCTTTCGCGCGCCGAACGTCTTCGCGGCAAGTTCTTGCGCGTCCCGCAAGGATCCGGTCGGCTCGAGCAGCGAATCCAGGCCACCGCAGGTCGCCGATGTCTCGGCCAGGAAGATGTCCAGCCCGTAGAAGTCCACCATGTCGCTGATCCAGTGCGAGCTCACGACGGACTTGCCTTGAGATATAGGCAACGCGTGGAAGACGCCCGTGGGGCGATGGGCGTAGTCGCGGAGCGCCTCGAAGAACGGCGCGTCGTATCGCTCCTCGATGCCCTTCAAGATGCTGAGGTGGAGTTCGAGCAGTCCTTCACGGGCATGAAACACCCGCCGGTAGTGATGGCTGAGCCGCCCGGCCGTCTCCTCGAGCGACACTTCGGTCATGAGATAGAGGTCCAGCTCCGGCCGCAGTCGGGCGATCCGGCGGGCGAGCATCTGGGCCCGCTCCTCCGGCGGGCTGTCTACGAGCTGGTGGTCACTGCGCTCCTCGAAGAACGAGCCCAACTGGGATAGATCGTGGCGCGAGTGATGGACGAACCGCCGACGAATCACACAGGCCTGCAGGTTGAAGTTCAGTAGCACGGCCATCGAGGCGTCTTCGAAACTGGGGACGACGACGACCTCGTAGACGAAGGCGTCGTCCCGCCGGCGAAGCCGCCGCAGGTCCTCGCGCACGGCACGCTCCTGCGCGCCCGTCATGTCATCGACGATCAGTACCTCGAAGTACGGCCGGGTTTCCCGATTGTGCTCCAGGCTCAACGCGTCGGCGCCGTTCAGCGGTTCGCGGTCCAGGTGCTCGGCCGACCATTGTCCGCCGTTGCGGTAGGAATCCGTGATCAACGCGCGGTTGATCGCAGCGATCAGTCGGGCGAGGCGGTCGTACTTCCCGGCGCCGAACAGTCGCCGCGCGTGCTGAAACGTTTGCACTCCGGGGAATGCCCAGTAGACCTCCATCGGCGCGAGCACATCGAGCAGACGGTCCACTTCTTTGACCAGACGTTCGGTGGGACGCTCCTGCGTCACCGCAACGGCCAGCCGCTCGCTGGCCTCCTCTAGGCCGCTCCAACTGTCTGCTCGCAGCTGCCAAAGGCTGTTGTAGACCGGCGGTTTCGCGACTTCCATGGCTGTCACCTCGGCTGCTGACTACAGACGATCCTCAAGCCAGGACCGTGAGCGCAACTTCACTGTACGACGGAGCCATCAGCGGGACACCGGGGTCGCGGACCAACCCGACCATCGCTGCACGTCGATCACAATGACCGGTCCGGTGGGTGGATCGGTCGAGTATTGGGCGTATCGCGCTGTCAGCAGCGCGATCGCGTGCTCCCCATCGCCTGCGTCCGGACTCACCACCCGAGCCGTGCCGTCGGCGCGCGCCCACCACAGCGTCGACCAGTCGTCGGCATAGTGATCCACCAGGACGGCCACGTTTGGATTGACCGTGATGTTCGCCAGCCGGCGCAAGGCCCAGGTGCGCTTCGGTTTGGCATCCACCGCGGAGTACACGCGATCGCCGTCCACCGCGAACACGATCGGTACCACATGGGGAATCCCCGCCGCGTCAGCTGTCGCCAGCCGGGCGATCCGGGCGGCCCCGAATCTCCGGCGGGCTTCCGACCCGGTCAAGCCCCTCTAACCAATGGCTCGACCTCCCGCCCAATAAACCGGACGAATCCCACAACATCCGGTTCGTCGACTGTCGGCTCGAGCACAACGGTATGCGCACCTGCGGCGACGTACCGACGTACGACCGCCGCGATGGCGGTCGCGTCACCGGTTGCCGCGGCCTCGTCGCCTGCCTTGAGGCCGGACAGCGCGATCGCACGGCGCACTCGATCGTCGGCGTCAGCGCCGGTCGCCGCCATGACATACGCGATGACGGGATAGTCACCGGCGCGGCCGGCGGCCACCCGCGTCTGGTCGATGAGCCGAAGCGTTTCCTGCAGGTCTGCCGGGCTCGTTCCGCCGGTGATGATGGCGCCGTCCGCGACCCGCCCGATGAGCTCGAACGTGCGCCGCCCGTATCCGCCACTGAACAGACGGGGTGCTGGCGTGGGCGGCCAATCGAGGCGAACGTCGGTTAGCCGGACGTACCGGCCGGCTACCGTCACCGTCTCGCCACCGAGCAACCCGTGCAATGCGGTGAGGTACTCACCGAGCAGGGTCAGCGGGGATCCCACGCGAGCACCGGCTTGCCCCATCCAATCCTGTACACCGTGCCCGACGCCGACCTCGAAGCGACCGGGAAACAAGCGGGCGACCGTCGCGATCTCCATCGCGCACAGCGCCACATTGCGTAACGGCACTGGGAGCAAGCCGATGCCCACGCGCAGCCGGTCGGTCCACGCCAATGCGGCCGCCGCGGCCGCGATGCCACCTTCTTTGAAGCAGTCCTCCCATAGCCACAACTCGGCGAGCCCGGCCTCTTCGGCCGCGGACGCCACCGCTCGCAGTTGCTCGGGCGGTAGCTCAGGTCGGAACACCACACCCAGGTCAGTCACGGGCCGAGCATCCCACTCCGGTCCAACCTGCTCGCTCCAGCCGCACACCCGCCGCTTTGTATGCATGATCCGTGGCTCCTGCAACGGATCATGCATACGTTTCCAGGGCGGCCCGAGGTCTAGGCGGTAACCACCAGGCCCAACTCCGAGGGGCTCGCGAGGAGATCGCTCTTCGGCAGCACTCGGACGGTGTAGCCGAACGTGCCGGTGCGCTCGAGCGGGACGTCCCCCTCGAATCGGCTCGTGCCGTCGGTGGGCCCGGCGTAGGCCAACGAAACGGTGCTCACGTCGACGAGCCGGTCCTCGGCGTCGATCCCGCCGTACACGGCCTGCACGTCGACCTCGGCCGGACTGAGCCCGTTCAGCGCCACCTCGGCTCGCAGATGCAATGCCGACCCAAGCTGCGGGTCCCCCTCGAGTTGGGACTCCACGTGCAGCACCGTGACACCTGGCCATGCGTTGAGCACGTCTAGGCGCCATTCTGCGAGCGCCCGAGCGGCCTTGTAGTCACCCGCCGCGAGCCGCGCGGCCGATTGCGCCGCCGAGGCATACAACTCCTGGACGTACTCCCGAACCATCCGGGTGGCGACCACCTTCGGCCCGAGCGACTTGAGGGTGTGCCGGACCATCTGCACCCATCGAGTCGGGACGCCGGTCTCGTCGCGGTCATAGAACCGGGGCGCGACCTGGTGCTCGATGATGTCGTAGAGAGCCATTGCCTCGACATCGTCGCGCCGGTCCGGGTCGGTCAGCCCGTCAGCCGACGGAATGGCCCAGCCGTTCTCGCCGTCGAACCACTCGTCCCACCATCCGTCGCGAATGGACAGATTGAGCGCACCGTTCAGCGCGGCCTTCATACCCGATGTGCCGCACGCCTCCAGCGGGCGGAGCGGGTTGTTCAGCCAGACGTCCACGCCCCCGGTGAGGTAGCGGGCCATCCGGATGTCGTAGTCGGGCAGGAACGTGATCCGATGCCGGATGGCCGGGTCGTCGGCGAACTTGACCATTTGCGCGATGAGTTGCTTGCCCCCGTCGTCGGCCGGGTGGCTCTTGCCGGCAATGACGATCTGCACCGGGCGCTCGGGATGCAGCAGGAGCGACTTCAGCCGCTCCTCGTCGCGCAGCATGAGGGTCAGGCGCTTGTACTGCGGCACCCGGCGGGCAAACCCGATGGTGAGCACGTCGGGGCTGAAGGCGGACGAGGTCCAGCCCAGCTCGGCTTCCGCCATCCCGCGTTGGCGGGCCGAGGCTCGGATGCGCGGGCGGATCTCGGTGACCAGCCGGTCACGCAGATCGTGCCGCAGGCTCCACAGCTCGCTGTCGGCCACGCGGTCGATCGCGGTCCACGGCGAGCCGTCGGCGATCGCCTCCGGACCGACCTCGCGCTCGGCGATGCTGAGGACCTCGCGGGACATCCACGTCGGAGCATGAACCCCGTTGGTGACCGAGGTGATCGGCACTTCCGACGGATCGAAGCGCGGCCACAGCGAGGAAAACATTTCTCGACTGACCTCGCCGTGCAGCCGGGACACGCCGTTGGCGCGCTGACCGAGCCGGAAGCCCATGTACGCCATGTTGAAAATGTTGGGGTCTTCTTCCCGCCCGAGGTCGAGAATCCGCTCGATCGGAACACCCGGGATGCCAGCGAGGTGCACGGCGACGAGCGAGCGCGGGAACCGGTCGATGCCGGCCGGGACCGGCGTGTGGGTTGTGAAAATCGTCCCGGCTCGAACCGCCTGCCAGGCCTCGTCAAAACTCAGGTCGTCGGTCTCGATGAGTTCCCGGATGCGCTCTATACCGAGGAATCCGGCGTGGCCCTCGTTGGTGTGAAACACCTGCGGGGCGGTCGTCCCAGTCGCCGCACAGTAAGCGCGGATTGCGCGAACGCCGCCCATCCCCAGCAGCAGTTCCTGCTCGAGCCGGTGATCGGCGCCGCCGCCGTACAGGCGGTCTGTGACTTGCCGGGCGGCGGCGTCGTTCTCCTCGATGTCGCTGTCGAGAAGGAGGAGCGGCACTCGTCCGACCTGGGCCACGAAGATCTGCGCGTAGAGGGTCCGGCCTTCGGGGAGCGCTAGCGAGATTCGCGCCGGACTGCCGGCGAGATCCAGTGGCTTGATCGGCAGACCTTGGGGGTCGAGCGATGGGTATCGCTCCAACTGCCACCCATCACGAGAGAGGGACTGGCTGAAGTACCCCGCGCGGTAGAGCAGACCGACGCCGATGATCGGCACACCGAGGTCGCTTGCCGCCTTGAGATGATCGCCCGCCAGGATGCCGAGGCCGCCGGAGTACTGCGGGAGCGCTTCGGTGATACCGAATTCCGGTGAGAAGTAGGCGATGCTGGTCGGCAGGCTGCCGTCCGGCTGACTCTGATACCAGCGCGGTTGCTCGACGTAGTCGGTCAGGTCGTCGTAGACGTCGTTCATCCGACGGAGGAACCGGCGATCCTTGGCGAGGATGGCGAGCCGCTGGGCGCTGACCTCGCCGAACATCTTGACCGGATCCGCGTCGCAGGCCGCCCAGAGTTCCGGGTCGACCGACTCCAGCAGATCGCGCGAGTCCGGATGCCACGACCAGCGCAAATTGGTCACGATCGCGCCGAGCCTCACCAATTCGGGAGGAAACGCGGCTCGTACCGTGAGCCGTCTCAATGCCTTCACGGGGAGCACACTAGCGGGTGCAGATAGGCGCGCTGGGCACCTGCGGACCTACTCCAGCACCGATCGAATCGGTACGGTGGCCCCGTGGTGGGACGTATCGGACTAGCAAACGTCGGCCCGGTCGTGGGTTCGACCGCGGACGGTGAGCATCCGGCCCGGGCGGTCGTTGGTGAGCACATTCCCGTCTCTGCCACGGTATTCCGGGAAGGTCACGACGCTGTTGCCGCGAATGTGGTTGTCCGGGCGCCGGACGGGCGGCGCCTGCCGTTCCTCCGGATGACCTACGGTGCACCCGGTCTCGACCGATGGCACGCGGATCTGGTGCCGGATGTCGAGGGCATGTGGACGTTCACCGTCGAGGCGTGGAGCGATCCGTTGTCGACGTGGCATCACGCGGTGACGGTCAAGATCGAGGCAGGTCAGGGCAGCGCGGACCTGGCCAACGACCTGGAAATCGGCGCACGAATATTCGACCAGCTCGCCACGTTGCTGCCCAAACCCGAGCGCCCTCGGGCGGTCGCCGCCGCGGCCGCGCTACGCGACCAGACACTGGATCTCGGACACCGGGTGGGTCCGGCTCTCGACCCGTATCTCATACGTCTCGCCCAGCAGGACCCGGTGCGGGAACTTGTGACCAAGTCCCCGCGGTATTCGGTGTGGGTGGATCGACCCCGCTCGCTGTACGGATCGTGGTACGAGTTCTTTCCCCGCTCTATCGGAGCCGAGCTGGCGAACGACCCGCACGCGCCCGCGCGACCAGCCCGGCACGGGACGCTCAAGGACGCCACCGAGCACCTGGATTACGTGGCGAGAATGGGCTTCGACGTCGTCTACCTGCCGCCGATCCATCCGATCGGCAAACAGAACCGCAAGGGCGCCAACAACTCGGTGATGGCCATGCCATGGGATGTCGGCTCGCCGTGGGCGATCGGCTCTGACGAAGGCGGCCACGACACCGTCCATCCTGATCTCGGCACCATCGCTGACTTCGTTGCCTTCGTGCGGAGGGCCAACGAGCTCGGTATGGAGGTCGCGCTCGACTACGCACTGCAGGCGGCACCGGATCATCCGTGGGTCACCGAGCATCCTGAATGGTTCACCACCAAACCCGACGGGACGATTGCCTACGCCGAGAATCCGCCGAAGAAGTACCAGGACATCTATCCGATTAATTTCGATAACGATCCGGAAGGGATCTACGCCGAATGCCTGCGCATCCTTTCGGTGTGGATCGACGCCGGAGTGAAGATCTTCCGGGTCGACAATCCCCATACCAAACCGATCAACTTCTGGCATTGGCTGATCGCGACGGTGAAGCAGAAAAATCCGGACGTGCTGTTCCTCGCTGAGGCGTTCACCCGCCCCGCGATGATGCACGAGCTGGCCCGGATCGGCTTCAGCCAGAGCTACACATACTTCACTTGGCGAAACGGCAAGGACGAGCTCGAGCAATACGCCCGGGAGCTGGTCAGCACCGCCCACTACATGCATCCGAACTTCTTCGTCAACACGCCTGACATCCTGAATGGCTTTCTCCAGACGGGCGGTCCCGGAGCATTTCGCATTCGCGCGATATTGGCGTCGATGCTCTCCCCGACCTGGGGCGTGTATTCGGGCTATGAGCTGTTCGAGCACCTTCCGGTGCGCCCAGGCAGCGAAGAGTACTTGGATAGTGAGAAATACCAGCTGAGACCTCGGGACTACGCCGGGGCCGAGGCCGACGGCCGATCCCTCGCTCCGTTCCTCACCCGGCTGAACGAGATCCGCCGGCAGCATCGCGCCCTGCACTGGCTCGGCAACCTTCGTTTCCACCAGGTCGACAACGACTCGATCACGGCATTCAGCAAGCGGGTCGAAGCGACAGACGACGAACCAGCCGACACGATCTTGGTCGTCTGCTCGACCGATCCCTACAACGTTCGCGAGGGCTGGACGGGGCTCGACCTGCCCGCGCTGGGGGCCGGCTGGGACGAGCGGTTCACCGTCCACGACCTGCTCACCGGCGCCGAGTGGGAGTGGGGCCAGTTCAACTATGTACGGCTTGACCCGCACTGGGGCCCGGCGCATATTTTCGAGGTTCGACTGTCACAGTTGGGGTGAGAGCGACAGTTGGGCCCCGGCGTCGGGTGAATTGAGAATTGGACCGTCCCGGACTGAGAGGTGACTGCGTTGACCGACAGCATTGCTGCTGGCGCGCGGGGTTCTCGCGATCCCGACTGGTTCAAACGCGCGGTGTTCTACGAAGTCCTGGTCAGAGGATTCAGCGACTCCAACAGCGACGGCACGGGTGACCTGCGCGGCCTCGCCGACAAGCTGGACTACCTCGCCTGGCTCGGCATCGACTGCCTGTGGCTGCCGCCTTTCTACCCGTCCCCGTTGCGCGACGGCGGGTACGACATCAGCGACTACGAGGGCGTGCTCGCCGAGTTCGGCACGATCGACGATTTCACGGCGCTCCTGAAGGCGGCGCACGAGCGCGGCATCAAGGTGATCATTGACTTCGTGATGAACCACACCTCGGACCAACATGCCTGGTTCCAGGCGTCGCGCAAGGATCCGAACGGCCCCTACGGCAACTATTACGTGTGGAGCGACGACGACACGAGGTATCCGGACGCCCGCATCATCTTCGTCGACACCGAGCCGTCGAACTGGACATTCGACCCAGTGCGCAAGCAGTACTTCTGGCATCGCTTCTTCAGCCACCAGCCCGACCTGAACTTCGACTCCGCCGATGTTCAGCAGGCAATGATCGATGCCCTCAGGTTCTGGCTCGACCTCGGCATCGACGGGTTCCGCCTGGACGCTGTCCCGTACCTCTATGAGCGCGACAGCACGAACTGCGAGAACCTGCCGGAGACCCACGAGTTTCTCAAGCGATTACGAAAAGAAATCGATCGCGACTACCCGGATCGGGTCATGTTGTGTGAGGCCAATCAGTGGCCGGATGACGTGGTGCAGTACTTCGGCGATCCGGCGACCGGTGGCGACGAATGTCATATGGCCTTCCACTTCCCCGTCATGCCCCGAATCTTCATGGCGGTGCGCCGGGAGAACCGCTACCCGATCTCAGAAATCATGGAGCAGACACCGTCCATTCCCGCCAATTGTCAGTGGGGCATATTCCTGCGCAATCATGACGAGCTGACTCTGGAGATGGTCAGCGACGAGGAGCGGGACTACATGTGGGCGGAGTATGCCAAGGATCCGCGAATGAAGGCGAATATCGGCATCCGCCGGCGGTTGGCCCCGTTGCTCGAGAACGACATCAATCAGATCGAGCTGTTCACCGCGTTGCTCCTCTCTTTGCCGGGTTCACCCGTCCTGTACTACGGTGATGAAATCGGCATGGGCGACAATATTTGGCTCGGAGATCGCGATGGCGTCCGCACGCCGATGCAATGGACGCCCGACCGTAACGCCGGGTTCAGCACGTGCGATCCGGGCCGGCTGTACCTTCCGGTCAATATGGATTCCATCTATGGCTTCCAAGTGACGAACGTCGAATCCCAGACGCGCAATTCCTCGTCACTACTGCACTGGATGCGGCGCATGATCAGGGTGCGCAAGGCGAATCCGGCGTTCGGCTTGGGGACATTCCACGATATCGGCGGCAGTAACCCGAGCGTGCTCGCCTTCGTCCGCACCTTCGGTGACGACATCGTGCTCTGCGTGAACAACCTCTCCCGCTTCCCCCAGGCGGTCGAACTCGATCTACGCCCGTGGGAGGGAGCGGAGCCCATTGAGTTGATGGGCGACACTCGCTTCCCCGCGATCGGTGAACTCTCGTATTTGCTGACTCTTGCCGGGCATGGCTTCTACTGGCTGCGCATTCCCCGTAACCAGGTGTCCGATGCGGAACCGGAGCGAGGACAGTGGGCCCGCGAGGTGGTGACGTGACCCTGACCGATGACGACCTGCAACCGCTCGTCGAACGCTGGTTGCCGAGTCAGCGATGGTACGCCGGCAAGGGTCGGGGCATGTCCGACGTGTCGCTGAGGCTTCTTACGGCGCTGACCGAGACCGTCCCTGAGGTCGGCATCTGGTTGGTGACCGTGACCTATGCCGACGGCCAGATGGACACCTATCAACTACCACTCGTGGGGCGGACGGAGCCAGCCGGCAGCCTCGAGCATGTGTTGCTCGGCACGATCCAGACGCCGGACGGCACCCGCTGGATCTACGACGCTCTGCACGACCGGGACGTCACGGGTGTCTTCATCGACGGGGTCCGGAAGGACGCTGCGCCCGGACCGGTGTATTTCCAACGATATGTCGACGCGAGCGACCTGCCTGTTGATCTACTGAGCCTGGTGCTCACTGGCGAGCAATCCAATACCTCGCTGGTCTACGGCGATCAAGCCATTCTCAAGGTATTTCGGCGGCTCGAGCCCGGCATCAACCCGGACATCGAAATTCACCAGGCACTCAGCGAGCTCGGCGCGAAGCATATTGCCCGCCTGCTCGGAAGCATGACGGCTGATCTGCCCGACGACGGCCGGGGCACCCTCGCGCCGGTCAGCCTAGCGATGCTGCAGGAGTTCATGAGTACCGCGAGCAACGGATGGGACCTGGCCAAGACCAGCGTCCGAGACCTGATGGCGGAAGCGGACCTGCACGCGGCCGAGGCGGGCGGTGACTTCGCGGCCGAGGCCGAGCGGCTGGGCGCCGCGACGGCTGTCGTACACACCGACCTAGCCGTTGCGTTCGGCACTGACGTGATGCCGGGCGACCAGCTTCGGGAACGGGCGGCGGCCATGCACGCGCACCTCGACGCCGCGCTGGCCGAGGTACCTTTGCTCGCCCCGGTCGAGCCGGGGCTGCGCGCCGCCTTCGATGCGGTGGATTCCCTGGCCGACACGGCCGAGCCGGTGCCGACCCAACGGATCCACGGCGATTTGCACCTCGGCCAGGCGCTGCGGACCTCCCGGCGATGGATCTTGCTTGACTTCGAGGGCGAACCGATCGCATCGCTCGCCGGCCGCAGGTCCTTCGACTCGCCGCTGCGTGACGTCGCCGGGATGTTGCGATCGTTCGACTACGCATCCCGATACCAGACCGTCGACACGCCTGACCCGCAGCTGTCCTATCGTGCGAACGAGTGGGCCGAGCGCAACCGGGACGCGTATTGCGCTGGTTACGCGGATGTTTCGGGCAGCGATCCCCGGGTCCATGACGTTCTGTTGCGCGGATTCGAGGCTGACAAAGCGGTCTACGAGGCGGTCTACGAGACCCGGAACCGGCCGACGTGGGTCCGGATTCCGCTCGCATCGCTCACCCGTCTCGCCGAGCCCACCGGTACTAGCTACCGCGCGTCGGACGACAGAGCAGCTGCCGACACCGGCCCCGTCCGTGAGGAAGGTGCTTCATGAGCAAGGACAAGGACTCAAAGCCCGGCAAGTCGCAGTCGAGCCGCAAGGCCACCCCGGTGAGTGAGGCGGTCGCCGCGGCCGACGCCGCCATCCCGGCCTCGCGGCCCGCGGCGCCCGACGCACCGCCGGTCGAGACCGGCCCGATCCCGGCCGTGGCAACGGTCGAGGGCGACGCCTTCGACCGCCTCGTCGGTGGATCGCACCATGATCCGCACGGTCTGCTCGGCGCGCATCCGACTGCCGATGGGCGCACCGTTATCCGCACCTTGCGGCCGGAAGCCAGCAAGGTCACGGCGATCATCGAGGGCAAGCCGTTCGAGCTCGAACGACTGCATGACGGTGGGGTGTTCGGCGCGGTCGTTGACGGCCTTCCCACCGATTACCGGCTCGAGGTCACGTACGGCGACCAGACCTATACGGTCGACGATCCCTACCGCTGGTTGCCGACCGTCGGCGAGGTGGACCTCCATCTCATCGGCGAGGGTCGGCACGAGCAGCTGTGGGACGTCCTCGGCGCGCACGTACGCACCTATGACACGCCCCAGGGTCCGGTGAGCGGCACCTCGTTCGCAGTATGGGCACCGAATGCGCGCGGAGTCCGGATCGTGGGGGACTTCGACTACTGGTCGGGCCGGGACTACCCAATGCGCTCGCTGGGATCGTCGGGTGTCTGGGAATTGTTCGTCCCCGGCGTCGGCAAGTGGGCGAAGTACAAGTTCAACATCCTGGGCTCGGACAGCGTGTGGCGTCAGAAGGCCGACCCGCTGGCCTTCGCGACCGAGGCTCCGCCCGCAACCGCCTCGGTGGTGTTCACCTCCGGTTACAAGTGGGGCGACGACGAGTGGTTCGCCGCCCGGGCCGGAACCCAGTGGCATGCGTCGCCCATGTCCATCTATGAAGTGCACATCGGGTCCTGGCGACAAGGGCTGTCCTACAGCCAGCTGGCCGAGGAGCTGGTCGCGCACGTCAAGGCCACCGGCTTCACGCATGTGGAATTCCTCCCCGTGGCCGAGCATCCATTCGGCGGCTCCTGGGGGTATCAGGTGTCGTCGTACTACGCGCCGAGTGCGCGCTTCGGCAACCCGGACGACTTCCGGTATCTCGTGGACCGGCTACATCAGGCCGGGATCGGAGTCATCGTCGACTGGGTGCCGGCTCACTTCCCGAAGGACGAGTGGGCCCTGGCCCGCTTCGACGGCACGGCGCTGTACGAGCATGCGGACCCGCGCCGAGGTGAGCAGCCCGATTGGGGCACGCTCGTCTTCGACTTCGGCCGGCGTGAGGTACGCAACTTCCTCGTGGCCAACGCCCTGTTCTGGCTCGAGGAGTTCCACATCGACGGACTTCGGGTCGACGCCGTCGCCTCGATGCTTTACCTCGACTACTCCCGCAAGGACGGCGAGTGGCTGCCCAACGTCTATGGCGGCCGGGAGAACCTCGACGCGGTCGCCTTCCTGCAAGAGATGAACGCCACGGTTTACAAGCGCGTGCCAGGGGTCGTCACCGTTGCCGAGGAGTCGACGGCGTGGCCTGGCGTCACCCGGCCGACGCATCTCGGCGGGCTGGGCTTCGGTTTCAAGTGGAACATGGGCTGGATGCACGACACCCTCGGCTACGTCTCCCGGGAGCCCATTTACCGCCAGTACCACCACCACGAGATGACCTTCTCGATGGTCTACGCCTACTCGGAGAACTACATCCTCCCGATCTCGCACGACGAGGTCGTCCACGGCAAGGGTTCGCTGCTGGGAAAGATCCCCGGCGATCGGTGGCAGGAGCTGGCGACGCTTCGCACTCTGTACGCGTACATGTGGGCGCATCCCGGCAAGCAACTGCTGTTCATGGGCCAGGAGTTCGCGCAGGGCGCCGAGTGGAGCGAGTCGCGATCACTTGACTGGTGGCTGCTCGACGGACCGGAACACCGTGGCGTGCAACGACTCGTCACTGACCTCAACCGGATCTACCGCGAGACGAACGCGTTGTGGTCCCAAGACAACGATCCGGCCGGATTCCACTGGATCGATGCCAACGACGCGATGGGGAACGTCTACTCGTTCCTGCGGATTGGGACCGATGGGTCGATCATCGCCTGCGTCGCTAACTTCTCGCCGGTGCCACACGAGCGCTACCAGCTCGGCCTGCCCAAGGCCGGACGCTGGGAGGAGGTTGTCAACACCGACGCCGAGGTCTACTTCGGGTCCGGGGTCGGCAACTTCGGCGGCGTCGATACCGGCGACCAGCCGTGGCACGGTCAGCCCACGTCCGTAACCCTGCGGGTCCCGCCGCTCGGAGCAATCTGGTTGCGCTGGATCGAATAAGCCGCTCCGGTCTAGTTGCGATCGAGCGCTGTTTTGAACCGCAGCCGTCCCGGCGCCATGCTGGGAGGTGCGGCGAGGGGAATTCCCCGGCCCGGCCCGGCGTTACTCCGCCATGTCGTTGCAGATGCAACATTTTGGAGGCTGATATGCCCGCTGTGACCGCGGATACTTTGACGTTGCCACGCCTGAACCCAGCGACGCTCGGCGACACCGAGCGCCCCGTGCGGTCGGTGACAACCGGCCCCAAGGGGTTCGAGGGCGAAGGTTTCCCGGTGACCCGCGCCTTCGCCGGTGTCGGGATGCGGGACCTCGACCCGTTTGTCCACATGGACCAGATGGGCGAGGTCGACTACGCCCCGGGTGAGCCGAAGGGCACCCCGTGGCATCCACATCGTGGTTTCGAGACCGTTACTTACATGATCGACGGCACGTTCCTGCACCAGGATTCGCACGGCGGTGGCGGGGTGATCGAAAACGGCGCCACCCAGTGGATGACCGCGGGCGCGGGCATCCTGCACATCGAAACGCCGCCCGAGGAACTGGTCCTGTCCGGTGGCTTGTTCCACGGCATCCAGCTGTGGGTGAACCTTCCCGCGAAGGACAAGTTCACCCCACCGCGGTACCAGAGCATCGAGGGCGGCGAAGCGACGCTCGTGGCATCCGACGACGGCGGCGCGCTCGTCCGGATCATCGCGGGAAGCATCGACGGCCACCCCGGGCCGGGCTCGACCCACACGCCGATTACCTTGGCGCACGCGACCGTCGCCCCGGGCGCAACGCTGTCGCTGCCATGGCAGCCGGACTACAACGCCCTGGTCTATGTTCTTGCCGGGTCCGGCACGGTCGGGCCGCAGGACCGACCGATTCGCACCGGCCAGCTGGCCCTGTTCGGCGCCGGCGACCGGCTGACGGTTTCGGCGAACGTCGCGCAGGAATCCCGCCATCCGGCTCTGGACGTGTTGATCCTCGGCGGCCGGCCGATCGGTGAGCCGGTGGCGCACTACGGCCCGTTCGTCATGAACACCACCGAGGAGCTGCAGCAGGCTCTCGACGACTACCGCGCCGGCCGGCTCGGTGTGATCCCGGCCAACGCGATCATGCCTCACACCTCGAACTGAGCTGCTGGCGGAGCCCGAGGACCCGTGGCCTGTCGCCCGCGCGACGCTCTCGGCTTAGAACAAAGCGTTGGCGAGGGCGCGCCGCGCGGGTGCGACCCGGGGGTCGTCCGGGCCCAGTAGGTCGAAGTACTCGATGAGGCGCTCTCGCACGGCGTCCCGGTCATCACCGCTCACTCTGCGGACGAGGCCGAGCAACCGGCCCAGGGCGCCATCGACGTCGCTGCGCGAGAGCGCATAGTCGGCGGCAGCAAGCTGGGCCGGCACGTCGTCCGGTGCGGTCTCAGCCCGGGCCACCAGCTTGGGATCGATGTCCTGGAGTCGCTCCAACAGCCGCACCTGGCGCAGCGCGAGTGCCGCCTCCGTGTTTGCCGGCTCGGCGTCGAGGATGGCCTGGTAACGTTTCGCGGCCAGGTCGAACTGACCGGCTTCGAGCGCGGCTTCAGCCTCGCCGAATCGCGGGTCCACGGGCACCTCGGCTGCCGTTGCTTCGTCAGTGGCATCTGCGACCGCGCCGCTGAGCCCCGCCTGCGAGGCGGCCTTGACCAGTGCGCCCACAAACTCCCGAACCTGCGGTTCAGGCAAGGCACCCTGGAATCCAGGGACCAGCTGTCCACCGATCGCAGCGAAGACGGTCGGGATGCTCTGGACCTGCAATGCCTGCGAGATACGGGGGTTGGCGTCCACGTCGATCTTGGCCAGAATCCAGGTGCCTCCGGCCTCGGCGGCGAGCCGCTCCAGGATGGGCGAGAGCTGCTTGCACGGTTGGCACCAGTCGGCCCACAAGTCGATGAGCACCGGCACCTGGAACGATCGATCGATCACCTCGGCCTGGAAGGTCGCCTCGGTGACTTCGACGACGGAGCCACCAGGCGCCGGAGTGGCGTTGTCCGCGGCGCGCGCGGCTGCTTCCGAGCGGGCCTTCACGGCCGCCAGGTCGACGGCTCCGGACATGGCGGCCGCCATCGCGGGCGCAGACGCGGGGGGACGACGACGGTTCGCAGCAGTCATGTGTTCCAGTGTCCCAGACGCACCCCGGTGCCCGCCGCTGTTCAGCTACGGGCGAGCACTTCGGCGAGGGCCGGCGCGGCCGCATCCTTCGCGGACAGCAAGGACCGGTCTTCCCGGTCAATTGGAATCGGCCAGTTGATGCCGAGCTCGGCGTCGAAGGGATTGACGGCCACCCCGGCCATGCCAGGTGCCCATTCGGTATCGAAGCAATACAGATATTGCGTCGGTTCGGCGCTCACCGACTGGAAGCCATTGCACACGCCCGCGGGCACCAGAACCTGGGTTCCCGGCACGAGTCGCACCGTGGCGACCGCGCCAGCAGTCGACGAATCCGGTCGGGTGTCAACGTATGCGCCGAAGGCCTCGCCGGAGACGATGGCGACGAGCTTTGTCATCGCCTCGCCATGCAGGCCCCGGATCGTCCCCTGCCGACTTTGCGTCACGTTGATCTGTCGCCACGGCCCGGCGTCGACACCGGCCTCCTGCAGGCCGCTCTCCCGGAAGAATTCCCGAATAGTGCCGCGCTCATCGCTGACCTGCTTCATGGACAGCACAAGCAAACCGTCGATGGCAGTCTTCGACACCTCGAAATCGATCACGCTGGTAGCCACGCGGGCATCCTAGGAGACTCGCCAGGCGTCCTCGGCAGAGCTAGCGGAGCTAGAACCGCACCGGCTCCCGGTACTCGCCCCACAGTGGCCGGAACGCGTCGCAGATCTCGCCCAGCGTGGCCTCCGCGCGCACGGCCTCGAGCATGGGCGGGACGATGTTGCGATCGGAATGGGCCGCCTCGACCATCCCGGTGAGAGCCACATCGACCGCAGCCTGGTCGCGGGCGCGACGCCGATCGGCGACCAGCTCACGCTGGGCCAACTCGACTTCATGCGAGACGCGCAGGATCTCCAGCTCGTCGCCGACGTCGCCGGTTAGCGTGTTCACCCCCACCACGCGCTTCTCGCCCTTCTCCAGTTCTTGCTGGTAGGCGAACGCAGAGTCGGCGATCGCGGTGATAAACCAACCGTCCTCGATGCCCCGCAACAACCCGGACGTCATCGTGCCGTCAGACCCGAGATCTCGGATCTGCGCGAAGATGCGTTCGGCCTCGGCCTCGATGCGATCCGTTTCGGCTTCGACGTACCAGGAGCCACCGAGCGGATCGACCACGTTGAGCACACCGGTTTCCTCGGCGATCACCTGCTGGGTGCGAAGTGCGATCTGCGCGGCTTTCCCCGAGGGCAGCGCGAGTACCTCGTCAAGGGCATTGGTGTGCAGCGAGTTCGTGCCGCCGAGTACCGCCGCCATGGCCTCGACTGCGGTGCGAACGATGTTGTTGTCCGGCTGCTGCGCGGTCAGCGAGACGCCAGCCGTCTGGGTGTGGAACCGCAGCCACTGCGCCCGTGCGGTCCGAGCGCCGTACACATCGCGCATCCACCGCGCCCAGATGCGGCGAGCAGCGCGGAACTTTGCGATCTCTTCGAAGAAATCGATGTGGGCATCGAAGAAGAACGACAAGCCGGGAGTGAACTGCTCGATGTCCAGCCCGCGGGATAGGCCCAGCTCGACGTAGCCGAATCCGTCGGCCAGCGTGAATGCCAGCTCCTGTGCCGCGGTCGCACCCGCCTCCCGGATGTGGTAACCCGAGACGGACAACGGCTTGTAAGCGGGCACCTCGGTGCCTACGAACTCCATCAGGTCGCCGATGAGCTTCAGGTGCGGCTCGGGCGGATAGATCCACTCCTTCTGCGCGATGTACTCCTTGTAGATGTCGGTCTGGAGCGTCCCGTTCAGGGTCGAT
>Ga0207678_10002271_pt1 | contig 17395 bp, 15 predicted proteins | sample KBSC63metaG_FD_184319 | JGI IMG/M metagenome (GOLD analysis project Ga0207678, IMG submission 184319) | Corn rhizosphere microbial communities from Kellogg Biological Station, Michigan, USA - KBS C6-3 metaG (SPAdes) (version 2) | ecosystem: Host-associated > Plants > Roots > Rhizosphere > Soil ...
GTGAGGGACGGCAAGCTGCTGATTCATCCCGAGCGCCAGAAAGGCTGGTTCCACACCGGCTGGAGCTTCCGCGGCAAGGTCGACCTCGCGGTGACGGTGCCCCAGCTGCGCGGCGCCGACATTGCCGGGTCGGGCGACATCACCATCGACCAGGTCAAGGGCGACCGGTTCGACGGCTCGGTCGCCGGCTCGGGCGCGCTCCAGGTCGGGACGCTCGAGGTCCAGACGCTCAAGCTGGCGATTGCCGGCTCGGGCGACGTCAAGGCGACGGCGGGCAAGGCGCAAACGGTGAAGTACGACATCGCCGGCTCGGGCGGCATCGACGCCAAGGGCATCCAGGCCCAGACCGCCGACGTGTCGATCGCCGGCTCGGGCAGCGTCGCCGCGCAGGCGACCGGAACCGCCGACGTCAGCATCATGGGCTCGGGGGACGTCGAGCTGACCGGCGGCGCCAAGTGCACCGTCAGCAAGGCCGGCTCGGGCGACGTGCGCTGCTCGTGATTCGGCGCCGCTCTTAAAGCGGCTTTAACCATAAACGAGGAAGGTGGGCGCATGCGCACCTTCCTTCTTGCCGCCCTCGCCCTGCTCGCCGTCCCGGCGCAGGCCGCGACGCGCAACTTCGGGGTCGAGGGGTTCGATCGAATCCGCGTCGACGGGCCGTTCAAGGTCAAGCTCACGACCGGCGTCGCGCCGTTCGCCAAAGCGACCGGGTCGGCCATTGCCCTCGAGCGGGTGGCGCTCGACCTCCAGGGCCGGACGCTGGTCGTCCACGTCAATCAGTCGTCATGGGGCGGCTACCCCGGCGCAGCGCCCGGGCCGGTCGAGATCGCGCTCGGCACGCATGAGCTTTCGGGGGCCGCGGTCAACGGCTCGGGCAGCCTCGAGATCAATCGCATCACGGGCCTGAAATTCGACCTGTCGGTCCAGGGGTCGGGCGACGCGATGGTCGGTACCAGCGACGTCGATCAGCTGCGCATCACTCTGTTCGGAAACGGCAGCACGACCGTATCCGGCCGCGCCGCAACCCTGACGGCGTTCCAGCGGGGGATCACGTCGCTCAACGCCGGCGGCCTGACCATCAAGGACGCGACGATCGGCGCCGAGGGCGGCTCGACGACCAGCGCGGCCGTCACCAATTCGGCGAAGATCACGGCGTCCGGGTCGGCGACGGTGACGCTGACCGGCAACCCGTCCTGCACGGTCCGCGCGAACGGCTCAGCCAGCGTCAGCGGCTGCCATTAATTGACCGTCGCGCGGGCCTCCACGCCCGAGAGAAAGGCCCACAAGGCCCCGGCCAGCTCCTCGCCCGCGGCGACGGCTTCCGCTTTCTCACCTTCCGCCAGGCGATCGAGCAGAGCCCGGCAGACTGCGCCGTGCTCGACGTCGGCCCGCTCATGGACCCGGAAAAAGCGCAGCGTCGGCTCATCCGCGATCCCGTAGCGGTCGATCAGGCCTTCGATCTTGGCGCTCGCCACGCCCGGGAACTGGCTCTCATAAGCGTAGAGCGCGCCGAGCCCCGCGGCGTAGGACTGGCGCGACAGCCTGCGGAAGGTGTCGATCAGGCCCTGCGTCTCGGGATTGAGCTCCTGCCCGCGAACCGCGCCGTCGTCTTCGCCGAGGCCGGCCGCGAACATCAGCCACAGCGTCGCATGGTCCTGCTTGCCCGCCTCGATCCCCTCTTCCTCGGCGAGGTTCTCGGCGAGCATGCGGCGGCCGTCGCGGTCGGGGCAGGCGCTGTGGACCGCGCTGACCGCGCGCGGAAAGGCCTCGACGTGATGGAAATATTGCCGGGCGTAAGCGCGCAGCGTGTCGAGCGGCAGGCGGCCTTCGGTCCACGCCTGGTAGAAGGGATGCTTCAGCATCGCCCGCTCCGCGACCTTGGAATCGATTAGCGACGAAGTAGTCATGCTGGCCTCCCGGTTGGTCTTCCGCGAACCGATAGCGTCGGCCATCCGACTATACCAGAGCCAGCGCGGCGAGCCGGCCGTAGAGCTGCGGCGGAAGCTCGCTCAACCCGGTTCCGTCGCCCTCGGCGGTCGGGACGTCAGCCTCGTCGAGATAGCGCCAGCCCTGGTGAGCGCGGCGCGGAGTCGGCGCGACCGCCTTGAGATCGGCGGCGCAGACGATGTCGATCCGGCCGTCCGCGCGATCCTCGAAGCGGAGAATCTCGACGCAGGCGATCAGGCGGTGCTTGATGATCCAGTAGAGATTGCCGCCGACCAGTTCACCGGCGCGCTTGGGCCGCAGGCGAGTCGCGATCCGCAGCTCGCCGTCGACCGCCCGCCGCGCGACCCGGTCCTGAAGCGCGGCGAGATCTCGGCAGGCGAACGCGACCTTGGTCAAATGGAGCTTCGGCACGTTTCGGAATTGGCCGCGAAGCCGCAGCCATTCAAGCGCTTAGCGGCTCAGAAAGAGTGCCGCGAGCCCGAGAAAGCTGAAGAAGCCCATGACGTCGGTCATGGTCGTTACGAAGACCGCCGATGATACGGCGGGGTCGATTCGCGCCTTGTCGAGGGTCAGCGGCACAAGCACTCCGACGAGACCGGCGACCAGACTGTTGATCACCAGCGCGACACCGAAGACCATCGACAGCCTCGGATCGTGGAGGACGGCAAGCGTGCCGAGGGCGCCGACGATGCCGAGCGCGATGCCGTTGGCGATGGCGATCCGGAATTCGCGGAACAGCATCCACGCGGTGTTGGAGCTGGTCAGCTGGTTGGTCGCCAGCGCGCGCACCACGACGGCCAGCGTCTGGGTGCCGGCATTTCCGCCAAGCGCCGACACCATCGGCATCAACGCCGCGAGGATCGCGTATTTGCGGATTTCGCCCTGGAACAGGCCGACCACGGAGGCCGAGCAAATCGTCGCTCCGAGATTGATGATCAGCCAGACGACGCGCGTCCGAACCGTCATCCGGATCGGCTCGTTGATGTCGCCCTCGCCGGCGCCGGAGAGCAGGGTGATGTCCTCGCCGGCCTCCTGCTGAATGATGTGGACGATGTCGTCGACGGTGATCATTCCGACGAGCCGGCCGGAATCGTCGGTCACGGCGGCGGAGACGAGCGCATATTTCTGGAAGCGCAAGGCGACGTCTTCCTGGTCCATGTCGACCGGGATCAAGGTCTGTTCGCGCTGCATGATCTCGCTGACCGGCGTCTTTCGCGGCATTCGGAGAATGAGCGACAACTTGCAGGTGCCGACCGGATGATGGTCGGGGCTGACCACGAACACCTCCCAGAAATCGTCCGGCAAATCCTTGGTTGAGCGCAGGTAGTCGATGACCCGGCCGACATCCCAGTGCTCCGGGACCGCGCACAGGTCGCGCTGCATGAGACGGCCCGCGGACTCTTCCGGAAAGCTGAGCGCTTCCTCGACCGCCGCGCGGTCGTCGGGCTCCATCCGCTCGAGCACCGCCTGCTGCTCGTCCGCGTCGAGGTCCTCGATCAGCGCGACCGCGTCGTCGGTCTCGAGCTGCCCGGCGATGTCCGCGACTTGCTGCGGCTCCATCTCGTCGAGCAGGTCCTCGCGGACATAGTCGTTCAATTCCGCGAGCACGTCGGGACTGATGATTCCGGCGAGGGCCTTGACCAGCCCTTCGCGCTCGTCGCTCCGGGCGAGCTCGATCAGGTCGGCGACGTCGGCCGGGTGGAGCGGCTGGACGAGCCGGCGTGCGGTCTCGTCGTCGCCCGCATCGACCGCGTCGAGGACCTTGCTGACGAACTCCGGCCGCAGCCGGTCCTCTTCGTCGATCACCGAATCGCGCGATTCAGGGGCAGCGGTGGCGATGATCTCGCTCTCGCTCATTGAAACCCCCGAAATCTTTGCTGGCCGACCGTGCCGCCCTCCTATGGGCGGCGCCGCTCTGGCGCAAGCAGGCGCGGCCACCTAAATCGCCGCCTTTCGCACCTTTCATTCGGAGTTCACCTGTGGCCGACCGCCTGACCCTTTCGCTTTCCACCGGCGGTGACGTCGTCATCAAACTGCGGCCGGACCTCGCGCCGGCCCACGTCCAGCGCGTCACCGACCTCGCCCGGAGCGGCTTTTACGATGGCGTGGTGTTCCACCGCGTCATCCCCGGCTTCATGGCCCAGGGGGGCGACCCGACCGGGACCGGTTACCACGGGTCCGACCTGCCCGACCTCAAGGCCGAGTTCAGCGACGAGCCGCATGTTCGCGGCACGGCGTCGATGGCGCGGTCGAACGATCCGGATAGCGCCAACAGCCAGTTCTTCATCGTGTTCGACGACGCTGGCTTCCTCGACGGCCAATACACGGTCTGGGGCGAGGTCGAGAGCGGCATGGAACATGTCGACGCCCTGCCGGTCGGCGAGCCGCCGCGCGCGCCCGGCAAGATCGTCAAGGCCACGGTCGGTTGAAGAAAATCGCACTGATCACCGGCGCGTCCGCGGGCCTCGGGGTCGAGTTCGCGCGTCAGCTGTCGAAGCGCGGCCATGCGCTGGTCCTGGCGGCCCGGCGCAAGGACCGACTCGACGATCTGGCGAAGGCGCTCGGCAATGCGCGCGCGGTCGCGATCGACCTGTCGAAGGCGAATGCGACTGCGACGCTACTCGCCGACCTCGAGGCCAACGGCGAACAGGTCGAAATCCTGGTCAACAACGCCGGCTTCGGGCTGATCGGCCGCTTCGCCGAGCTCGACGCGAAACGCCAGCGGCAGATGATCGACCTCAACGTCGCCACGCTGACCGACCTGACCCGGGCGATCGCGCCGCAGCTGGTCTGCCGCAAGTCCGGGGCGATCCTCAACGTCGCCTCGACCGCCGCCTTCCAGCCCGGGCCCAACATGGCGGTCTATTTCGCGACCAAGGCCTATGTGCTGTCGTTCACCGAGGCGCTGCACGAGGAGCTGAAGCCGCACGGAGTGAGGGTGAGCTGCCTCTGCCCCGGTCCGACCCGCACCGAATTCGGTGAGGTCGCGGGCTTCGGCGGCAGCGGGACCTTTGACCGCGTCGCCATGGATGCGCCGGCCGTCGTCGCGGCCGGCCTTCGCGGACTGGACCGAAATCGCGCGGTGGTGGTTCCGGGGCTGGTGAACAAGACAGTTGCGGCGAGCACAAGGTTCGCGCCGCGCTCGGTGGTTCGAAGGATCGCCGGTGCGATCAAATATTGAACCGTCGCGGTGTGCGGCCGTTACGTATCCGGTATGAGGGAGCGGGTGAGGAGTTAGCATGGCTGAAACCGACACGATCGATCGCGTGACGTCGCGCCGGGTCCAGGTCGCGAGCCTGCCGCCCGCGGACAGCGGCCGGGGCCTCGCCCGACTCCCCGACGGGCTGATGGACGATCTCGGCCTGACCGAGGGCGAGGTCATCGAGATCGTCGGCAAGCGGACGACGGCGGCGCGCGCGATTCGCCCCTATGGCGAGGACGAGGGGATCGACATCATTCGCCTCGACGGCCTCCAGCGCGCCAACGCCGGGGTCGGGTCGGGCGATTTCGTCGAGGTGCGCAAGGCCGAGTCGAAGCCCGCGACCCGAGTCGTCTTCGCCCCGGCGCAGCCCAACGTGCGGCTGCAGGGCTCATCCGATGCGCTCAAGCGGACCTTCGCCGGCCGGCCGCTGGTCGAAGGCGACACCGTGTCGACCACCGGCCACCAGCGGGTCAACGCCAACATGCCGGAGAACATCCGGCAGATGCTCAACGCCCCGGCCTTCGCGCTCCAGGAGCTGCGCCTGGTCGTGGTCTCGGCCGTTCCCAAGGGCATCGTCCATATCGACGGCAAGACCGCGGTCGAGCTGCTCCCCGAATATTCCGCCGACGAAGGCGAGCGGCGCGCCGACGTCACCTATGACGATCTCGGCGGCATGCGCGACACGATCGACGCGCTGCGCGAGATGGTCGAGCTGCCGCTGCGCCACCCCGAGCTGTTCCAGCGCCTCGGGGTCGATCCGCCCAAGGGCGTCCTGCTCCAAGGGCCGCCGGGCACCGGCAAGACCCTGCTTGCCCGCGCCGTCGCCAACGAAAGCGCCGCCAAATTCTTCCTCATCAACGGCCCCGAGATCATGGGCTCGGCCTACGGCGAGAGCGAGCGCCGGCTGCGCGAAGTGTTCGAACAGGCCGGCCAGGCCGCCCCGTCGATCATCTTCATCGACGAGATCGATTCGATCGCGCCGAAGCGCGGCCAGGTGACCGGCGAGGCTGAGAAGCGGCTGGTCGCCCAGCTGCTCACCCTGCTCGACGGGATCGAGCCGCGCCAGAACACGGTGGTGATCGCAGCCACCAACCGGCCGGAAGCGCTCGACGAGGCGCTGCGCCGCCCCGGCCGCCTCGACCGCGAGATCGTGGTCGGCGTGCCGGACGAGCCGGGGCGCCGCGAAATCCTCGGCATCCACACCCGGGGCATGCCGCTGGCGCCCAACGTCAACCTCGACGACCTCGCCCGCCGCACCTACGGCTTCGTCGGCGCCGACCTCGCCGCACTGACCCGCGAGGCCGCGCTCGAGGCGGTCCGGCGGATCATGCCCAAGATCAACCTGAGCGAGCAGACGATCCCCCCGGAGATCCTCGACGCGCTGTCGGTCGAGCTGCACGATTTCGACAACGCCCTGAAGCGCGTCCAGCCCTCGGCGATGCGCGAAGTGATGGTCGAAGCGCCGCAGCTCCGCTGGGACGATATCGGCGGGCTCGACCAGGCCAGCGACCGGCTGCGCGAAGGCGTCGAGCTGCCCCTGAAGCATCCCGAGGCGTTCCGCCGGCTCGGCATCCGCCCGGCCAAGGGCTTCCTGCTGTACGGGCCGCCGGGCACCGGCAAGACGCTGCTGGCCAAGGCCGCGGCGCGGGAGAGCGAAGCGAACTTCATCGCCACCAAATCGTCGGACCTCCTCTCGAAATGGTACGGCGAGAGCGAGCAGCAGATCGCCCGGCTGTTCAACCGCGCCCGCCAGGTCGCTCCAACGATCATCTTCATCGACGAGCTCGACAGCCTGGTCCCGGCCCGCGGCGGCGGACTCGGCGAGCCGCAGGTGACCGAGCGCGTCGTCAACACCATCCTCGCCGAAATGGACGGGCTCGAGGAGCTGCAGAACGTCGTCGTTATCGGCGCGACCAACCGCCCGACTCTGATCGACCCGGCGCTGCTTCGGCCGGGCCGGTTCGACGAGCTGATCTATGTCGGCGTGCCGGACACCGCCGGGCGGCGCCGGATCCTCGCGATCCACACCGAGGACATGCCGCTCGCCCCGGACGTCGACCTCGAATCGCTCGCCCGGCGGACCGAGCGCTTCACTGGCGCCGACCTCGAGGATCTGGTGCGCCGCGCGGGCCTCACCGCGCTCCGCCGCGGGCTCGATGCCGGCACCGTGACCATGGCGGACTTCGAGTCGGCGCTCGGCGAGACCCGGGCCTCGGTCACCCCCGAAATGCTCGAGGAATATGAGCGCATCCAGGAGACGCTGAAGAGCGACGCGGTGCGGCCGATGGGCGGCATCGGCTTCGTCCTCCCCGGGATGCTGCACCCCAAGGCCGGCGGCAAGCCCTAGTCGGCGAGCGCCTTCCGGCCGATCGTCGTCAGGCCGAGCAGGACCAAAGCGAAAGCCGCGAACGGCAAGTCGTGGTTCCAGCCATAGAGCCCGATCCCGAGCGCCGGCGCGAGCACGTAGCTGATCCCGTTGGCCGCGGTGATCACGCCGGCGACCGCCCCCTGTTCGGCGAGCGGCACCGCGAGCGATGCCCCGGCGGTGAAACCCGGACGGGTAAAGCCGAACCCGAGCGACGTCACCGCGAAGCCGATGGTGATTCCGTAAAGGTCGGCGGCGAGCATCGTGCCGATCAATCCCGCGGCGGCGATCAACGCCCCCCACAGGATCAGCGACCGCGGCGTGAGGCTGAGCCGCGGGATCAGCGCCCACTGCGCCCCGAGCGTCGCGACCGCTCCGGCCATCATCACGATCGCGATCGGCCCTTCGGATCCGGCTGCGGTCAGGTGCAGCCGGTCGATGACGAAGAAGCCGATACAGGTCAGGATCGCGGCCTGCGCATGGCCGGCGACGACCCCGGCCAGAATCCACGGCCGCACCCGCGGATCGCTCCACTTGAGCCGCGACTGGCGGTGCGGCGCGGTCGCCGCGATCACGCTTGCTCCGGTCGGCGGCGTGGCGAGCGACGGATAGCTCATCGCGGCGCCGCGACCGGCCCGGCGCCCGTGTTTGTCGTTCGGCAGCCACAGCAGGATCGCGGTGACAACCGTGATCGCGATCGCCGCGAAGGCGAACAGCGGCCCGGCCAGGCCGACGACCGGGAACACGAACAATGGAGCGACCGCCGGTCCGATGATCGTGCCGAGGCCGAACGAGGACGACAGCGCCGACAGCGCCGCCACCCGGCCGCTCCGCCGAGTCTTGGACGCGAGATAGGCCTGGGTCGCCGACGGCGTCGCGCAGCCGAGGCCGCCGTAGACTGCGCGAAACACGGCGAACAGGCCGAACGTCAGCGCGCCGCCGACCCAGCCGCGCAACCCGGCCAACAAGGCCACGCCGCACAGCAGCATCGAGACGATGAACCCGCTGACGCCCATCACGGTCAGCGCCTTGCGCCCGTGATGGTCGCTCTGTTCAGCCCAATATGGCGCGAGCAGCACCCACAGGACGGCCGACCAGGTGTACGCCATCGCCACCCAGAAATCGGCGATCCCGATCTCGCGCCCGATCGCGGGCATCACCGATTGCAGTGCGGTATTGCCTGCCGCGGCGACCAGCATCGCGGCATAGAGCAGCAGGAAGTGGGTCGTCGTCAGCGCCGACGAGCCGACGCCGCGACGGTGTGCGAGGGAGGCCACGAAGCCCCGATTAGAGCGCGAATCCCGCGCGCGGAACCTCTTCGTCGCACAAATCGCGCGGTTCGCAGACGGTTCGCCGACCGCCGGGCCGCTTTAACGTTGGGGAACTTGCCAACCGCCGATCCATTTGCCAACGGACACTCCACCCCCAGGCGCCAGACGGAGCTTCAATGCCGATTTCCACCGCGCGCACGCTCAAAGGTCCGAAGCGCCTGACCCGTCGCCGCGACCGCCGCGGCGCGAATCCCCAATGGCAGTTCCTGCGCGGCTTCCTCAAGAATCCGGTGATGGTCGGATCGGTCATCCCGTCGAGCCGGGTCCTGATCGAGAAGATGCTGCGCCCGGTCGACTGGGCGAACACCAAAGTGTTCGTCGAATACGGGCCCGGGGTCGGCACCTTCACCCGGCCGATCCTCGAGCTGCTCGGCGAGGACGCGACCCTGCTGACCATCGACACCAATGCCGACTTCACCAAGTTCCTCAAGGAATCGATCGACGACCCGCGGCTGGTCGCGGTCACCGGCTCGGCCGCGGAGGTCGAGAAGATCCTCGCCGATCGCGGGTTCGACAAGGCCGATTACGTGCTGTCCGGGTTGCCCTTCTCGACCCTGCCGCCGGGCGTGGGCGAAGCGATCGCAGAAGCAACCGCGAAGGTGGTCCGGCCGGGCGGGGCGTTCCTCGTCTATCAGTTCAGCCCCAAGGTCCACGATTTCATCAAGCCCCATTTCGAGCGCATCAAGCGCGGTTTCGAATGGGTGAATGTGCCGCCGGCGACCCTGTTCTGGGCGTGGCGCGAGCCGGCCGCCGACTAGCGCCCGCTACGGCACGCGCAGTGCGAACCGGCGCGTGATCGTGTAATCGAGCGACGTCACCAGGAACCAGCCGATCCGCCAGCGCAGGCGCTGCAGCCAGCCGGCCTTGCGCAGCACGTCGGCGGTGATCGGGCTGCTGTTGCCGAGCTCATGCTCGAAATAGCTGCGCATCATGATCGCGAAATCCGGATCGTGGACCCGCAACATCATCTCCATGTTGAGATAGAGGCTCCGCAAGTCGAAGTTGGACGATCCCACGTGCACGACGTCGTCCATCACCAGCAGCTTCGAGTGGAGCCTGGTCGGCTGATACTCGAACACCTGGGCGCCGCGCCGAAGCAGCCGGGCATAGGTGCTGCGCGCCGCGTCGATGGTGGCGCGATTGTCCGACTTCGCGGCGGTGATGATCCGGACCCGGCCGCGCCGGGCGACACCGGCGATTCGTCTGATCATCCCGCTCATCGGCGCGAAATAAGCGGCGATCATCTCAAGGTCGTTGGCCCGCGCGAGGTCGTGGATCGTCGCCAGCGCCCACGGCGACTTGAACTGCATCGGCCCGCCATATTGCCACTGCAGCGGCCCGTCGTGCTCGCTGAAGCGGCGGACCACCGCGCGCAGCGTCTTCATCCGCGAGCGCCGGTTGAGGGCCCATGACATCAGCGCGTCGTAATAAGCGACGACCCGGGCCGCGGCCGGCCCCTCGGCCAACAGACCGATGTCGCGCCACGCCTTGTCCGCCAAATCGCCGAAATAGCTGTCCTCGATGTTGAAGCCGCCGATCAGGATGCGCGCCTGGTCGGTCTCGCCGTCCGCGAGCGCCAGCTTCTGGTGGTTGCGCAGCAAATAGCTCCGGCCGAGCGACGGATTGAAACGGCAGAATTTCGCACCCCGCTCGTGCAGTTCGCGGAAGTAATTGGCGTGGGTGTCGCTGCTGCCGAAGCCGTCGATGAGCAGCGCGACCGAAACGCCGCGGTCCATCGCCCGAAGCAGGGCGGACCGCACCGCGGCGCCGGAGCGGTCGGCAGCGTAAATATAATACAGCAAGCGAAGCGACGTCTTCGCCCCGTCGATCAGCGCCATCAGCGCGGCCCAGCGCTGCGCGCCCTCGGGCAGGAAGGTGAGCCGGTTGCCGTCGACGGAAATGCTGCGCTCGCCTGTTGCCATGGCCTTCGTCTGTCCCCGCCCGGCGGACAACGCAAGGCGTCCGCGAACGAGCCGATTTCATTGACAATCGGGACCCTCGTCCCTAAGTCGCCACCCTTCCCAAAGGCTTTGGATTTCCGCGGAGCGATTGATGGCGCGCGTTACGGTTGAAGATTGCGTAGACAAGGTTTCGAACCGGTTCGACCTGGTGCTGTTCGCGGCCCAGCGGGCGCGCCAGATCTCGGGCGGCGCCGACCTGACGATCGACCGCGATCGCGACAAGAATCCGGTGGTTGCCCTCCGCGAGGTGGCTGAGGAAACCGTCAAGCCCCGCGACCTCGAGGAAGCGATCGTCACCAACCTGCAGAAGGTCCGGGTCGACGAGGAGGACGAGACCGAAGAGCTGGCATCGCTGAGCGATGCCGCCGAGGCGCTCCGTCTGACCGCCGCGGCCCCGCCGCGTCCGACCCCGTCGGGCGGCGATTACGAATAAGCCTTATTCGGCCGCGGTCTTGAGCGCGGCCACCAGCGAAGCGGCCTGACCGTCGCGATCGATCCACGTCAGGTCGTGAAGGTCGAGCTCACGCCCGTCATGAGCCTGCACGCAGATCTTGCGCACCGGGCGGCCGTCGCGCTTGTCGGCGAGCACGACCCGCATCTTGCCGTAGCCCCATTCCTCGCCCCACTGGCGGAGCGCGAGGACCACCGGCAGCAGCCCCTCGCCCTTGGGGGTCAGCGAATAGACGACCTTGCGCTTGTCCGACGGATCGGCCGTGCGCTCGAGGATCCCGCCGCCGACCAGCCGGGCCAGCCGGTCCGAGAGGATGTTGCGGGCGATTCCGAGGCCGGCCTGGAACTCCTCGAAATGCTGGAGGCCGTTGAGCGCGCCGCGCAGGATGAGGAACGCCCATTTCTCGCCGATCAGCTCGACCGCCGGCGGGATGGAGCAGGACAGCGCGGCCTCCTTGAAGGCGTCGATCCCGGACGTGACTCGATCCGCCGGCAAGCTGCCCTTCCTTCCTCTCCCCGACTCGGATGAAAGCACAAGCGGCTCCAAAAAAATAGTTGCAAGTCGAAACGGATTACCTTATTCCGTTTCAAATCGCAACGAACAGGAGGATCGCGATGTTCCGGCCGCTTTTCGCTCTTTCCGCAGTGGCGCTCGCCGCGGCTCCGGCCGCCGCCGCGACCTACTCCGCCAAGCCGGCCAACCCGACGACCGAGCGCTTCATCGCCCGCGACATCACTTGGAATTGCGGTCCCGCGGCCTGCCAGGGCGCAAGCGACGAGAGCCGGCCCGCGGTCCTCTGCCAGGGACTGGTCAAGCACGCCGGCCGGATCGAAAGCTTCCTCGTCGACGGCCGCGCCTTCAGCCCCGCCGAGCTCGACAAATGCAACAGCGCGGCCAAGGCAGGCGCCAATCCAGCTCTCGCCGCCCAATAATTCCTACCGGGGCCGCGACACCCCCACTCCCCTCTGTCGCGGCCCCATCCTCTTTCGCGCTTGCACAATAGCGGCGCCTCCCCCCATCTTAGGCCCGTGCTGAGGCAGTACGAGCTGGTCGAGAAGGTCCGCTCCTACGATCCGGATGCGGACGAGGGGCTGATCAATCGGGCCTATGTCTTCTCGATGAAGGCGCACGGGGCACAGAAACGTGCGTCCGGCGATCCTTATTTCAGTCACCCGATCGAGGTCGCCGGCATTCTCACGGACTTGAAGCTCGACGACCAGACCATCGCCACGGCAATCCTTCACGACACGATCGAGGATACGCTGGCGACTCCCGAAGAGATCGAACGACTGTTCGGCAAAAACGTCGCCCGGCTGGTCGACGGAGTGACCAAGCTCAGCAAGATCGAGGTCCAGTCGGAAAATGAGCGCCAGGCGGAGAATCTGCGCAAGTTCCTGCTCGCGCTCAGCGACGATATCCGCGTGCTGCTGGTCAAGCTTGCCGACCGGCTGCACAACATGCGCACCCTCCATCACATCCCGTCGGAGGAGAAACGGCGGCGGATCGCGCGCGAGACGATGGATATCTACGCCCCGCTCGCCGAGCGGATCGGCATGTACGAAATGATGAATGAGATGCAGACGCTGGCGTTCCGCGAGCTGGAGCCCGACGCCTACGCCTCGATCACCCGCCGCCTCAAGCAGCTGACCGACCAGGGCGGCGACCTCGTCAACCGGATCGGCCTCGGCCTCCAGCTCTATCTGTCGGACAACGGCCTCGAGGCGGAGGTCACCGGGCGCCAGAAGCACCCCTTCTCGATCTGGAAGAAGATGGCCGAGCGGCACATCAGCTTCGAGCAATTGTCCGACGTCATGGCCTTCCGCGTGATCGTCAAGGATACCAGCGACTGCTACCGCGCGCTCGGGCTGATCCACCGCCGCTGGCCGATGGTCCCGGGCCGCTTCAAGGACTTCGTCTCAACCCCCAAGCGCAACGGCTACCGCAGCCTCCACACCTCGGTGATCCACGATTCCAAAATGCGGATCGAGATCCAGATCCGCGACAAGGACATGCATGACCAGGCCGAGCGCGGGCTCGCCGCCCACTGGGCCTATAAGGAAGGCAAGCCCGCCGCCGATCTCCACGTCCCGTGGATCGACGACCTCGTCGAAATCCTCGACCACGCCGAGAATGCCGAGGAGCTGCTCGAGCACACCCGGATGGCGATGTACCAGGACCGGATCTTCGCCTTCACCCCCAAGGGCGAGCTGATCCAGCTGCCCAAGGGCGCGACTCCGGTCGATTTCGCCTACGCCGTCCACACCGGGCTTGGCGACCGCACCGTGGGCGCCAAGGTCAACGGCCGCGTCGTGCCGCTGCGCACGATGCTCGAGAACGGCGACCAGGTCGAAATCCTGACCTCCGAGGCGCAGCACCCGCAGCCGAGCTGGCTGCGCTTCGTCGCCACCGGCAAGGCGCGCGCCGGGGTCCGTCGCTTCGTCCGCCACAAGGAGCGCGAGGAGACCGTCGAGCTCGGCCGCAAGATCTACGACGAGATCGTCCTCCGCCTGCCTGCCGAGCTCGACAAGGATGCGCTGAAGCGCGCGCTCAAGAAGCTCAAGCTCGACGGCGAGGACGAATTGATGATGGCCATCGCCCGCAAGCGGGTGCGCGACGAGGAGCTGATGGAAGCGCTGATGCCGGGCTCGGCCGGCGGCGACGTCAGTCCGAAGCCGCTCGGCCAGCGCAAGGCGATCTCGATCAAGGGCCTGACCCCCGGCGTCGCTTATCATCTCGCCCAATGCTGCCACCCGATCCCGGGCGACCGGATCGTCGGCCTGCGGCGCGAGGACGAGGAGATCGAGGTCCATGTGATCGGCTGCGACACGCTGGCGAGCGGGATCGATGCCGACTGGCTCGACCTCGCCTGGGGCGAGGGCTCCGACGGCGGCGCGGCGCGCCTGGCGGTGATCCTGCGCGACATCCCCGGAGCGCTCGGCACGATGTCGAGCATTCTCGGCACCAAGCACGCCAACATCATCAACCTTCAGCTGGTCCACCGCGACGGCAGCTTCCAGACCTTCCACCTCGATATCGAGGTGCACGACCTTGCGCACCTGCACGCGATCATCGCCGCGTTGCGCGACGCGGATCCGGTCTCCAGCGTCGAGCGGATCTAGAGTTCCTCCCCATCGCGCGGCGATGGGGAGGGGGACCATGCGCAGCATGGTGGTGGGGTAACTGGCGCCGGCGCCTCTACCCCTCCACCATCCCCGGCCTTCGGCCGGGGACGAACTACACAATCACGCCCTCACTCGTCCCTTTTCGCGCTCCTGCCGGGCGTGGGCATCGCCGCCGGCGAGCACCGCCAGCATGACGAGGTCGGACGCAGTCGCGGTCATCGGCGCGATCTGCACCGGCAGCTCGAGGCCGAGGATGTACGGGCCGAGCACACTCTCGCCGCCCAGCTCCTTCAACAGCTTGGCCGAGAGATTAGCCGACTGCAGGCCGGGCATGACCAGGATCGTCGCCGGCCCGGTCAGCCGGCTGAACGGATAATAGCGCCGCTGCAGGTCGTGGTTGAGCGCCACGTCGGGCGACATCTCGCCTTCATATTCGAAGTCGACGTTGAAGCTGTCGAGCAGCTTCACTGCGCCGCGCAACTCCTCGATATGGACTCCGGGCGGATTGCCGAAGGTGGTGTAGCTGATGAACGCGACCCGCGGCTCGATCCCCATCCGTCGCGCAAAGGCCGACGAGCGCATCGCGATTGCGGCATATTGTTCACAGGTCGGGCGCTCGGTCACCGCGGTATCGGCCATGAGCACCGTATGCGACCGCCCGACGATCACATTGACTCCGAACGGGGTGGCGTCGGGCTCGTCGTCGATCACCGTCCGGACCTGCCGCAGCGACTGGCTGAACGGCCGCGTCGTGCCGGTGATCATGGCGTCGGCCTCGCCCAGCGCGAGCATCGCCGCAGTGAAGTAATTGCGGTCCTGGTTGACCATCCGCTCGATTTCGCGGCGGAGCAGCCCGTGGCGCTGGTGTTTCTCGTAGATGAAGTCGACGGCGCGCCCGACCAGCGGTGAATTGCGGCTGTTGAGGACTTCATAGTCCTGCGGGTCCTCGACGCCCATCTCCTTGAGCAAGTCGTAGACGTCCTCGCGGCCGACCAGGACTGGGGTTCCGTAGCCGCCTTCCCTGAAGGCGATCGCGGCGCGCAGCACGTTCGGCTCCTCGCCTTCCGCGAACAGCACGCGCTTGGGATTGGCCCGGGCATTTTCGTAAGCCAGGCTCATCACCGCGACGGTCGGATTGAGCCGGCCGCGGAGCTGCTGACGGTAAGCTTCGGGGTCGACGATCGGCTTCTGAGCGACACCGGACTTTACCGCGGCATCGGCGACCGCGTAGGCGACGACTTCCATCAGCCGCGGGTCGAACGGCGCCGGGATGATGTAATCGCGGCCGAAGCTCTGCGACCGCCCGCCATAGGCCCGGGCGACCTCCTCCGGCACCGGCTCGCGGGCGAGCTCGGCCAGCGCTTCAGCGGCGGCGATCTTCATCGCGTCGTTGATCGCCGTTGCCCGAACGTCGAGCGCCCCGCGGAAGATGAACGGGAAGCCGAGCACGTTGTTGACCTGGTTGGGATAGTCCGAACGGCCGGTGGCGATGATCGCGTCGGGCCGCGCGGCCTTGGCGTCCGGCGGCGAAATTTCCGGATCGGGGTTGGCCATGGCGAAAATGATCGGGTCCTTGGCCATTGACTTGACCATGTCCTGGGACATGACGTTGGCCGCCGACAGGCCGAGGAACACGTCGGCCCCGACGAGCGCGTCGGCGAGCGTGCGATGGTCGGTCTCGACGGCGTGCGCCGACTTCCACTGGTCGAGGTCGGTTCGCCCCTTGTGGATGACGCCCTTGCGGTCGCACATGATGACGTGGTCGCTGCGGACGCCCATCGCCTTGATCAGTTCGGTGCAGGCAATCGCCGCCGCGCCGGCGCCGTTGACCACGACGCGCACGTCCGACAGCGCGCGGTTGGTCAGGTGGCAGGCGTTGATCAGCCCCGCGGCGCTGATGATCGCAGTGCCGTGCTGGTCGTCGTGGAACACCGGAATGCACATCCGCTCGCGCAGCGTCTGCTCGATGATGAAGCAATCGGGCGCGGCGATGTCCTCGAGGTTGATCCCGCCGAAGCTCGGCTCGAGCAGCTCGACCGCGTCGATGAACCGCTGCGCGTCCTCGGTCTTCACCTCGATGTCGATCGCATCGACGTCGGCGAAGCGCTTGAACAGCACCGCCTTGCCTTCCATCACCGGTTTCGACGCCAAGGCCCCGAGATTGCCGAGGCCGAGGATCGCCGTGCCGTTGGAGATGACCGCGACGAGGTTGCCCTTGGCCGTAAAGTCGTAGGCGCAGCCGGGATCCTCGGCGATCGCGCGGACCGGGACCGCGACGCCCGGTGAATAAGCCAGCGCCAGATCGCGCTGGGTCGCCATCGGCTTGGTGGCGACGATCTCGATCTTGCCCGGCCGGCCCCGCGCGTGGAACTCGAGCGCTTCGGCTTCGGTATATTTGACGTTGCTTTCGGACATTCCCGCTCCTTGGTGGGGGGCCTTAGCCCATTCCGTCACTCCCGCGAAAGCGGGGGTCCCGCTGTGCTTGCGGATTGCGTCCACAGAAAAGCGGGATTCCCGCTTTCGCGGGAATGACGAACGGGGGTAGTCAGACTCATGGCGCGGGCGGACGCACCGACACCGATGATGGCCCAGTATCGCCGCCTCAAGGACGAGGCCGGCGACGCCCTGCTGTTCTACCGGATGGGTGATTTCTTCGAACTGTTCTTCGACGACGCCAAGGTCGCGTCGGCCTGCCTGGATATCGCCTTGACCAAGCGCGGCGCGGATGCCGGCGAGCCGATCCCGATGTGCGGCGTCCCGGCCCATTCAGCCGAATCCTATCTCGCCCGGCTGATCCGGGCCGGCCACCGGGTGGCTATCGCCGAGCAGACCGAGAGCCCGGCCGAGGCGCGCAAGGCGCGCGGCTCCAAGGCGCTGGTCGAGCGCGCGATCATCCGCCTCGTCACGCCGGGCACGCTGACCGAGGAGTCGCTGCTCGAATCCGCCTCGGCCAACTGGCTCGCCGCGATCGGCCGCGCCGGCGAGGACTGGGCGATCGCCGCCGCCGACATTTCGA
>Ga0207678_10002276_pt1 | contig 17378 bp, 12 predicted proteins | sample KBSC63metaG_FD_184319 | JGI IMG/M metagenome (GOLD analysis project Ga0207678, IMG submission 184319) | Corn rhizosphere microbial communities from Kellogg Biological Station, Michigan, USA - KBS C6-3 metaG (SPAdes) (version 2) | ecosystem: Host-associated > Plants > Roots > Rhizosphere > Soil ...
CGACGCGAGTCACGACCGCTTTGTAGATGTTGCCCTTGCGCTGTTCGCGCCCTTCGATCTCGGTCTCGAAATCGAGAAGTTTCTGGCCATCGACAATGGCGAGGCGACGCTCTTCGGGCTGCGTCGCATTGATCAGCATGCGTTTCATTTGCACTCCTTCGCCGTCCTCGTTTCGAGGGCAGGCGCTCAACACGCCGCCACTGATTTCTCAGGGGCGACTCATCGATGCACGAGAAACGTGGAGAACCGGAAGGAATCGCCCTGGACTGCCGCTGATCGGGGTGCGATCAGTGAGGCAGCGTTGGCGCGTGCGAGGCAGTGGGGGAGGCGAGGGCCAGCCACCGAGCCAGGGCTTGTCGCCGGATGGGCGAAGGCTCGGCAGCGCATGGAGGCGGAGTCCCTGTCCACGTGTCCACCAGCGATGGGGCATCACCATGGGTCGACATGACCGCGGATGGCGAGCGCTGCGCGTTTGGAGGGTGGAGGAGTCGGGACGACATTCGCGTGATCACTGGACGCGGGCGGAAGGTGCGAGGCATGCGGCAATTTCGCCGGACACCGGGCATCTTCTACCTGAAAAACCTTGTGTCTCAGGGCCGGTGGCCCTTGGGTTCGTTCTACGTTTGCTCTGCCGCACGGGCTGGTCGGCCGCCCTTGTCACTTGGGGACAGGGCCCGCCGCACGCCTTGTGCGTTGCATCACCTTGGTGGCTGAAGCTCTTGCTGCAGCCGCCACGTCTTCAAGCAAGCGCCCGAGTAAACTCAGGAAAATCAAACACTTACATCGCAAACGTGGTCCAACGCATTATAGGGGGCAAACTGGCCGCCAAAGCAAAGGCCGTCAAGGTCCCAGGGCCTGCGTCGGGCTGCGTCAGTGCGTCCGCGCCGTCAGTGATTCGGATGCAGGTCGACGAGGGCTCAGAAGGTCAGCGTCTCGACAACTTCCTCATCAAGCTGCTCAAGGGCGTCCCCAAGACCCATGTCTATCGGGTGATCCGATCCGGCGAAGTGCGTGTCAACAAAGGCCGTGCGGCAGCGGATACGCGGCTGGCGCTGGGCGACGAGGTCCGGGTTCCGCCGGTCCGAATGGCTGATCGCAGCGCAGAACCCTCAGTACCGGCGCGCGAATTTCCAGTGATCTATGAAGATGACCACCTCATTGCCGTCAACAAACCGGCCGGCGTGGCAGTGCACGGCGGCAGTGGTGTGAGCTTCGGGGTGATCGAGCAACTGCGGCGGTCAAGGCCGCAGGCCAAGTTTCTCGAACTCGCGCATCGGCTCGACAAGGAGACATCAGGACTCTTGCTGGTCGCGAAGAAGCGTTCGACACTTACGGCGCTCCAGGACCAGTTCCGAAACCGCGAAACTGGCAAGACTTACGCGGCACTGGTCATCGGAGCGTGGCCTGCGGGCAAGAAGGTCATCGATGTGGCGCTGCATAAATTCCTGACGACCGAAGGCGAGCGACGTGTGCGCGCCGTCGATGAAGACCATGAGAACGGCCGCCGCTCCATCACCTTGGTCAAAATCGCCAAGAAATATTCCGACTTCACCTTGCTCGACGTGACCATCAAGACCGGTCGCACCCATCAGATCCGTGTGCATCTCTTGCACGAAGGCCATCCGATCGCAGGCGATGAGAAGTACGGGGATTTCGCCGTCAACAAGTCGCTGGCCCGCGGTGAAACCGTGAGAGGCCATCGCTTCGATCGGATGTTTCTGCACGCCAGGCGACTCAAATTCGAGCACCCCTCCACAGGCGAGGCGATCGAACTCGAAGCGCCATTACCAACAGAATGTCTTGCCCTCCTGAAAGTCCTACCTTGAATACACGCCCTCGCCAGTTCGACCTGATCGTTTTTGATTGGGACGGCACATTGTTCGACTCCACCGCTACCATCACTCGTTCCATCCAGGCGGCATGCGCCGACTTCGGCATCGAGGCTCCCAGCGACAAAGATGCCAGCTACGTGATCGGCATGGGCCTCGCCGAGGCCATGCAGCATTTGGCCCCCGGCCTGGCGCGCGAGCGCTACGCTGAACTAGGGAGCCGTTACCGCCACCACTACTCTGTCAAGGAGCATGAGATCGTGCTTTTCGAAGGCGCACTTGCCATGTTGCAGGCGCTGCGAGAACGCGAGCACTGGCTCGGCGTGGCCACGGGAAAATCGCGACGCGGACTCGATGAGGCGCTGAATTCGGTGCAACTCAAGGGCATCTTTCACGCGACCCGCACTTCCGAGGAAACCGCATCCAAGCCCGATCCGCAAATGCTGATCGAGCTGATGAGCGAGCTGGGTGTCGAGCCCGAGCGTACGCTGATGATCGGCGACACCACGCACGACCTGCAGCTTGCTGCCAATGCGGGCACGGCGCGCATCGGCGTGAGCTACGGCGCGCACGAGAGTGCGGCCTTCGGCGAGTTCGCACCGCTTCACGTTGCCAGTTCGGTGTCAGACCTGCACGACTGGCTGTCTCGCCATGCTTGAGAAACCCGAGCTGCCGCCGCAGCAACTTTGTCCGTCTTCGACCCTCGAAGAACGCGGCAATGCTTTCGTCTTCGACGTGCTGCATTTTGGACAGACGGCGCGCGGATTCGTCCTGCGATTCGATGGGCAGATCGTTGCCTACCTGAACCGCTGCGTGCACGTTCCGACCGAGATGGACTGGCAGCCAGGCGAGTTTCTCGACAGTGGAAAAGAGTACATCCTGTGCTCGATCCACGGTGCGGCTTACGACCCGCGCGATGGGCGCTGTGCCGGTGGACCCTGCGGCCGTGGAAAGCTCACGCCGCTGCAGGTTGAAGAGCGCGACGGGCAGGTCTATTGGTATCCTTCACGGGATACCCGACCGGCCTTCTCAGCCTCTGACTGACCACCTACTGTCTCGCACACAGCCGGGCTACCTTCAGAAAGTTTCCCAATGACTTCGCAAGATGACCTGCCGGGCGCTGGCCCGGCACCTGTCCCGCTTCCGCCGCCCATTGCGCCCACAGTCTCTGCGACCGTGCCCGTCCCAAGCCGGCTCGACAGCGTGATCGAGCAATTCGCCCGCGACTACATCAAGGACCGCCGCAGCGATCGACGCTGGCGCCTCATCTTCCGAGGGCTTTGGCTGCTCCTGATCGTGCTGATGTTCTGGTCGCTGCTGGCCGTGCGCAAGGCGGCCAACCTGCCCAGCGGGCCGCATACGGCGCTGGTCGAAGTTCGTGGGGAGATCGCATCTGACACAGAGGCGAGTGCCGAGCGCATCGTCAATGGACTGAAGACTGCCTTCGAAGAACCCAACGCGCAGGCCGTGGTGCTGCGCATCAACTCGCCGGGCGGCAGCCCCGTGCAAGCCGGCATCGTCAACGATGAGATTCACCGGCTCAAGCTGCTGCACAAGAAGAAGGTCTATGCGGTGGTCGAGGAGATGTGCGCATCGGGGGCCTACTACATCGCGGTTGCGGCTGACGAGATCTATACGGACAAGGCCAGTGTGGTCGGCTCCATCGGCGTATTGATGGACGGCTTCGGCTTCACCGGCATCATGCAAAAGCTGGGCATCGAACGCAGGCTTTACACCGCCGGTGAGAACAAGGGCATGAACGATCCGTTTACGCCTGAAAGCGATAAGCAGCGCGCCTACACACAGGCCATGCTCGACCAGATCCACAAGCAGTTCATTCGCAAGGTGAAAGAAGGCCGCGGCAAGCGACTGAAGGAGACGTCGGACACGTTCTCGGGCCTCTACTGGAACGGTGAGGAAGCAGTGAAGTTCGGGTTGGCCGACAAGTTCGGCAACCTCGACTACGTTGCACGCGAGGTCGTGCATGCTGAAGAAATCATCGACTACACGCCAAAGGAAAACATCGCCGAGCGGCTTGCCAAGCGTCTTGGTGCGTCGATGGGCGCAGGTGCGGTCCGGGCGCTGCAAGGCGCGGGCACTATTCACTGATGAACGATGGACGGGCGCTGAGATGCGTCCCTTTCAAGGCCTTCGCTCCTCTCTCTCTGGGTCGCTCTTGGAGAGGGCTGGGGTGAGGTCCGTGGGCGCTGAATAAAGCCGTGGGTTGCCATCAGCGCAGCCCCTCACCCAACCTCTCCCCAGAGGGGAGAGAAGCCAATAGAAGACCTTGAAAGGGGTGGCACTGAGATGCTCATCAACTGCGTCGCCTACGAGGATGGCAAGAAGCTCGCCGATTTGTCGGTCGAGCAAATCAGCGATTTCGTGCACCGGCCGAATTGCTTCGTGTGGGTGGCCTTGCGCGACGCGACGAACGACGAACTCGAGAAGATGCAGGAGGAATTCGGCCTGCACGACCTGGCGGTGGAGGACGCGCGACACGGTCATCAGCGGCCCAAGGTCGAGGAGTATGGCGACACACTCTTCGTCGTGATGCACGCGGTGGAGTTCAGCGCGACAGATGAGTTGCGGGTGGGCGAAGTGAACATCTTCGTAGGGCGCAATTTCGTGCTGTCGGTGCGCAATCGCAGCACGCAGAACTTGCTCGGCGTGCGTGAACGCGCAGAGCACGAGCCGCACTTGCTGAAGCATGGCGCGGGCTTCGTCTTCTACGCGCTCATGGACGCAGTGGTCGACCGCTACTTTCCGATCATCGATGCGCTGGAGGGGGAGCTCGAGGTGATCGAAGAGCAGATTTTTGTTCGTGGCTCAGCGCGCGCCAACATCGAGCACCTGTATGCGCTCAAGCGGCGCATCGGCGTCGTCAAGCATGCGGTGACGCCGCTGATGGAATCGGTGAGCAAGCTGTGGAGCGGGCGCGTGCCGATGGTGTGCGAGAACAACCGCGAATACTTCCGCGACGTCTACGACCATCTGGTGCGCATCAACGGCACGCTGGAGGCGCTGCGCGACACAATCGGAACGGCGATCCAGGTGAACCTGTCGATGGTGACGATCGAGGAATCCGAAACAACCAAGCAACTGGCTGCGTGGGCCGGGATTTTCGCTGTCGCCACGGCCTTCGCGGGCATCTGGGGCATGAACTTCGAGCACATGCCGGAGTTGAAGTGGACCTACGGATATCCGATGGCGCTGGGCGTGATCGGCGTGACGTGCTATTTGCTATACCGGCGCTTCAAGCGCGTCGGTTGGCTCTGAAGATTTGGCCGAAGCATTTCCATCCGCCTGCATATCAAGCAGTCAGTAAACCCTTGCGCTCGATGAAGGCCACGACGTCGGCCAGACCCATCTGCGTCTTGAGATTCGTCATCACGAATGGTTTGGTGCCGCGCATGCGCTTGGTGTCCGACTCCATCACACCGAGATCCGCGCCGACGTACGGCGCAAGGTCGGTCTTGTTGATGACGAAGAGATCGCTCTTGGTGATGCCTGGTCCTCCTTTGCGCGGAATCTTCTCTCCGGCGGCCACGTCGATGACGTAGATGGTGAGGTCTGAAAGTTCCGGGCTGAAGGTCGCAGCGAGGTTGTCACCGCCCGACTCGATGAACACGATGTCCGCGTTTGGAAACTTGGCCAACATGCGGTCGACGGCTTCGAGATTGATCGATGCGTCTTCGCGAATGGCGGTGTGGGGGCAGCCGCCGGTTTCCACGCCCATGATGCGTTCGGCTTCGAGCGCGCCGGCCACCGTCAGCAGTCGCTGGTCTTCCTTGGTGTAGATGTCGTTGGTGACAACCACGAGGTCGTACTGATCGCGCATGCTCTTGCAAAGCATCTCGACCAGCGTCGTCTTGCCCGACCCGACGGGGCCGCCCACACCCACGCGCAATGGCGGAAGCTTCTTCGTGCGGCCCGAAATGCTGTGCAGCTTGCTCATGGTGGTGACTTTCGCAAAAAAAAAGTTCTAGTGTCGCGTCAAGCCTCAAGTGTCGGTTGATCGCGCCGCTATCGGAGCGCAGTGCAAGGCGCGCCGACGAGTCATAGCCGTGCTATGGCGAGGAGGCGCAACGTCGCAATGCACTTCGAGAGCAAGCGAGCAACCGACACTTGAGGCTTGACGCGACACTAGGGAGGCGCCCGCGATCAATGGCTTGGAAGGCGGCTGCAGACGGTGTAGCAGGTATTGACCCACCATGTCCGGCGCGCGGGGCCTTGATTTCAACGTTGCGAGGCATCAGGAGCGGAAGAGTCTGGAGTACTGAGTCTCATGCTGCGCCGAGAGAATCGCGAACATCGGTGCGAAGGCTTGCCGTTCGCTGTCCATCAACGCAATGGCACGATCGACGCATGCCGGAATGGCATCGCTGAGTTTGGCGAGGATGCGTTGACCGGCGTTTTGCCCAAGCGGAACCGCCTTGAGCGATGCCTGCACCATGTTCTCCGCCCAGCCGAAAGCGAAGGCGAGCAAGGCATCGCGCGGGGCCGCGCCGGTTTGCGTGGCGGCCAGTGCGAAGGCAACGGGCCAGGTAGGGGCCGGTTGAAGCACAGCGAGAAGGGCGAGGCGCTTGTCGTTCAGGTCGCGATTGCGCAACCACTCGACCAGCGAGCGACCCATTTGCTGTGTTTGTTGGCGAAGCTCGCTGCTTTCTCGGGTAGTGGTGACCCAGTTGTTGAGGGCGGTGATGCTGTCGAAGTCGGCGCGATTCCAGGCGCCAATGGCCTTGTACACGACGGCAAGATCGCTGCGCGAGAGGGAAAGGTGGAGTTGATCCGTCACCCACTCGGCGGCTTGCACTTCATTCGTGACGAGCCCGACTTCAACAGCTGATTCAAGTACTTCTGAATAGCTGAAACCGCCAACAGGAAGCGCGGGCGAAGCGAGCCACATCAATTTCAGCAATGTGGCGGGCGAAGTAGGGCGCGGCGGCTTGAGGATACGAGGCATGGGACGTTGGGAAGCTGCAGGGCGGGCAAGGCGAAGCGTTCCCGCGTGTGCACGCTTCGCTTGCTCACGCTACAACGGTGTTGTCAGTGGTCGTGATTGCAACCTGGGCCATGCACATGAGGCGCGTGGTCCTCATCACCGTGCGCGTGCGCGTGCGCGTGCGCGTGCGCGTGATCGTGATGCTCATGTCCGTGCCCACCGGCCGCATAAGCCCCGCCTTCCGGCTCGAAGGGCGCCAGCTCTTCGGTCACGATCAAGTGCATGTTGCGCAGCATGTCAGCCAGCACATGATCAGGTTCGATCTGCAGCCGGTCTGATCGCAGATCAAGTTGCACATGGCGATTGCCGAGGTGGTAGGCCGCGCGCATCAGATCGAGCGGCGACCCATGCTCCCCGCACGGCCGGATCACCAGCACCGGCTGCGGCGTCGCGACGACCTTGATCAGCGAGCCGTCTTCGGCCACCAGCACGTCGCCACCTCGAACCAAGGCGCCGCGCGACAAGAAGACGCCCAGCGTTCGCCCTTGGGAGTCTTCGGCGTCGAAGCGACTCTTTTGCCGTGTGTCCCAGTCGAGCACCACGGCGGCGGCGCGCTTGAGCAGGGTTGGGGCCAGACCCTGGCCTTGGGGAATGAGTTTGTTGACGGTCAGCATGACTCTGATTGTGCCGTCGTCGCAGTGATTACAAGCGCAGGTACCGGACTGCCAGCACACCTTCGATGGCCGCGATGTCGCTCAACACGCCAGGCGCAATGGGGCTATCGACGTCGACCAGCGTGTAAGCCACATCGCCGCGCGACTTGTTGACCATGTTGTGGATGTTCAACCCGGCGCGCGCCATGGCGGTCGAAATCTGGCCCAGCATGTTGGGAACGTTGGCATTCGAGATCGCAACCCGATAGTTGGACTCGCGGGCCATGCTTACCGATGGGAAGTTCACCGAGTTGACGACGTTGCCATGCTCCAGATAGTCACGCAGTTCTTCCACTGCCATCACAGCGCAGTTTTCTTCCGCCTCCCGCGTTGACGCGCCCAGGTGCGGCAGGGCGATCACACGTTGATGCGCATTGATGGTCGAACTCGGGAAATCGCAAACATAGGCTGCCAGCTGCTTGTCGAGCGCAGACAGTACCGCGCTCTTGCTCACGACGCCATCTCGCGAGAAATTGAGCAGCACGGCGCCCTGCTTCATCAGCGAGATGTTGTCCGCATTCACCAGGTGGCGCGTCGCATCGACCAACGGCACGTGCAGCGTCACGAAATTGGCATTGCGCAGTACCTCGCTCACGCTCGACGCCTTCTTTACCTGCGACGGTAGGCTCCATGCTGCATCGACGGTGATCTCCGGGTCGTAGCCCAGCACCTTCATGCCGAGCTTGATGGCCGCATCGGCCACCAGGCACCCAACCTTGCCCAGGCCGACGATCCCCAGCGTCTGACCGGCCAGTTCGAAGCCCGCGAAAGCCTTCTTGCCTTCCTCGACCTTCTTGTCCATGTCGACCATGTCGGTGTCGAGCGTGGCCACGAAGCGTAGCGCGGCGGGGACGTTTCGCGCCGCGAGCAGCATGCCCGTGAGCACCAGTTCTTTCACGGCGTTTGCATTGGCGCCGGGTGCATTGAATACCGGTATGCCGCGCTGGCTCATGGCCTTCACGGGGATGTTGTTGGTGCCTGCACCGGCGCGCGCAATGGCCTGCACGCTGCCGGGAATGTCCATTGAATGCATGTCTGCGGAACGCACCAGCACGGCAGCCGGTTGCGGGAGGTTCTTGCCCACGCTGTAGCGATCCGCCGGCAGCCGCGACAGCCCGTTCTGCGAAATCTGGTTGAGTACCAGGACGTTGAAGTGCGTCATCCATTCGCTCCCTGCAGTTTGGATTCGTAGGGTGGGCACGCTTTTCTTTGCCCACCTCGCAACTCTCGTCAGGCGTGCTGCTTCTGGAACTCCTTCATATAGGCCACCAGCGCCTGCACACCCTCTTTGGGCATGGCGTTATAGATCGAGGCGCGCATGCCCCCGACGGACCGGTGGCCCTTCAACTGCAGCATGCCGCGCTCCTTCGCACCCTTGAGGAAGGCTTCGTCCAGCGACTCGTCCTTCAACTTGAACGGCACGTTCATCAGAGAGCGGTCATCCTTGGCGATCGGGCAGGAATAGAAAGTCTGCGAGTCGAGGTAGTCGTACAGGAGCGCCGCCTTCACGCGGTTGTGCTCTTCGATCGCCTTGAGGCCGCCTTGCTTCTTCAGCCACTTGAATACCAGCCCCGCGATGTAGATCGCGTAGGTCGGCGGCGTGTTCAGCATCGAATCATTGTCGGACTGTTGCTTCAAGTCGAAGACCGACGGCGTGATGGGCATGGCCTGGCCGATCAGGTCTTCACGCACGATGACGAGGGTGAGCCCGGCTGGGCCAATGTTCTTCTGCGCGCCGCAATAGATGAGCCCGTAGCAGCTCACATCGATCGGCTTGGAGAGGATTTCCGAGGACATGTCGGCCACCAGCGGCACGTCGCCCATGTCGGGCGTCCAGTGGTACTGCATGCCGCCAATGGTCTCGTTGGAGCAGATGTGCACGTAAGCTGCGTTGGGGTCGAGCTTCCAGGTGTCTTGCTTTGGAATGCTCGTGAAGCCGCTCGGTTCAGAGCTGGCCACCACGTTCACGATGCCGTATTTTCTGGCTTCAGTGATCGATTTCTTCGACCATTCGCCGGTGTTCACATAGTCGGCGCTCGCCTTGCCCCGATAGAGGTTCATCGGCACGAAGGCGTTCTGTCCGATGGCGCCGCCCTGCAGGAAGAGGACCTTGTAGTTGGCAGGAATGGCAAGCAACTCACGCAGGTCGGATTGGGCTTCGGCGTGGATGCTCATGTACTCTTTGCCGCGATGGCTCATCTCCATCACCGACATGCCCGAACCATGCCAGTCGAGCATCTCGTCGGCGGCTTGCCGCAAGACGGATTCGGGCAGCGTGGCGGGGCCGGCGCTGAAGTTGAAGACGCGGGTCATCGGGGTTCTCCATGGGGCAGTGGCAAAGCAGGGGGCGAAGTTCGCAGCATACAGAACGCGGAAGCATTCGGCGAAGTACTCGGATTTACGCACCGGTCTTCGCGAGATTTGTCCGAGTCATCTGCGCGAAGCTCAGGAATCTGACGCTCGCACAGGGATCCCCCGAGTTTCACGTAGGTTACGACCGAGGTCCTTCACTCCAGTGGAGCAAGCAGTCCTTCGAGATCGTCGGCGCTGAACTTCTCCACTGCCGTGTCCTGCCCCAGGACACCCTCAGCCAAGGCCGACTTGCGTTCCTGCAGCGCGAGCATCCGTTCTTCGATGCTGCCTTCCACCACCAGCTTATAGACGAAGACCGGCTGGTCCTGACCGATGCGGTGGGCGCGGTCCGTGGCCTGCCGCTCCACGGCAGGGTTCCACCAGGGGTCGAGATGGATCACCGTGTCTGCGGCAGTGAGATTCAGGCCCACGCCGCCGGCCTTGAGACTCAGCAGCATGACTGGCACCGTCTTGTCCTGAAACTGCTGCACGACGCTGCCTCGGGTGCTTACTGCCGTGTCGCCCGTGAGCGTCAGGTAGGCCAGGCCGAGTTCATCAAGTTCTGCCTGCACGAGCGTCAGCATCTCGGTGAACTGCGAGAACACCAGCACGCGTCGGCCTTCGTCCACCAGCTCGACAAGCATCTCGCGCAGCAGCGCCATCTTGGCGCTCTCCATCGTCGACGGCTTGTCCAGGCCCTTCAACAGCCGCGGGTCGCAACAGACCTGCCGCAGCTTGAGCAAGGCATCGAGGATGGCGATCTGCGAACCTGCGAAAGTCTTTTGCTTCAGGACGCGCCGCACCCTTTCGTCAGCTGCAAGTCGCACGCTTTCGTACAGGTCGCGTTGCTCGCCTTCAAGCTTCACGCGGCGCAGGATCTCGGTCTTGGGTGGCAGTTCCGTTGCCACATCCTGCTTGCGGCGTCGAAGGATGAAGGGCCGCACCCGCTGCGACAGCAACTGCGCGCGCAAGGTTTCGCCGTTTTCTTCGATGGGCTTGCGCCAGATTCTCGCGAAGCTGCGCGCGTCGCCCAGAAACCCGGGCATCAGGAAGTCGAAGTGCGCCCAAAGTTCGCCGAGGTGGTTCTCGAGCGGCGTGCCGGTTACGCACAACCGGTGTCGTGAGTTGAGCCGCCGCAGTGCAGACGCCGCGCGGCTTCCGGCGTTCTTCACCATCTGCGCTTCATCGAGGATGAGCAGGTGCCAGTGTTGCGCTGCCAGCGCATCCACATCGCGCCACAGCAGTGGGTAAGTGGTGAACACCACGTCGTGCTCCGGAATGCGCGCGAAGTGCCGCGAGCGGCGCTGGCCTTGCAGCGTGAGCAGGCGCAGCGTCGGCGCGATGCGTGCGGCTTCGGCCTGCCAGTTGGCGATGAGCGAGGTCGGCAGCACGACGAGCGAAGGCAGATCGTGCCGCCCCGCATGCTTTTCGACGAGCAGATGAGTCAACACCTGCGCCGTCTTTCCGAGGCCCATGTCGTCGGCCAGGATGCCTGCGAGATGGTGTTCGCGCAGGTACTGCAGCCACGCGACGCCATGCTCCTGGTAGGGCCGCAGTTGAAGTCCGAGTTCGGCCGGTGTTGCCACGGTTTGCGGGCTGCCTGCCGCGCGCAGCCGCTCGGCCAAGGCGGCCAGACCCGCATCGCCTTGCATCTGCCACGCGCCGTGTTCGCCTGCTCGCGCGGCCTGAGAGTCCATCAGGCTCACACGCATCGCTTCGACGCGGTGTGTTTCCCACGTCGACAGGTGCAGCGGCCCGTCGGGTCGACGCGGGTCGGTGAGCAAATCCACCATCGCGCCGACGATCGCCTTGAGCGGCTTGGCAGGTGCGTCGATGCGGCGTCCGCCCGGTGCGCGCAGGGCGATCAAAGCGTCGTCGGGAATGGCGGCAATTTCATAGGCCTTGAGCCAACGGCCATCGCGCTTGATCAAGTCGGCAAGCAGCGGAATGAGGTCCAGCCTTTCGCCTTCCACCTCGACGCCCAGGCTCAGCATCCATGAGCCTGGCGCGGCGGTTGCCGCATCGCCGTGATATTCCTCGGCCGCGGACCCAGGGGGTGCGTGAGCTCGCGACCTGTCTCGTCGCCTGTGACAGGGTCAATCACGAACTTCCACGCGTCCACAGGCACGCTTTGGTGCGCAAAGCCCGGACGCACGACGATGGACCATCCTTGCGCTTGGAGCCGCGGCACCTGGTCCGCCCAGAAATCGCCGAAGTGCGACTCTTCGATCAGCGACCAAAGATGTTCGTGGCCTTCGGCAACCGTGCGTGTGCGCCACTGCAAGGCCTCGGACGGAAGAGGGCGCAAGCCGGAACTCCACAGCAGGTCGCTCGCATCGGCTTCTGCACGCAGGTCGCGATGAATCGTTACGTGCTCGCCCCAGGCGCCGCGAATCAGGTGTGTGGGCTTGGGCCGGGTGGCCGTCACGCGTTCAGGGGCCGGGGTCTCCCAGTGCAGACCTCCTTCCGCAAGGTAGGTCCAGTCCACCTGGGCGACGGTGACCTGGGCGCTGCGCGGGCCGAAACCGGACAAGGCCCGCAGGCCGAGCAGGCCATCGCCGCGGGTCAGTGTCTGGAGTGTCAGGCGGGGTCGGAAGGGCGTGGTCCCATGGCTTGCGGTGCTGGCGGTCGAATGAGGGGGTGCAGATGGCATCTGCGAATTCTCGGGCCGAACGATGCGTCAGGGCTGTGAATGCATCCAGTATGATGAATTTTCTCCTCTTCATTTTTCAATCAAATCCGTTGGAATGTGTGTTTGCGTCAAGCTCAACCCGGGACTGCGAAGAAGAAGATTTGAAAAGCTGTGAAGACCCTGTCGTGACCCGCCCATCCGCCTACACGGTCGCTGTCCGCGCGCTGTGCGAATTCACAGCCAAGCAGGGCGATCTCGACTTGCGGTTCACGCCGTCACCGTCTTCGCAGGAAGGCGTGGCCGGGCACAAGACCGTGGCGGCAAGACGCGGCAGCACATACCGGGCCGAGCTGTCCTTGAGCGGGCAGCACAAGCATCTGACTGTGCGAGGCCGCGCCGATGGCTTCGACCCCGCACGACATTGCCTGGAAGAGATCAAGACCTACCGCGGGAATCTCGACCGCATGCCGGCCAATCACCGGCATCTGCACTGGGCTCAGGCCAAGGTCTACGGCTGGTTGCTGTGTGAACAACTGGGCTTGTCGAAGATCACTGTGTCGCTGGTGTACTTCGACATCGCCAAGCAGGACGAGACTGTGTTGTCGCAGCCTTGCACGGCGGGCGAACTGAAGCTTTTCTTCGAGACGTTGTGTGAACGGTTCATCGAATGGGCGGATCAGGAGGCCGCACATCGAATGCAGCGCGACGTTGCATTGACCGCGCTGCAATTTCCGCATGCTTCATTTCGCACCGGGCAGCGCGCGCTCGCTGAATCGGTGTTCAAGGCCGCGCGATTGGGGCGATGCCTGATGGCCCAGGCGCCAACGGGCATTGGCAAGACCATCGGTACCATCTTCCCGTTCCTCAAGGCTTGCCCGGTGCAGGACCTGGACAAGGTGTTCTTTCTGACAGCAAAGGGCTCGGGAAGGGCTTTGGCGCTGGACGCAATTGATCGGCTTCGCAGTCGTGGTGAAGGCAAGCTCCCGCTGCGCGTGATCGAGCTCGTGGCACGCGACAAGGCCTGCGAACATCCAGACAAGGCCTGCCACGGCGAGTCATGTCCGCTCGCCAAGGGCTTCTACGATCGTTTGCTGGCCGCGCGAGAAGCGGCGGTGGCATTTCAATCGCACACGAAGGATTCGCTGAGGGAAGTTGCGCTGGCGCACCAGGTCTGCCCCTACTACCTGAGCCAGGAACTGGTGCGGTGGAGCGACGTGATCGTCGGCGACTACAACTATTTCTTCGACAGCACTGCGCTGCTGCACAGCCTGACGGCGATGAATCAGTGGCGAGTCGCCGTGCTGGTGGACGAGGCGCACAACCTCATTGACCGTGCGAGGGCGATGTACAGCGCAGAGCTGGCGCAATCGGATCTGCATGCCGTGCGCGCGTCGGCGCCGGTCGCGGTGAAGAAACCGCTGGACCGATTGAATCGCGCATGGAATGCAGCCACCAAAGACCAGAGCGAGCCCTACGAGGTACATGCGCAAGCCCCGAAGAAATTCGTCTCTGCATTGCAAGAGGCCACCGCCGCCATTGCCCAACTCATCGCTGACCAACCCGCCGAGCTCGATGGCCCTCTAATGCGGTTCTACTTCGATGCGTTGCACTTCACGCGGCTGCTCGAATCACTGGACACGCATTCGCTGTTCGATGTGAGCATCGATCGCGATGTGCACACGCGATCTCGCCGCGCCGATTCAGTGATGTGCGTTCGCAATGTGGTGCCAGCGCCGTTCCTGAAGCCGCGTCTTCTGGCGACGCGATCGACCGTACTCTTTTCCGCCACGTTGACGCCCCAGCATTTCTACGCCAACACGCTGGGCCTGCCTGACGACACCGCATGGCTCGACGTCGAGGCGCCGTTCAGCGCGGAGCAACTATCGGTGCACGTCGTGCGAAACATCTCCACGCGCTTTCATCACCGCAGCGAATCAGTTGCACCCATCGCGCAACTGATGGCAACGCAGTACGGAGCGCAGCCCGGGAACTATCTCGCGTTCTTCAGCAGCTTCGAGTACCTCGAACAAGTGGCCGGTGAGTTTGCGGTGCGGCATCCGCAGGTGCCCATGTGGACTCAGGCGAGGCGCATGGGGGAGACCGAACGCGAGGAGTTTCTCGATCGCTTCACCACGCAGGGGCAGGGTATCGGCTTCGCCGTGCTGGGGGGATCGTTTGCCGAGGGCATCGACCTGCCCGGCAAGCTGCTGATCGGCGCCTTCATCGCAACGCTGGGCATGCCGCAGTTCAATCGCATTAACGAAGAGCTGCGCCGCCGCATGAATGCGACTTTCGGCGAGGGTTATGAATACACCTATCTCTTCCCCGGTATCCGCAAGGTCGTGCAAGCCGCGGGGCGGGTAATCCGAACGCCATCGGACCGTGGATGCCTATATCTGATTGACGATCGGTTTTCAAAGCCTAAGATCGTTCGATTGCTGCCGAGTTGGTGGATGGTTTCGCGGGGCAGCGTCGCGAGTCAGGGCGATTGCATGAAGAAAAAATGACCAAATATCTGGTATAGGAGAGGTCTTAGAAATCGAGGCGAAACATCGAGCTGTTGGTATTTCTGGACGCTCCTTGCCTGAGCATCTGTCCGCCTTGCCTGTGGCCGCCGCGCAATGCCGCCGGAGCAAGTTCATATATCTAACGGGGCCGTGTCTATTGACCTCTATTTGCTCTCCTTGAGGTCCATCTTGAGGCGCTCATCTACCACACTTTCACTCGTTACCTTCATGCAGTCGTCCTGGGCGTCCCCCTATGGCTGGGGGGGTGGATCCGCAGGTATTTCCCTGAGAATTCCCACTCTTCAAGAGTGGGGAAGGGGATGAATGAAATCAATGCGACACGCCTTTCGTGTCTACGCGCGCTCGCGGCCGGGGGGCGTTGTGGGGGCATTGCATGTGGTCCACGCGGCCGATCCGGTCGCCTCCTCTGCTCCGGGTGGTGCGGTGGTATGCCACCTCGCCTCGAAGAGTTTTTTCTGCTTGCACTGTCACTGTCTGACTGCGTGGTAGTGCTTCAGAGGCCTGAACCTTTAAATGTAAGGGCGTCACGTCGAAGATGGTTGGACATGTCGATTACCAAACATGAAGTGGGATTTGTATTCCTGTGCGTTGCGGTATTGAATTTGTACTTGGGATCACAGATTCACCTACTGGGGAAGCACCGAGAAAAATTTCCGGAGGATGAGGGACTAAAGCGAAGAATTTCAAGACTTACTCTAATCAGCCGCGCCAGCCTTCTGACGGTCGGGTTAGTAGCACTTGTGTGGACGCTTTTGGGAGGAAAGTGAAATGAGTGGAACGGATATTGTTATTGCTGTAGCCAATGATGGAACGAATCACTTTGCAAAAGGCGGCGGTTGCGAAGATTGAGTCGCAAGGAATATTTTTTTGATGCTCGGAGAAATTAATGAATACCAACTTCTTGCCTGGAAAACTTCAATCGCACGTGCGGAGAAGCTTTTTAAGCTCAATGCTTCTCTCAACCATGCTAGCCATTAGTGTTGGTGGCTGTTCTTCCGAGGAAAAGAAATTGAATTATGAAATTATCAATGCCTCGGTGAGATCGAAAGAAGAGAAAGTTTCTCTGGATCTGTCCCATTTTACAGATGGGAAAATAAAAAAGCTTTGCATTCAGAATCAGTACATGGTTGAAAAATCATTTGTTCAACTAACGAAAATGGACTCGCCTGGCTTCAGAGAGGTTAATGAAGGGGAATTTGTGCTGTGGATATACATGGAATCAAGATCGCCGATTCAAGTTCGCCTAAAGAAAAAAGAAGTTATGCCACCAAGAAGCGGGAGTCTATGCACAGAATCGTCTGTGCTTTTTATCACGCAAGAGGCAATTGCTTTTAATTAATTTACTGGGGAATTGAATTGGGTATTTTGGGTAGATACAACAGAGAGTCGGTTGAGGCTGCTGATCGATTGGGTGGGTTAAATTGAAACCCTGACCCAAATAATTGGTATCATAATGATCAATATGACGCATTTCGTCATGCTTATACGAGTGCACAATTTTCCCAGAAATTCGGGGAGGATGTTGCCAAATGGCTTGGGGATAAAAACGAGGGTGCGTATGACCCGGACGGGAAGCACAAGGGAATTACTCAGCAAGAATATAATGCTGAGAAAAACATGGACCTATGGAACAATAACTTAGGTCGACAAGAGTATGCCAACTGGAAAAGAGCTACTGACGCCGGTACCACAACTGATCCGCTTGACAAGTGGATTTACGACCGAGTCAGGGGCGGGGCGACGATCAATGATCCAATTGATCATCGTTCTTGGAAGGAGCCCGAGCCTGGAGGCGGTACTGGTGGAGGATCTGGCGGTGGTGCCGGTGGTGCCGGTGGTGCCGGCGGTGCCGGCGGTGCCGGCGGTGGTGGCGGTGGTGGCGGTGCTGCTGGCGGCACAGGTGGCGCCGGCGGTGGTGCCGGTGCTGGCGGAACCACGCCCCCGCGCCGCGACCCATTGGTTCTTGACCTTGACGGCGACGGCATCGAAACAACCAGCACGCGCGATGGCACGGTCATCCTGTTCGATCACGATGCTGATGGCGTTAAAACCGGCACCGGCTGGATCAAGCCGGATGACGGCTGGCTGGTGCTGGATCGCAATGGCAACGGGACCATTGACTCGGGCCGCGAACTCTTTGGCGTAGACACACTCAAGAGCAACGGTCAATTGGCCACCGACGGGTTTGACGCACTCAAAGATCAAGACGCCAATCAAGACGGCAAGATCGATGCAGCAGACAGCGTCTTTGCCAACCTGCGCATCTGGCGTGATTTGAACCAGGATGGCATCAGTCAGGCCAACGAATTGACCACCCTCAGTGCCAACAGCATTACTTGGATTGGCGTCAATTCCAGTGCCGTGCGCACTGATCTGGGCAAT
>Ga0207678_10002280_pt1 | contig 17365 bp, 12 predicted proteins | sample KBSC63metaG_FD_184319 | JGI IMG/M metagenome (GOLD analysis project Ga0207678, IMG submission 184319) | Corn rhizosphere microbial communities from Kellogg Biological Station, Michigan, USA - KBS C6-3 metaG (SPAdes) (version 2) | ecosystem: Host-associated > Plants > Roots > Rhizosphere > Soil ...
TCTGCGTTTCTCTTCGGGTAGCCCTGAGCCACACCTTCAGAAAAACCGCTCTAATGCTGAAAAGTCTGCTTTGCTTAAGGGCACGGCTTCAGCCGTGCCACAAGCCACATATCTGCAATCCAGCTTTACAGGCTGCGGAAAAACTCTTGTTCTGCTTAAGGGCACGGCTTCAGCCGTGCCGTAAGTCATGTATTTGCATTGCGGCTTTAGCCGCTGGGGTACGCTTTTTTCGCCATGAGGCGACTTTTTCAGCATCTTCTGTAAGGAATGGACGATAGAAGAAATTGTCATCCTGAGCGAAGTCTCTCGCAGTTTTATCGCGAGAGGCGCAGTCGAAGGACCTGAGGTTCGTTCGTAGCGCCAACGCTTTACCCCATCTTCAGCTACTTTCGTGTTGGAGCCCTATAAGTCGATACTGCTCTTATCCCATCCGCCTTTGTTTGTTCTTAATCGGTGTCATCGGTGTAAATCGGCGTTAAGCTTTACTCCAATCACCCCCTAAGCCGCCTGCTCCTGCCGCCCGTGATGCAGGTTCGGCAGGAAACCCGTCAGCAGTCCAATCGCCGGAAGATACGCGCACACCTTGTACACAAAAACGATGCTCGTCATATCGGCCAACTCTCCAAGCACCGCCGCACCAATCCCGCCCAGCCCGAACGCAAACCCGAAGAACAATCCGGAGATCATCCCAACCCGTCCCGGAACCAGGTCCTGCGCATACACCAGGATCGCCGAGAACGCCGACGCGATCACAAACCCGATCACCACGCTCAGCACCCCGGTCCAGAAGAGGTTCGCATGCGGCAGCAGCAGCGTAAACGGCAGCACGCCCAGAATCGAGCACCAGATCACCAGCTTCCGCCCCACCCTGTCGCCCACAGGTCCGCCGATCAGTGTCCCCGCCGCCACCGCACCAAGAAAAACGAACAAGTGAATCTGTGAACTCGCCACCGAAACATGAAATCGGTTAATCAGATAAAACGTGTAGTAGCTTGTCAGACTCGCCAGATAAAAGTACTTCGAAAAAATCAGCGCGATCAGGATCGCAATCGCCGACACGACCTTCCGCCGCGGCAAAGTGGAAGCCTCAGCCCGCGCACGCGCTGGTCTGCTCTCCAGACGGATCAACCGCACCTTGTACCACCGGCCCACCCGCATCAACACAGCAATTGCGATCAACGCCGCGATCGAAAACCACGCCACCCCCACCTGCCCGCGCGGCAGCACAATAAACACCGCCAGCAGCGGCCCCAACGCGTACCCAGCATTGCCTCCCACCTGGAACAGCGACTGCGCCAAACCGTGCTGTCCCCCCGAAGCCATCCGCGCCACCCGCGACGACTCCGGATGAAAGATCGCCGATCCCACCCCAATCACCGCCGCAGCCACCAGCAGCAGTCCAAACGTCGGAGCCACTGCCAGCATCACCAGCCCGGTCAGCGTCGCCGTCATCCCAATCGGCAGCAGATACGCCATCGGCTTGCGATCCGTAAAGTGCCCAATAAACGGCTGTAGCAGCGAAGCCGTAATCTGATAGCTCAGCGTAATCAACCCAATTTGACCGAAGTCCAGCTTGAACGATCCCTTCAGGATCGGATAGATCGACGGCAGCAACGACTGCACCATGTCATTCAGAAAATGGCAGAAACTTACCGCCGTCAAAACGCGAAACAGCGTTCCCTCTTCCAACGGCTTCGGCGGCGCCACCTCCGTGCCCGGCAAAATCTGCGTGCTCATGCTGCCTTTCTATCTGCGGCGATGGTTCTATTCTAGCGTCACTTTTTCCGGCCACGTTTCGGCCACCACGCATCGCCGGACAAAAGCCGTTGTCTCCTGACCATCTTCACCATGCATTCCACCGCAGGCTCACCACAAAATTCCACCAGCTACCAGCGAAATCCCCCCAAAAACCTCAACGAATCTCTACGTCCGGTTCTTCGAAAAATTTCTCATCCCCAACACATGAAAGTCCTTCAAGCCACCCTTCAGCACATACACCAGCCGATTATTCCCATTCGGATCGGTAGGCCGCATAAAAAATCCAGTATCCAGCACAAACTCCCGCGTATTGCTGATAATCCCTTCAATGGTCTCTTCATCGTGGAAGTGCACCCGCACCCAAAGACCCTCCACAATCGGCGCATGTTCATGAAAATGCAGTGCACGATGGCGAAGATCGCCATCAAACGTCTTCACAAAAAACACTGCCTTGGCGTCCTTCGTCGGCACATCCAGCACATCGTCCGAGTCCAGGATTCTCAACCGAATCGAATCAATGGCATTCTGAGGATCGTTCCGCAGTAGCTGCGCAATCGACCCCAGCTCTTTTTCCTCAGCAAAACCCCGCACCGCACGATCTTCGTACCGGATGACGATTTTATGCATCCCCGGCACATCTTTATCCTCACCGTTGGCCGCTACGCGTGATCCCGCGGTGACAGATCGTACTGCTTGATCTTGTACAGCAGAGCCTTGTAGCTGATTTGCAGATCGTTTGCTGCGGCCTTCCGATTCCATCCAGTTCCCTCCAGTACCTGTGCAATTGCCGTGGATTCCGCATCGCCCTTAAGGCTGCGTACCATCGCCTTCAACCCGGCGCCGTTTGGCGCCTCCGCGGCAGCCACACTCATACTGCCTTGATACGCAGTGGAAGGTGCCAACTCTTCCAGAATAGCCTTTTCATCGCCCAGCACCAGGTACCGGTTGATCACGTTCTCCAGCTCGCGCAGGTTCCCGGGCCACGAATGTTCCATCAGCCCGTTCAACAGTGCCTGCGAAAAGGGCAGCGGCTCGCGTCCATACTTCTTCGAACCCTTGCGCATGAAGTACTCCGAAAGCACGGAGATCTCATCCCGGCGCTCCCGCAGCGGAGGAATGCTCAGCGTAAAGCCGTTCAACCGGTAGTACAGATCCTCCCGGAACGTCTTATTCGCCATCGCCTCTTTCATATTAATGTTCGTGGCTGCAATCACTCGCACATCCACCTTCATCGGAGACCGGCTGCCCAGCCGCGAGAACGTACCATCCTGCAACACCTGCAGCAGCTTCGCTTGCAGCATCGCAGGCATCTCCCCAATCTCATCGAGAAAAATAGTTCCACCTGTGCAAACCTCAAACTTGCCCGGCTTGGTCTTCACCGCACCAGTAAACGCGCCCTGCTCGTATCCGAACAGTTCACTCTCCAGCAGGTCCGCCGGAACCGCAGCACAGTTCACCTTTAAGAAGATGTTCTGACTCCGCGACGACATCTTATGGGTATAGAGCGCCAGAATCTCTTTGCCCGTGCCGCTCTCTCCCAGGATCAGCAGCGGGATATCCGCCCGCGCTACCAATGCCGCCTGTCCTTCCAGTTCCCGCATCTTCTTGCTGGAACGCACAAACGAGTGCGTCTCGTTCAGCGGAATCTCCTTCAGTGCGTCTGCCGCCGGTACCTTCTTCTCCACCGACGCCAGATGCTCCTCGATCGCCTGCTCCACGTCGCTGCCCATGAACGGCTTCATCACAATCGCGCGCACACCGAGCCGGATCACCATCTCCAGGTCCCGAAGCTCAGCCGAGCACGAGAGCACAATCACAGGAAGGTTCGGCTTCGTGCACCGAATATGGGTGAGTAACGGCAGCGGATCGCGGTTCGAGTGCAATGCCAGCAGCAATAGATCTGGGGACTCTTTCTGCTCCAGACGGTCCAGCAACATCTGCTCGTCTGAAAACAGGCTCAGCGAATATCGATCCGCGAGCGTCAATCGAAGATAATCGAGAACCGCCAGATCCGGTTCCAGAATCAGAACCTGCGACCGCGACTTTGCACTGGACCTCAAGACAGAACCCGGATACGACAGCGAAGCTGACATAAATACCCCTGTTTCACTCGTCTGAATTCTTTGCCCAGACTCGTGATGCTTAGAGACCCGGATTTCGTGCTCTATCGGGTCACACAAATTAACTTCTGGTCTAGCAAGCCGGAAGGGGAGTCCCTCCGGACCATTTCTCAGCGAATTCTAGACTGAATTAAGTGCACTCTGACAGAAAAATGTTAAGTATTTTGCCGACAAAAGAGATAAACCTTTTCCATTCCACTTCCTTCAACAGCTCTAGAGTACATGGTGTAACTCGTTCGATAACTAAAAAAAAAGATAATTTTCTCTCTGATTACTATAGTTTTAGAGATGGTAGTTACCCAAGAAAGCCTCATAAATAGCCGGTTACATGCCTTTGACCTCGCATGACTTCCTGGGTTGGCAATACCACTCCAAAACATTCCTCCCTTTTTAGGATGCATCCTACGCAAGAATGGTGCTCTACGTGCAATGTGAATATCATTGCAGAGTTGCGGTAATGCTCGACATGACAGGAAAAAATGACCTTGGTCCACGACACTGAATCCGTTGCTTCTCTTAATCTCCCACCCCTTGAGATTATCTTCGGCAAGACTGCCGCCATGCAGGCTGTCCGGAATAAGCTTGAACGCGTCGCCGAAACGGATGTCCCCGTCCTGATTCAGGGCGAAAGTGGCACCGGAAAAGAGATCTGCGTTCGCCTTCTCCACGCGTACTCCATGCGTGCCCGCGGTTCTCTCGTCAAAGTCAGCTGTCCGGCCATCCCGAACTCCTTGCTCGAAACCGAGCTCTTTGGCTATGAAAAAGGGGCATTTACCGGCGCCATGTCCACCAAGCTCGGCCGTGTCGAGCAGGCGCACAACGGCACCCTCTTCCTCGATGAGGTTGGCAGCCTCGACCTCGCCGTTCAATCCAAACTCCTTCAAGTCTTGCAGGACGGCACCTTCGTCCGGGTCGGCGGCCATGAGCCCCGCTCCATCGCCACTCGTCTCGTCTCCGCCTCCAACACCGACCTCCGCAATCAGGTCGAAGACGGCACCTTCCGCCTCGACTTCCTCTTCCGCATCAACGCCGTCACCATCAATCTTCCGCCCCTCCGCCAGCGCATCGCCGACCTTCCGGTCCTGATCGACTATTTCATCGAGCACTATGCAAAAATTTTCCACACTACACCGGAATTACTCTCCAAGAGTGCCGTCCGCCTGATGCAGAGCTACCACTGGCCGGGAAACATCCGCCAGTTGGAGAACCTCATCCGCAGCTACGTCCTCATTGGCAGCGAAGAAGCGCTCGTCGCCGAGATGATGCCCGAGGAGCCTCGCAGCGGCATCACCACCGAGATCGATCTCAGCGAGCCTGTCTCTCTCAAGAACATCACCAAGAAGGCCACCCAGGACCTCGAACGCCAGATCATCCTCAAGGTTCTCCAGGAAAATAGCTGGAACCGTCAGAAAACAGCCAAGTGGCTCCAGATCAGCTATCGTTCTCTGCTCTACAAGCTCAGCGAGGTTGGCATGCCCGAGGTCCCGCCACGGCCTCTCCGCATCCCCCATCTCATCAAGAAGAGCGCAGACCGTACTCTCAAGCCCGCGCTCTCCTCACGCACTCGCATCTATTAGGCGAGCCTCTGAATAAGTCTCAGTCCGGAAGGGCGTGGCTTCAACCACGCCACAAGTCTCGTCATTGCATTGCGGCTTCATAGGCTGCGGAAAAAGTCTGTCTTGCTTAAGGGCATGGCTTCAGCCGTGCCACAAGGGCTCTATTTGCAGTGGAGCTTTAGAGGGTGCTGAAAAAGTCCGTTTTGCTTAAGGGCACGGGTTTACCCGTGCCGCAACTGCCCTGTTTGCAATGCGGCTTTAGCCGCTGGGGTACGCCTTTTCGCCACGAGGTGACTTTTTCAGCAGCCTCTTTAGCCCTGAGGTACGTTTTGGCTTCTAGCGCCGCAGCCTGTTCAGCCGCTGAGGGAATGTTTGGGAGCTTGATCAGACCTTCCTTAAAACTGCCCCTGCCAGAGACCCCCAAAACTTGACAATCGCATGGGCAGAAAAGACAGAAGATCTGCCATAAGCCGGCCCTTTCCACACACGGGTACCCCGAGTTAGTCCAGACCTAACTCAATTATTTCGAAGACTTTAGGACTTATTGGCGGGGAGGGGGGGTACTCCACATAAACGCACCTCCCTGGAACGCTTCAGACATGCAGCCGAAAAAAACCTACTGCGAGCCCTGCCGCCGCAAGATCGTCTTAATGGTCTCAAACATGATCAACAGGTCGAGCCCAAGCGACATGTGCTTGATGTAGTACAGATCGAACTCCAGCTTCTCGCGGGCCTCGGCCAATGTCGCGCCGTAACCATACCGCACCTGCGCCCACCCGGTCAGTCCCGGCCGAATCATATGCCGCAAGTCGAAATAAGGAATCTGCTCCGACAGCCACGGAACGAACTCCGGCCGTTCCGGTCGCGGTCCCACGAACCCCATATCGCCGCGCAGCACGTTCCACAACTGCGGCACCTCATCCAGTCGCGTCTTGCGCATGAACATGCCAATGCGGGTCACGCGCGGGTCGTTCTTGCTGGCCCACTTCGCCCCGTCAACCTCCGCATCCTGCCGCATCGTCCGAAACTTGTACACGGTAAAGTTGCGTCCACCCTGGCCGACACGAGTCTGGCGGAAGAAGATGGGGCCGGGAGAGGACAACCGCACCAGCAGCATGATGATTGGCAAAAAAGGAAGGAAGATCAGCAGTCCGGTGAGCGCCGTCAACGTAGAGACGAATCGGCGGGCAAGCTGCTGCGACGGCTTCACGTTGAAACCTTCGCTATAGATGAAGCTGCTGGGCCGGAGGCCGTCGAGATAGAGCTTTCCGGTAAGCCGCTCCAGCAGCGTACCGGCCTCCTCAATCACCACTCCGTTGAACCGCAACTTCAGCAGTTCACGTAGCGGCAACTCGCCTCTCCGATCTTCAAGCGCAATAATGACTCGGTCCACCGCGGGATTCGGGCCGTGGAATGCTGCCAGCGCAGCCGTGAAGGCCTCCTTCCGCTCCGCCTTGTCGAGCAGGATGCTGTCCCACCCCACCACCTCCATCCCGGCATCCTTGCGCGTTTGCAATGTCTGCACCACCATCTGCGCACGCTCCCCTGCCCCCAGGACGTACACTCGCTCGCGAAAGATCTTCTTCCCAAGCAGCCATGCATACACGCTTCGCCAGGCCACCATCGCGCCCGTCAGAAAGATCAGGCCAAGCAGCAGAACATAACGTGCGATATCGACTTCCGGATACACATACAGAATGGCCGATAGCAGAAACGACAGGAACCCAAGGACCAGCAGCAGGCGAAAATAGATCTCCCACCGCGCCGAAATCCTCTGAGGCTCATACAAGTCAAAGTAGTAAGAACAGAGCAGCGTCAACACCGTAAGACCCACGATCTTCCACCCGCCGTACTCATAGTTCAGTACAAGGTACGTATCCGGGCCCACCACCAGCATCGTCGCCAACAGGAATGAACCGCTCACAATCAACGCTTCACACAGAAGAAGAACGATACTCCGGGTCGGGTAGTACACGTGGAAAAGCCGAATCATCGTATCGATTGCTCCTCTTAGTTCTTGTTAGCGTCGTATCCGTAATAGCTGCCCACTTGCGGAGCCTCATGTACGGCGTTAAGAACGAAGCCCAGAACATTCGAGGCCTTCAACTCGCTTTGCGCACGCTGTGCCACCGGATACTTCGTGACCCCTCCGCGAGCCACCAGCAGCACACCATCACAGGATCGTGCAAGATTCACCGCATCTGACACAGGCAGCACAGGGGACGAGTCCACAATAATCCAATCGAAGTAAGGTGCAGCCGCGCGAATCAGTTCGCCGAATCGCGGACTGCCGGAAAGATCGGCCGCCTTATCGCCGCCGTTTCCGCCCGCGATAAACGTGAGGCTCGGCAACAGCGCCTTCCCCACTTCGCCCGCCTCCGTGGAGGCATCGGATCGTTGCATCACGTCCATCATGCTCACCTTCCCCGCCAGATATTCCGCCAATCCAGGCTGCGATTCACAGCCAAGAATCTGGTGCAGCGTGAAGCGCCGCATGTCGCCATCGATGAGCAGCACCTTGCTGTTCTTATGCCGTGCCAGGCTCAGGGCAAGGTTGATCGAGATAAAGCTCTTGCCCTCCTGCGGCATACCGCTGGTCACCAGAATCGTCTTCAGCGGGTTGATGTCGCGCATCTCATAGATCCGTGAGCGCAGGCTGCGAAATTGTTCCACTGCAGGCCCGCGTTCCAGAAGAGCCGGAAGCTGCTCCAGAGCCGGTGTCCAATGCCGTCTTACAATCCCGCTCAGGTTAAGCTCACTCCCACTCGCAGGCACCGGGGGTTCAACATACAAGTCTTCAACCGGCCGCGTCTCAGGAATCTCATACTCGGCCTCAGCCACCGCGACCGGAGCATGCGTCGCTACGCTGGCAGGCACTTCAGAGACTGGCGCTTCGCGGCGCTCCTCCGTCCGCTCTAACGACCGTTCAGACTCTGCTTTCTGTAGTGCTTCATATATGCGGCTCATCGATCTCGCCTTCCAGTTGTTTCTCCATCAAAAGATCTCATCAGGTCGTGGCCTTCGTCAGCTGCCGCTCTCGGAGCTACACCGCCCATTGCCGACGTCGAGATCAGAAAGGGCTGCGTCTCCAGCTCCAGTTCGACCGCTACGCCTTCAACCATCTTCGCGGTCACCTGCCGCGTCTGTTCCACGTAGGCCACAATTAGCGAGTGCTCGCACAGCAGATTGATAATGCGCGGAATTCCCCGGCTATACCGATGGATCAGCTCCAGTGCCTCCTGCGAAAACAAGGGCCAGCTCGCCCCTGCAATTCGAAGGCGCTCTGCCACATAGGCATGAGTCTGGCTCTCGGTCAGCGCCTGGGTCTTGCACCACAGAGAAACCCTTTGCCGTAACTGTCGCACGCTCGGATGCCGCAGTTTTTCTTCCAGTTCTGGCTGGCCTGAGAGCACAATCTGCAGCAGCTTCTCCGATGACGTCTCAAGGTTCGTTAGCAGCCGTATCTCTTCGAGAAGATCCCATGAAAGATTCTGCGCCTCATCCACTACCACCACGCAGGTCTCTTCCATACGAAACCGTTCAATCAGCCAGCGATTGAGCTGCAGCAACATGCCCGACTTCGTCCGCGTCGTCGGCACAATCCCGAAGTCCGTCAAGACAAACTCCAGGAAGTCCAGCACTTCCAGCCGCGGATTGAAGACAAAGGACGTCGACACACGCCGCGTACTGAACGAACTGAGGGCCCGTCGCAGCAACGTCGTCTTCCCCGTCCCCACCTCTCCCGTCAGCACCGTAAAACCCTTCCGTGCCGAGATCCCGTACTCAAGACACGCTAGTGCCTCCCGCGTGTGCGGCATCATATACAGAAATCTCGGGTCGGGACTCGTCCCGAATGGGCTCGCCTGCAGTTTGAAAAAGTTGTTATACATTTACCCACCCGCATTCATCAGCGGCTTGCCTGTCGCTGCAATATCCGGCTTCCGGCGGCCAAACCATCTTCGTTTGACCTCCGTCCGCTCTATTCCAGTGGTGTACTCGATCACTGCCAGCGTTGGCAGCTTCGTAAACGCCCAGATATCGCGTTCGCTCCGCATGGCCGTATCGCGATATTCCAGCAATCCCGTCATCAGCAGCCCCAGTGCAAGACCGCCGGCCAGTCCGCCGCCAATAAATACGCCACGCTTCGGAAAGGTTGGCGATTCGGGAAGATTCGGCTCATCCATCACGCTGAACTGCTCCCCTTGCTGACGCCGCTCCAGATCGGTTGCCATCTTCGACTGATTCATCTTGGCGAGAAGATCGTCGTAGAACTGCTGCGCCGTCTGCGTGTCCCGCGTGATGCTCTTGTACTCTTCCTGGACCGCCGGGCTGGACGAGATCCGATCCTGATACACCCGCAGCTGCGCCTGAATCCTCGACTGTTCGCGTTGCTTCGAAGCAATCCCCAGTTCCAGCGCGCGAAGCTGCGCACGAAGCTGCTGCACGCCCACCGAGTCATTTCTGCTGGGCGCGGTATTGGCGGGAGCCGCAGTGGTCGGTGCAGGAGCCTTCGCCATCTGTGCCTGTAGATCCTTAATCTTCCGCCGTACCGCAACGACATCGGGATAATCGTCCGTATAGCGCGCCCTCAGCTCAGCTTCCTCATCCTGAAGCCGCTGCAGGTCAGCCTGTTGCGCCTGCGGTGCAGCCCGGTGATCCGGTGAAGACGAGCTCTGCGCCAACTGCTGCGACAACATCGCTTCCATGTAGCTCTTATCCTGCTCCATGCGAGTCAACGACTGGGTCGCGGCATCCAGCTGCGTATTCAGAGAGCCCATCATGTTCGTGTTGGTCGACTCTTCCCCCGGCAACCGCCCCGCATACGTCTGTTGAAACTTCGAGAGCTTGGCTGCCTGCTCGTCCAGTTTATTCTTCGCGTCCGCCAACTGCCCTCGCAGGAAGTCCGTCGTACCCTCCGCCGCAGTCTCGCGTGCATGCAGGCTCTCGCTCACAAACAGGGACGTAATCTCTCCGCACACCAGTTGCGCCGTCCGCGCATCGTTCGCCGTGAAGGTGATATAGAAGCCGGGCAGGCCTCGCGTCATCTCCGACTGAATCGGCCTGATCCCGATTCCCTTTCTCGCCTTGTCGATGCGGTCATCCATCGACAATCCCTGGTTCGCATATAGGTTAAAACGGTCGATAATCGGAGCCAGCCGCGAACGGCTCAGGATCTGCTCCTTCATCGTAGCCAGCCGCGCGTTCAGATCCTCCGAGATCACCGGCTTCACATACGACTCCGGCACCTTCTGCTGCATCACCAGCACCAGCGTCTGTGAAACGTACTCCGGCGGCACAAGATAAGTGATCGCAAATCCAAGAATCGGCAGAATCACAGCGGGAATCACAATCAGCCACCATCTGCGTTTCAGGATGGTGCCATAATCTTCCGGCGTGAGTGGGCGATGGCCAAGCATGGTAACTCCTTAAAATTGACCGAGACGCGTTGATCGCGGCGCGAACGTAATCCCGATCCCAAACGTTTGAGACGTACCCGTGAAGGCATTGTTGCCAATAAAGCCTGCGTCGTGGCTTTGATGCTGTACACCGGCGCTCGCATACATCGATAGTGACCTGCTCAGGCGGTGCGAAACCTGCACTGCTCCATACACTGTAGTAAAGTCCCCGCCAAGTGGATATACCGCTCCTGGGGGAGGCGTGAGGGTCCCCTTCACCAACCCGGTCGTATGCGAATACGCACCCGAGGCCGACGCCTGCCACTCTCGCCCGTAGGAGTGCCCCAGGCTACCCGAAACCGTATCGCTCAGTCCGCCCACCTGGACCCCCGAACCGGCGTTCACTCCACGGGAATACCCTAAACTTGCAGTCGTCAGCTTGTACACGTATGACAACCCGGCGTTTGCCGCCACATTCAGGCTCGACGGGATCAATGCGCTGTTCGAACTCGATATCCACTGCGGCCCTGCCGACAGGTTCACCGTCAGCGACCGGCTGAGCACTCGCGAGTACACTCCGTTGACTCCGCGTGTCGTAAAGCTCACCCCGCCTAGATTCGCGCCAAAGTTATAGATCGAATAGATTCCGTTCACACTCATCGAATCCCGCGCATCCAGACGATGGTTCAGCCCTGCCTGGCCCGAAACCTGCGAGCTGTTGTATCCATCGTTTCCATGCAGAAAATGAAGAACCGACCATGATCCCGACCCACTGATCGACGTCTTACCCGTCAAAAGCCGCTCGACGCTGCCCGAGAGCCCATTGCTGACGCGCGATCCATAGTACGAAAGCACCCCGCCCGCAGGCCCTGCCGAGGGTCCCTGGACCGGATAGCCACCGATATCTCCCACCCCCTGAATTCCCGACAGGCCCGTCGTCGGCGACTGGGGAAGATAACTCAACGAGTCCGTAATCCCAAGAACCCATCGCTTGGCAATCAGTCCCTGCGACACCGCAAGGTTCTGATACGTCGTCGTATTGACTCCCGAAGACTCGGAGATGAGCACGCCTCCCGCATAAAGCAGGTTGAACGGCAAATCCACGCTCGTCGAGCTATAGCTCGCGTTGCCTGAAAGCGCCGTCGAAGCCGTCGCGCGCCCAGAGCCGAAGTAGCCGTACTGGACGATCTCAGACGCAGTCAACGCATAGTGAATCGTACCGTCCACCGACGGGAGCGTGAACCCGACGTTCGAAGAAGTAATCGCCGTCGGCGTTGCAGCCGAACTCCCTGTCGATTTCGCTTGTCCGTACGTCACAGCGCTCGACAGCAGAAGAAGCGCACAAACTGTCATTCCAGCCTTCATCGCATCTCTCATGGCACCACGATCGTGTCGCCCGGTTCGAGCGAGACGCCCTGGTTGTTGTCGCCTTTCAGCGCTTTTTTATAGTTGAACGGAATCTTCTGCTGTTTCCCGGGAACCCCTCGCAGAATATAGATGTGCTTCTCGTTGGCGAAGGTCGAAAGCCCTCCAGCGGCAGCGATCGCCTGAAGCGGAGTCATGCCGGGAGTCAACATCACCGGCCCCACGTGGCCCACCTCCCCAATCAAAAAGATCTTCTGGCTGTTCACCGCAAGCACGACCACCGTGACCACGGGGTCTTGAATATACTTCTTCAGGCGCTCGGTGATATCGACCCCCAGTTGCATCGGAGTCCGTCCCGCCGCTCGCAGATCTCCCACCAGCACCAGGGAGATCATCCCGTCTGGCCGAACCGGGACCGTGCCGGAAAGCGTCGGCTCCTTCCACACCGTCACCTGCAGAGAATCGTCCGCCCCGATGATATAAGTTTCAGGATTCACCGTGGGCGAAGACGCGCTCGCAGCTCCGGGCATCGCCTGTGTCGCCGCCGATCGGGCAGGCACTGACTTGGCGGGAGGCGTTCCCGCCGGGACCGGCTGTCCCGTCTGCGCAACTCCAGCACCTGGTATCGCAAGCAGCGTAACCATACATAACCCAAAACACCACTTCATCGTGTAACTCCCATCCTTCGTGAACATTAGAGCTGCCTTACATCATTCTGATGCATCCCATTCTCCATGAGCCGCTTCCATTCCAATTTTCTCGAAACTCCTATTTGTAGGATTGCGTCTCACAGCGTGGGATACCGCCGTCGCTCTGGCTCCGTCTAAATAGCCCATGCAAGGTGAAATCACTCAGCCTCAAGGTAATTACACCACTTCTCGTCCACTTCCCGGCGATCTGGCTGAGGTGACAAGTCGTGAACCTTCTCTGACAGCCATTCTCTCAGCACTGCGAATGCCAAAGCGAACCAGTACACTATCTTTTCTCAAAAAAATGCATTATTTATCTCATCCCACCCGTCAAACAACTCACCGGACAAGACTCCAGAGCCGATCTCCGCTAACCCGGCCCGATCCACTTCCTTAAGTTGACCTCTTTTCTTCGGGACAACTCCTATATGACGCAGATTTGCAGCACAGGTGTGAAAACTTTTTCCCTCAAAGGAGGACCGATTGGCTACCACTTTCGTTGATAGACATGAACCACTTATCGGCGGAAAATGAGACACTCAGCGTCCGGTACGTGACGTCCGGTACATAAATTGCTAACAACCGCTTCGTGAAGTATAACGGCTTACGAATGACACTTGACAGTACCCAGACTGCAGCGCACGCCTCCGCGATCAAAGAACCACCTGCGTCTGGCGACAATCTCGCTCGAAATCCTCTGCGCTCATGGCTGCCTTACGCCATCCTTGCTCTCCTCCTTGTTGCCGTCTACTACCGCATCGCTGCCAAGCTCATCTACGACTGGTACACCCTTCCCGATTACTCCCACGGATTCCTCGTCCCTCTCTTCTCCCTCTTTCTCCTCTGGGACAAGCGTAAAGTCCTCCGTTCCACTCCCATTCGCCAGTCCTGGGCTGGCCTCTCGCTCGTCGTCTTCGCCATCGTCGTTCTCATCCTCGGCGTCTATGGAGTCGATCTCTTTACCTCCCGCGTCTCCTTCGTCATCCTGATGGCCGGTCTGGTCTGGACCTTCGCGGGCTCCACCATGTTGCGCGAGGTGCGCTTCCCTCTGCTGGTCCTTCTTCTCGCGATCCCGTTCCCCGAGATCATCTTCAACAAGATCACCTTCCCTCTTCAGCTCCTGGCCTCGCGCATCGCCAGCGATATTCTCCCCATGCTTGGCGTCCCCACACTCCAGGAGGGCAACGTCATTCAACTCCCTGTCATGAAGCTCGAGGTCGCCGAAGCCTGCAGCGGCATCCGTTCCCTCATGAGCCTCTTTACCCTGGCCGTCTTCTACGGCTACTTCCTGGAGCGGAGCACCAGCCGCCGCGTCATCCTCGCACTGGCCGCGATCCCCATCGCTGTCGCTGCCAACGTCGCCCGCATCGTCGGCACCGGCCTCTGCGTTCAGTATTGGAACCCCGACAAGGCACTCGGCTTCTTTCATGAGTTCTCCGGCTGGGTCATGTTTGTGGTCTCGCTCATCTGTCTCTATGTGGTCCATCGAGTCATGCGTCTCATCACGCCGGGGAGCAGAAAAACGATATGAAATCTCCTCGATTCTGGACCGTCCTTCTGCTCCTCAGTGCTGCATTCTTCATCCTCAATCACCGCGGCGACGCCGATAACGTCCCCAACAGCGAGCCGCTCAGTCTCATGCCCGAAACCATCGGCACCTGGACCGGCCGCGATCTCCCGCTCGACTCCGACACCCTTGCCGTCCTCGGCAAAGGCGACTTCCTCAATCGTCTCTATCTCAGCACGCTCCCTGCAACCCAGACCCCGGCCGGCGACTCGCTCCCCATCAGTCTCTTCATCGGATACTTCCCCACCCAGCGCACCGGCCAGACCATGCACTCCCCCCAGCACTGCCTTCCCGGCGCCGGCTGGTCCTTCGACTCGCAAAAATACACCGACATCAAGGACATCAACGGCAAGGACTACGATGTCGGCGAATATGTCATCAGCAACGGGGAGATGCGGCAGTTCGTCATCTACTGGTATCAGGCGCACGGCCGCAGCGTCCCCAACGAATACAAGGCCAAGGCCTACATGGTGGCCGATGCCATCCGCATGAACCGCACCGATGGCGCGCTCGTACGCGTCATCACTCCCGTTCTGCCCACCGAATCTCTCGACAGCGCAAGAGCACGTGCCGTCCGCTTCACCAGTCAGATGGTGCCCTTCCTGCCCAGATTCATTCCGAATTGAACCCGGCAAGCGCACACCGCTTCCACCAACAGCCACACGCACCACGAGTCAAAGTTTCGTTTCAAAAGAATTGAGGAAGAATCGCAATGAGAATTTCACTGGCTCCTACGCTTCGCATCCTGACTGTCTCGCTTGCCCTGGGACTCACCCTGGGCTGCCATCGCGATCCGAACAAGGTTAAGCAGAGATATCTCGACAGCGGCAAGCGCTACGCCGACCAGGGCAAGCTCAAGGAAGCTTCCATCCAGTTCCAGAACGCGCTCAAGATCGACCGCAACTTCGCCGACGCCTACTACCAGCTCTCCAAGATCAATCTCAAGCAGGGCGCGCTCATGCCCGCCTACGCTGATCTCATGCGCGTCGTCGATCTCCAGCCCGGCAACATCCCGGCCCGCATCGACCTCGGCAATCTTCTTCTCGCCGGCAAGCAGCCCGACAAGGCCGCCGACCAGGCCAACGCCGTCCTCGCGCTGCAAAGCAACAACGCCGACGCCTACGCGCTCCTCGCCGCCATCGCCGCCAACAAAGGCGACCGCACCGAGGCGCTCACCCAGATCCAGAAGGCGCTTGCCATCGATCCCAACCGCGCCGCCTTCCACACCACGCTCGGCCTCCTCCAGAGCTCCGACCCCACAACCGCCGCCGCCGGAGAAGATCAGCTTCGCAAGGCCGTATCGCTCGATCCCAAGAACGTAACCGCCGCCATGGTCCTCGCCTCCATGCTCGAGCGCAAGGGCGACTTCCCCGGCGCGCAACAGCAACTGCTGGCCGCCAAATCGGCCGAACCCAACAACGCCATGGCGCGCGCCACCCTCGCCGACGTCTACCTCAAGCAGAACGACACCGCCAAGGCCGAGCAGACCCTCCATCAGGCCACCGACGACCTCGCCGACACCAACGCCGGTGCCGAGCTCCTCGCCAACTACTACATCCGCACCAAGCAGCTTGCCCGCGCCGAGACCGACTACGCTGACCTGGCCTCCAAACACCCCAAGAGCGCTCCCATCAAGCTCGCCTACGCGCGCATCCTTGTCCTCAACCACGACATCCCCAAGGCCCGCACCGTCGCCGCCGAACTCGCCAAGACCGACAACAGCTTGCCCGAGGTCGCTGTCCTCAACGGCATGCTCCTCCTCAACGACGGCAAGCCCGAAGATGCGTTCAACCTCCTTCAGAAATCTGCCAAGGCCAACCCGGACAGCCTCCCCGTCAAGCTCTGGCTCGGCCGTGCCGCCCAGGCCAAAGGCGACATGAAGACCGCCCAGCAGAGCTTCGCCGACGCCAACCGTATCAATCCCAGAAACTCTGAAGCGCAGGAAGCCCTTGCTGGCGCCGCTCTTCAAAATCATGACTACTCCACCCTGCTCGAAGTCGCCCAGTCCACCATGGCCGCCAACCCGCAGGCCGCCACTCCGTATGTCTGGCGTGGCGTCGCGGAGGCCAACCAGAAGCTCATGGACAAGGCAGAAGCCGACTTCCAGCACGCGCTCAAGCTTGACCCCCAGAGCTGGTCTGCCAACCTCGAACTCGGGCAGCTCCGCCTCGTCCAGCAGAAGCTCCCCGAAGGCAAAGCGTTGCTTGAGAAGGCACTCGCATCGAATCCCAACTCCTCCCGTGCCCTGCGCCTCCTCGTCTCCGCCCTCGTCTTTGAGAAGCAGATTCCGCAGGCCATCGCGCGTGTTCAGCAGCAGATCGCCAAATCGCCCCAGAGCGGCGACATGTACAACATCCTCGCCGGCCTCCAGCTCGGCTCCGGAGACAACGCCGGCGGCCTCGCCTCCGCGGAGAAGGCCATGCAGCTCAACCCCGGCGACGCCTCAGCCGCTATGGCCTACACCCGCGCCGAGATCGCCCAGGGCAATGCCCCCAAGGCCATCGAAAAATGGCAGCAGTGGACCAAGGACCACCCCGCCGACGCCCAGGCCTACACCGTCCTCGGCTCTCTTCAGGAGGCACAGGGTGACCGCAACAGCGCCGCAGCCTCTTACAAAAAAGCGCTCGCCATCCAGCCGGAGCAGGCAATCGCCGCCAACAACCTCGCCTACATCATGATGGACACGGGCCAGAACATCGACGTCGCCCTCTCTCTCGCTCAGGTCGCTCGACGTGCCCTGCCAGACTCCCCCAACACCGCCGACACCCTCGCCTGGGCCTACTACCAGAAGGGCAACTACAGCTCCGCTCGCGACCTCCTGGAAGACGCAGCGAAGGCCGATCCGAACAGTGCCTCCATTCACTACCATCTCGGCATGGCCTACGCGAAGCTCTCCAAAAACGCAGATGCGGCC
>Ga0207678_10002282_pt1 | contig 17353 bp, 15 predicted proteins | sample KBSC63metaG_FD_184319 | JGI IMG/M metagenome (GOLD analysis project Ga0207678, IMG submission 184319) | Corn rhizosphere microbial communities from Kellogg Biological Station, Michigan, USA - KBS C6-3 metaG (SPAdes) (version 2) | ecosystem: Host-associated > Plants > Roots > Rhizosphere > Soil ...
GAGACCGTGCTCGGGCACGACAAGACCGGGAGTCAACGATGGATAAAGCCATCGCAGCGGGCACGCCGGGATGGCGACCCCCCGTACCCCCCGAGGCCACCTTGCCCGCAGCCCTGGCCGAACCGGTCGTGCCCGTCAGGCGCGGCTGGATTGCTCTGCTCTTCCTAGCCAACATAGGCCTCTGGCTGGGCATCTACGCCCCGATCCAGGTGCTGCTGCCCGAGCAGGTGCAGTCGCTGCACGATCACATCACGAAGAACAACGTCGTTCCGAGCGGAACCGACGCGGTCCTGCTGTCCGTGGTCATGGGCGTGGGTGCCATCGCCGGGCTGATCGCCAACCCGGTCGTCGGCGCGCTGTCGGACCGGACTACGTCGTCCCGCGGGCGGCGGCACCCGTGGACTTTGGGCTGCGCCCTGGTCGCCGCGCTCGGCCTCCTGGTGGTCGCCGCGGCGCCCGCCGTCCCGGTTATGGCGGTGGGCTGGTTCATCGCGGAACTCGGCCTCGGCGGCATGCTCGCCACTCTCACCGCGGCTCTCCCCGACCGGGTGCCGGTCAGCCAGCGCGGCACGATCGGCGCGCTGATCGGGATCAGCCAGATGCTCGGCACCGTGCTCGGCGCGCTGCTGGTCACCGTGATCATCACGCGGATGTCTGCCGGGTACGTGGCCTGCGCGGTCATCGTTGTCGGCTTCGCCGCGGCGTTCACGCTGCGCACCACGGACGAGCCGCTGCCCGCCGAGTTCAAGCCGGATCACGCGGTCTCGACTGCGCTGCGGCGGCTGTGGGTGTCACCACACGAGTACCCCGACTTCGCGTGGGGCTGGGCCACGCACTTCCTTATCAACCTCGGCAACGACCTCGGCACGCTGTACCTGCTGTACTTCCTGTCCAGGGGCGCGCACTACCACGACCCGCAGACCGGACTGCTGATCCTCATGGCGCTGTACGCGGTCGCCCTGCTCGCCGCCGGGTCGGTGCTCGGTACGCTGTCGGACCGGACCGGACGCCGTAAGCCTTTTGTCATCGGCTCGGCGGCGGCGATGGCCCTGGCGGCGGCGATCCTGGCCACCTCACCCACCTGGAGCATGGCCCTGGTGGCGGCACCGCTGCTCGGCGCGGGATTCGGCACCTACTGGTCGGCCGGGCCGGCGCTGCTGACCCAGGTTCTTCCCGCCGCCATTGACCGGGGGAAAGATGTTGGCCTTATTAACATCGCGTACAACCTTCCACTTGTGGTGGCTCCGCTTGCTGCCGGGGTAGTACTCGGGCTGATGAACAGTTACCCGGCTCTCTTCGCGCTCGCTGGCATTGTCACGATCCTGGCCGCGTGGACAGTCAGCCGGGTCCGTTCGGTCGCCTGACCGCCTTTACCAAATCGATATCAAACGGCATACTGTCAGGAGATCGCGAAATGTGGAGGTTACCCCTTTGACAAACCGGGTCTTCCGCTCCACACGGGGCCTCACTTGGGGGGTCGCGTTCATGCTTACGGGTGTGCTCGCGACAGTGGGACTGAGCGGATGCGGCGCTCCCGCGTACACCTACGTGGCGGACTCGAGCGCGGGAACGTACTACAAGGTGCCCTCAGGGTGGCACCAGATCTCCCAGAAAGACCTAAATGCGGCGATCAAGGCGGCGGGCGGTTCAAGCGCCGGCATCTGGACCACCGCCTTTGACGCGAATACAGCGCCTTCTGTCGATCACAACGGGTCCATCGACCTCTCACAGCCCTACGTGGTCGCCCAGGTGCTCGCGCTGTCGTCGACGGGCACCAACATGCTTTCCTACGATGCCATGCGCGACATCTGGCTGCCCGTCACCTCTTCGGCGCGGCAGACGGCCGCGTCCCAAGGGTTTTCTGGCACCAACTTCGCCCAGTCGCGGGACCAGATGATCAGCGGAAAACAGGGTGTGCACGGGGTTCGTGAGACTTTCCAATACACGCTCGGCGCGCAAACCGACACTTTCGATGAGGAAGTGCTGACCAACGCCGATCAGACGGAACTCTATCTCCTTCAGGTGCACTGCACTCAGGCGTGTTACACGAAGAACCAAAACAACATAAATACCGTAATGTCCTCATTTACCGTCGGGAGCCCGACATGAACCAGGTCACGCGGCCGGCGGAAAAGGGTCTTACATTCTCGGGCGGGCGCCCGAGAGAAGAAGACATCTTGACACGCCGCAAGCTGTCCCCCTGGGACCGGTCCAAGTGGCTGGTGCTGCTCATCGCCATCTGGCTGATTCTCGTCTGGACGATGATGGGGAGCGACCCGCTCATCGGGTTCCTGGATGCCTGCCGGCTCCAGGTGCAGATGGGCTGGTGGGTGTTCGTCCTCATCGGGCTTGAGTTGCTTCACCAGATCCACTTCTTCATCAGCGAGCACTCCGCCGCCTACCACCAGTTCTGGCTCAAGAAGGTATGGGGCAAGTGGGACCGGTTCAGTAACGGCAAGATCTCGGCGTGGACCAAGTTCCGCGTCACCCGGGTCTTTAGCTGGATCGTCATCGTTGTCGTCGTCGCGATCGTCACGGGCAAGATCATCCACGCGCCGGCGGTCCTCGCGCTGGTCCGGATCCCCGCGATCGTGTGGGGCGCGTTCCCGTTCATCCTCCAACTGGTATTCACGCTGTTCTTCGTGGTCGCCCAGTTCGGCCTGATCTTCTGGTTCCTGTCCAGGGGCGGCGTGGACGTCTACTACCCCGACGACATCAAGACCAGGTTCTCCGATGTGTGGGGCCAGGACCACGTGCTTGAGCGGGTCAAGGAGAACATCATCTTCCTTGAGCACCCCGAACTCGTCGAGGACAAGGGCGGTTACGTGCCCGGCGGCCTCCTGCTGTGGGGACCGCCCGGCACCGGCAAGACGCTGATGGCCGAGGCAGTGGCCGGGGAAACGGGCAAGCCCTACGTGTTCGTGGACCCGGGCGCGTTCATCAACATGTTCATGGGCGTCGGCGTCCTCAAGGTCAAGGGCCTGTTCCGCAAGCTCCGCAAGCTCGCGCTGCGCTACGGCGGAGTGATCGTCTTCTTCGACGAGGCCGACTCGCTCGGCAACCGGGGCATGACCACCCAGGGCGCCCCCGGCGGCGGCACGGGCGCCACTGCCCCGTTCAACGCCGCCGACTGCCACGGCTTCTCCTACTTGTCGCAGGATGTCCAGTGGCTGCTCGCCAAGGACGCGCTCGGCAGCGAGTCGCTGGCGGAACCAGCAGGCGGCAAGCGGGACAAGCAGATCATCGGCGCCGGCATGAACGGCGGCATGGGCGGCGGCGGCATGGGCACCCTCCAGGCGCTGCTCACGGAACTGTCGGGCTTGAAGAAGCCGCGCGGGTTCATCAACCGGATCGTGCGGCGGGCGCTCGGCATGCGGCCGAAGCCGCCGCCCCACTACCGCATCCTGGTGATGATGGCGACCAACCTGCCGTCAGCCCTCGACCCGGCGCTGCTGCGGCCGGGCCGCATCGACCGGATCTACCGGGTGGGCTACCCGTCCAAGGCCGGCCGGATCAAGACCTACGAGGGCTACCTCAACAAGGTGTCCCACGAACTGACCGACGAGCAGATCGACAAGCTCGCCACGATCACCCCGTACGCGACGGGCGCCACGATCAAGGACACGGTCAACGAGGCACTGATCATCGCCATCAGGGACGGCCGCGACGTGATCACCTACCAGGACGTGATCAAGGCCAAGCAACTGAAGGAACTCGGCCCGCCCGAGGACGTCGAGTACATCGAGCGGGAGCGGCACGCGGTCGCGATCCACGAGGCTTGCCACGCGCTCGTCGCCTACCGGACCAGGCGGCACATGGAGATCGACATCGCCACAATCGAGAAGGGCAGCAGCTACCTCGGCATGGTGTCGTCGATTCCGCCCGAGGACCAGTTCACCCGGTGGCGGTCCGAGTACGAATCCGACATCCTCGTCGGCCTCGCCTCGCTGGCCGGGGAACGGATGTTCTTCGACACGGACAGCTCGTCTGGCGTCTCCGGCGACCTGGACAGCGCGACCCTGATCGCCTCCTACATGGAGGGGTACTGGGGCATGGGCAAGACCGTGACCTCCGCCGCCACGGCCAGGCGGCTTGAGGCGGGCACCCCGGGCGGGGCCCAGCGGGCCGCCGCACCGGGTGCCGGCGGGGAGCACGGGCAGGGCCCCTCGCCGTTCGGCAGGCTCGCGGACCGGATCGAGGACAACCTGGGCGTGCTGCTCGTCAAGGCCGACGAGATCCTGCGCGAGAACGAACGCCACGTGCTCGCGCTCGCGCACGCGCTCGAGATGCACAAGACGCTCAGCGGCGAGGACGTCACCGCGGTGTTCGAGGGCACGCGCGGCCCGCTCGTGGACGGCACGCCGTACGCGGACGACGCGTTCATCGACAACCTGCGCGAGTACCACCTGGCGGCTAAGCGGGCGCACCAGGACCATGCAAAGCCGCAGATAACGATACCGAAGCCCCGGCCTGCGTACGTGGTTAGCATTCCCGGGTCCTTCCTCAACACCAACGGCAACGGGTCTGCGTACGGCACTGCCACCGGAACCGAAGACGTGATCGAACTCGATGGCCTCGGCGGCGGAAACGGATCGCACGGTCCGCTTGGCGCGCCGACGTACGACCCGCCGTCCGAGGACGACTCTGACCAGCCCGATAACGACTGAGGATGCGCCTACGGCATCGGGTCCGGCTATGGGTCAACCTGGTAAACGGGTCCACCCTGGCCGGACTCGCCGCGGCGCGCATCGGCGGGGCAACGCTGGCGCAGCTCCCTGATGGGCTGCTCGTGGCCACTGGCTACCGCCTTCCGGTACCGCCGGCGCCGGCCTACACGCTAGGAAACGTGATCGTCACCCGTCGGCCGGCCTTGGCGTTCGACACGCCCCTGTGCAGGCACGAGGCCCGGCACTCCACCCAGTACGCGTGGTGCGGCGGCCTGCTCATGCTGCCGGTTTACTTCGCCGCGGCCGGCGTGTCCTGGCTCATTTCCGGCGACGTCGGCCCGTGGAACGTCTTCGAGCGCGCCGCCGGCCTAGCCGACGGCAACTACACCGACCGCCCGCTCCGGGCCCTGCTGCGGCGGCGGCTCAGCGCCACTTAGCCTGGCGGCCTGGACTAGAAGTCCGGGCCCGCCAGCATGCGCTCCACGTGGCGGCGATCCCGGCTGGGGACAAACCGGACATGCCGCATTGACCGCCAGCCCTTCCCGGTGAGCAGGAACTCGCCCTGCTGCCCGAACGGGGCGATCCCGTTCATGACCAGTTGCGGATGGGTGTGCCACTCCCCTGCCGCGCGGGCGTCCACCACGTCGGTTACCTCGCCCGAGTCCAGGTCAACTCCGGCGATGATCGTGGTCCCCAGGACGTTCGCCCAGACCAGCCCGTCCGACCAGGCAAGGTCGTTAAGCCAGCGGACACGGCGGCCAGCGCACCGCACGCGGACGATGGCGCGGGGCTCAAGCGTCACCGGATCGCGCCGCACCAGTTCGCTGCTCCCGTCGCTGGTCACCACTTCGCGCACCGGGGCAGCACCGTCACCAGGAACCGCGCAGATCCCCCAGCCCTCGCGGTTGAACCAGGCCTCTTCCACCAGCTCGAGGGTCGCGGCGTCCCAGCGCAGCGCGACCCGCTCCCGCCAGGTCAGCTGCCAGATGTCCCCGGCTACCTGGCAGATTCCCTCAGCGAACAGCTCCGCGCGCAGCGGGGCCGACGCGGTTGCCTCCGTCGCACCGAGCGGGTACCTGCGCAGCACGGAGATCCCGTACTGCCCGCTGGACTCCCACACGGTGTCGCCGGAAACGATTAGCCCTTGGGTGAACCCGCGTTCCGGGTGCGGCATCGTGCGCACCACACGGACCCGATAAAACCGCACCCCGCGATTATCCCCTTAGGAGCCACGGGTGCGCAGCGCCTCGACCAGGGCGGGGACCACCTCGTGCAGGTCGCCGACGACCGCGTAATCCGCGCGGGTCATCATCGGGGCGGACGGGTCGGTGTTGATCGCGATGATGTGCTTCGCGCCCGAGCAGCCGGCGAAGTGCTGGATGGCGCCGCTGATCCCGCACGCCAGGTAGAGGTCCGGGGTGATCTTGGTGCCGGTCTGGCCGACCTGCATGGTGTGCGGCCGCCAGCCTTCCGAGGTCACCACGCGGGAGACGCCCACCACGCCGCCGAGCAACGAGGCGAGCTCTTCGAGCGGGACGAACCCGTCGGCGCTGCCGACGCCGCGGCCGCCGCCAACGACGACGCGGGCGGTCGCGAGCGACTGCCCGCCCCCGCCGACGGCGGACTCGCGGGCACGGACCACGAGGTCCGCCGCGCTGACGTCCTGCCTGACCTCGCTCGCCTGGAGCTCTGCGGGCCCGGCGGCCGGCACCGGGGCGACAGCGTCCGTGGCCGCCGTCAGCAGCGCGACGGGCGCGTCGAGCACCGCGTCCTCGAGAAGCAGTCCCGCCCACCGCTGCCGGGTGACGGTAAGCGGGCCGTCGCTTGCGGGCTTGACCGCGACGCAGTTCGCCGCCATCGGCAGCCCGGTGATAGCGCCGAGGTGCGCGAGCACCTCGTTGCCGTGCTCGGTGCCGGCCGCCACCACAGCGGTTGCCCCGGTCAACTTGGACAGCTCGGCCAGCACCCGGGCATAGGCCTGCGGCGCGTAGCCGTCAATGCCCGCTGCGATGTACAGCCTGCTCACCCCGTAGTCGGCGAGCGCGGGCGCAAGCGCCTGCGCGATGCCGTCGGCGAAGACGACCGCCGCCAGGTCAGTCCCGAGGTCACGGGTGATGGTCAGCGCCCGCGCCGAGGCGTCCGCCAGGCCGCCGTCCTCGGTTTCCACCAGGCACAGCGCGGTCATCGGGTCACTCCAATCTCTTCCAGGACCGAGACGAGCGCCGGGACCGCTGACACGCCGTGCCCGAGCACGGCCGCCTGCTTCTGCGACGCATCAGGGACCCGGAGCGAGGTCATCCGCAGATCGCTTGCCGTCGGCCCCTGACCGGACGGCCCTTGACCGGACGGCACTGAGTCGGGAGGCACCCGGGTGATCGCGGCCCGCTTAGCCCGCAACCGCCCCGGCAGCGACGGGTAACGCGGCAGGTTGATCCCCTCCTTCACGGTCACCACGCAGGGGAGCGGCAGCGTGAACGTCTCAAGCACCCCCTGGTAGGTCCGCGATGCCGCCAGTGAAGAACCGTCGTCGGCCACCGTGACGGCCTTGATGCCGGTCACCGCCGGCCGGCCGAGCAGGTGCGCCAGCCGGATCCCCACCTGATAGTCCCCCGTGTCGGACGCTTCGTTGCCGAGGAGGACGAGGTCAAAGGGAGCAGCCACGGAAGCAAGCGCCGCCGCCGTCGCGATCGGCCCGGTCTCGCCGCCGTCCGGCGTCTCGATCAGCACCGCCGCCGACGCCCCGAGCGCCAGGCACGCGCGCAGCTGCTCCTCCGCGGCCACCGGCCCCAGGGACACCACGGTCACCGACCCGCCGAACCGCTCGACAAGCCGCACGGCCTCCTCGACCGCGCACTCCTCATGCGGGCTGATCGTGAACCCGGACGCCTTGGTGTCGATCGCCTGCCGGTCGGCGGTCAGCGTGATCACGCCGCCGACCGTCGGCACCCGCTTAACGCAGACAAGAATGTCCACCAGCAGTCACCGCATCCGTGAGCCGGACGGATCGAACAGGGCTCCGTGGGTGGCCACCGTCACCGGGTACTGCTCGCCCAGGTACTCCACGAGCAGCGGGGTCCCGACGGCGGACAGCTCGGTCGGCAGGTAGGCCATCAGCAGGTACTTGCCGAGCGAGGGCCCGGCCCCCGCCGACGTCACGCACGTGGGCCGCCCGTGAGCGTCGACAAGCCGCGCGCCGTCCAGGCTCAGGATCGGCTCGCCGCCGAGCATGTACCGGGGCGTCCCGTCGGCGGACGTGTGCGAGTCCACGGTGAGCGTGCACAGCGTCGCCGCAGGCGTCGCCGCCCGGGCCGCAAGGTACGCCTCCTTGCCGATGAAGTCCTCCGCCTTGACCCGCGGCCTGGTCATCCCGGCTTCCACCGGGTCGTACTCGGGCGTGAGCTCCGCCCCGAAGGCCCGGTAGCCCTTCTCCAGCCGCGCGGTCGTCCCGTACACGCCGATCCCGGCGGGCACGAGCCCGTGCGGTCCCCCGGCGTCAAGCAGCAGGTCCCACAGGTGCCCCGCCTGTTCCGCCGGGACGTGCAGCTCCCACCCGTGCTCCCCCACGTAGGAGATCCGTGAACCGAGGACGAGTGCTCCGCCCAGTTCAAAAAAACTAGTCATCCCGAACGGCAGCGGCGGTCTTTGGTCCCCATCATGGTGCACCGACTCGAGGATGTCCCCTGCCCGTGGTCCCCACAGCCCGATCGTGGCCCACGCTGAGCTGACGTCGGCGAGCCGCGCGTTGTCGGGCAGCCGGTCGCTGATCCACTTGGCGTCCCGGCCGCCGTCCGCCGCCCCGGTCACCACCCGGAAGCTGTTCGCGCCCAGCCGCATGATCGTGAGGTCCGCGACGAACTTGCCCGCCTCGTTGAGGAACGGCGTGTAGACGGTGCGGCCGACCGGCACGTCGAGCTGGGCGACGGCGAGCCGCTGCAACCCGGCGAGCGCGCCGGCGCCGGTGACGTCGAGGATGGTGAACGCGGACAGGTCGACGAGGCCCGCGCCGTCGCGCATCGCAAGGTGCTCGGCGTTGATGACGGGGGACCACCAGCGGGAGTCCCACTCGGCGGGCCGCTCCATGAGCCTGCCCGCGTACTTCTCAAGGAGCGGTTCGTTGGACGCGTACCAGTGCGGCCGCTCCCAGCGGGCGGTCTCGTAGCACACGGCCCCGAGGTCCTTGGTGCGCCCGTAGAGCGGCCCGGTGCGCAGCGGGCGCAGTGACTCGTACTGCTCAGCGGGGTGCACGATGCCGTACATCTTGTTGAAGGACTCCGCCGCGCGGGCCCGGGCGAACCCGGTGGTGCGCGACGACGGGTAGAACCGGGCGGGGTCGGCCTCGTGCACGTCGACGGTGGGGACCTTGCCGGACATCAGCTCGGCGACGGCCCGGCCGCAGCCGGGGCCTTCCTTGATCCAGCTCGCCGCGGCCGCCCACAGGCCCTTCACCTCAGGGGTCTCGCCGAGCAGCGGGTGCCCGTCGGGAGTCATCGAGATGAGCCCGTTGATCGCGTACCTGATGCCGGCCTTCTCGTCGCCGAGGAGCTCGGGCATGAGCTCAAGGGAGGCGGCGAGCTGCGGGTCGAAGTCCTCGGCGGTGAACGGCAGCTCAGTGGGGGAGAGGACGGCCTCCTCGTTGGAGAGGATCGTCTCCGGCGGCACGATGATCGGCCGGTGCATGTAGGACCCGACCTCCATGTCGCCGCCGTGCTGCCGCTCGTACATGCCCTCGTCGACATCGCGGACGATCGGATAGGAGATCTCCCCCGTCGTGTCCGCGAACAGGCCGATCGGGCCGACGCTGATCATCTGGTGCACGGTGGGGGTCAGCGCGAAGCGCGCGCCCGCGAGGGCGGCCACCTTCGGCGACCAGACGCCGCAGCAGATCACGACATTGTCGCAGGTGATCTCGCCCTTGCTCGTGACGACGGCGGCGACCCGCTCGGCCCCGGTGGCGTCAGGTACCGTGCGGATGTCCAGCACCTCGGCGCCCGAGACGACCGTGAGCGCACCGGACTCCTGGGCTTGCTCACGCATCAGGGTGCCGGCCCGGAGGCTGTCCACCACGCCGACGGTCGGGTAAAACGCCGCGCCAAGGATCACCGACGGGTCAAGGTAGGGAACCCGCTTCTGCACCTCTTCCGGGGTGACGACCTCGGCCGGGATGCCCCATGCCTTGCACTTGGTGACGCGGCGGCGCAGTTCCTGCAGACGCGCTTCGGTGCGGGCGACCTCGAATCCGCCCGACTCGGTGAAGACGCCCAGCGCCTTGTACTGCTCGGTCGAGTCCCGCGTGAGCTCGTACATCACCCGTGAGTATTCGATCGGGTAAATGAAGTTCGACGCGTGGCCCGTGCTGCCGCCCGGGTTCGGCAGCGGACCTTTGTCCACCAAGACCAGGTCGCGCCAGCCGAGCAGGGCCAGGTGGTGGACAAGGCTGTTCCCTACAATGCCCGCGCCTATTACTACGGCACTCGCTCGGGCGGGAACGTCGATCATGGTGTCTCCTCAAGCAATTCGGCAAGGGCGGCTTCAAGTCCAGCGGTGCCGGTGGGCACACGCGTCAGTGGCAGGTTGAACTGGTCGGCGATCCGGCTGGCGGCTTCTTCGAGCGCGGCTGTCGGCTGCTGGACGAGCCAGACGAGCCGCTGGTAATGGCCGAAATAGTCAGCCCACAGTTCCGGGTACCGGTCTAGGCCGAGGGGCTGGATGACCGCCCGGTCGAAAGCCTTGATCAGGTAGTCGGTTAGCAGGTAGGTGCCCGGCTCTTCCGCGTAGAACCGCTCTATCGCGTCCGCTCCGGCGTAGAGGTCGTAGCAGTGCAAGCCGGGAAGGCGCCGCGCGCCGGTCTCCTCGGCCAGGTCATCCAGGGCGCCGTAGGTGCCGCAGTCGGCGTAGGCCAAGATGGCGCGGGAACCGGGAGCCTGGCGAGTACGCAGCAGCCGTTCTGCCTGACCTTTTATCTTGTCCGGGCGGTTGTGCAGGGCGCCCGGCAACGGGCGGACGATAACCGGCCAGCCGCGGCGGGCCGCGATCTCGCGGATGTGGCCTGCCAGGGCACCGCAGGCGACGATCTCGACGGGTTGCGGGGACGCCGGGCTAGAAGCCGAGTTGGGTGAGGAAGCGGTCGTTGAAGTTGGAGCGGTCGCTGAGCTCGACATATTTCACCTCATCGAGGAGGGCCAGGGCGGCGGCTCGGTCGCGGATCGAGAGGAGGACCATTTTGGCGCCTTCGCCCGCTACGTTGCCGGCGGCGATGATCCGGCGCGAGCCTACGTCGGGGACGAGGCCGATGCGGATGGCGGACTTCGGGGACAGGTAGGAGCCGAAGCTGCCCGCCAGGAGCACCTGCTTGACGTCGTCCGTCGTCAGGCCGGCTTCCTCGAGGAGGATGCGCCAGCCGGTGGCGATGGCGGCCTTGGCGAACTGGAGCTCCCGGATGTCGCGCTGGGAGAGGTAGATGCTCGCGGCGGGATCGCGGTCCGCGGACCAGTGGAGGACGAAGACGCGCTCCTTGCCGACCATGGCGAGGCGGTCCGCTAGCGGCGCGCCAGTGACCTCTTCGGTGGGAACGAAGCGGCCGGAGGCGTCGATGATGCCTGCCTCGGCGAGGGCGGCCACCGCATCGACCAGGCCGGAGCCGCAGAGGCCGCCGGGCTCGGTGTCGCCGATGACGGTGAGTTTCAGGTCGCCGTCTTCCGCGATCGCGACCGCCTCGATGGCGCCGTCGGCGGCACGCATGCCGCAGCGGATGGACGCGCCCTCGAAGGCGGGGCCGGCCGGGGCAGCGGTGGCCAGCAGCCACTCGCGGCCGCCGAGGGCGATCTCGCAGTTCGTGCCGATGTCGATGAACAGCCGGATCCGGGAGTCGCGGTCCATGCCGCTGGCGAGCAGCCCGGCGGTGATGTCGCCGCCGACGTAGGCGCCAAAGGCGGGGAAGACGACGGCGCGGGCCTGCGGGTGGGCGGGGACGCCGAGGTCCACCGCCCGGACTTCGGGGAGCAGGCGGGTCGACATGATGAACGGGGCGACGCCGAGCGACTCTGCGTCGATGCCGAGGACAAGGTGGACCATGGTGGCGTTGCCGGCCAGGGCGACCTCGTAGACCTCCTCGGGCAGGACATCTCCTGCCTTGCAGACAGCAGAGCTCAGCTCGGCGAGGGTTTCCTGGGCGAGTGCCTGGAGCTTGTCGCGGGCCGCCGGGTCCAGCATGGTCGCGGAGATCCGGGCGATTACGTCGGCTCCGAACGGCTGCTGCTTGTTCAGCATCGACTCGACGGCGACCGGGGTGCCGGTGGTCAGGTCGAGCAACGTGGCGACCACGGTCGTGGTGCCGAGGTCGAAGGCGAGGCCGAACGCCCGGCCGGTGGTGTCGCCAGGCTCCACCGCGATCAGCGTCTCGTCGGCGACGACGGCGGTGACCTTGAAGTCCGCCTGCCGCAGTGTGGTGCCGAGCGAGCGCAGCACCGCCAGGTCTGGTCGCGGGCTGAGGTCGGTCAGCTCGGCCAGGATCCGTTCCAGGTCGGTGACCTGGTCGGCCAGCGTCGGCTCGGTGAGCTCCAGGTAGCGCTTACGGACGGCGGGACGCAGGATAACCTGGCGGCCGACCCCGACGGTGGCCGCCTTGGGCCGCGTGGTCAGCGGCGGCACCTCGACATCGGCCTCGACGGTGGCCGGGGTACGGCAGGCGAGCCGCCAGCCGTCCTCGATCTCCTGCTCGGTGAAGGCGCGCAGGTCCAGGCTGGTGGGCGCGGGCGGCTCCGACTTGAACCTGATGCGGCACTTCTTGCAGGTGCCGTGGCCGCCGCAGGTGGAGTCGATCGCGATGCCGTTCCAGCTCGCCGCGTCGAACAAGGTGACCCCGAGCGGCACCCGCACCGGACGGTCGTTGAACCGGAGGTCGACCCGCTGGCTCATGACATCGCCTGTGTCGGCGCTGTCTCCGGGGGGGTACGGGGGGTCGCCCCCCCGGGAGACAACTGCGCGGCGCGGTAGGCGGCGATCCAGGCCGCGCCCCACTCATCGCGGCCTTGCAGCAGGTCGGCGGCCCGGGCCGCGGTGACCACCTGCGGCGTGCGGGCGTCCATGATGGCGCTGGTCAGCCCGTGCGCGGCCGCGAGCGGCAGGAATGCCGCGGTGACGGCGTGCCGGTCCGGCATGCCGAAGGACAGGTTCGACGCGCCCAGCGTGGTGTTGACGCCGAACTCGTCCCTGATCAGGGCGAGGGTCTCCAGCGTCCGCATGGCGTTGCCGGTGTCCGCGCCGACCGGCATTGCCAGCGGGTCGATGACGATGTCCTCGACCGGGATCTGGTACTGGCCGGTGGCGGTCTGGATGAGCTTCCGTACCAGGACCAGCCGGTCTTCGGGAGCGTCGGGGATCTGCTCCTCGTCGTTGGGCAGGCCGATGACGGCGGCACCGTACCGCTTGACGAGCGGGAGGATCGCATGCAGCCGCTCGTCCTCGGCGGTTACCGAGTTGACCAGCGCCTTGCCCTGGTAAGTCTTGAGGCCGGCTTCGAGCACCTCGGGAATCGACGAGTCGATCACCAGCGGGAGGTCGGTCAGCCCCTGGATGAGCGTGACCGCCCGCACCATCAGTTCGGCCTCGTCCGCGAGGGGCGCGCCCATGTTGACGTCGAGCAGCATCGCGCCGCCCGCGACCTGTTGCGCGACGTCGATCTCGATGCGGGACAGGTCACCGTCGCGCAGTTGCCGCTGGAACTTCGACCGGCCGGTGGGGTTGATCCGTTCCCCGATGATCGCGAACGGCTGGTCGTGGCCAATCGTGACGGTCCTGGTCGCCGAGGAGACGATCGTGTGCATGTTCCCGCCCCCTGTCAGGCGGTGGCAGCGGCGAGCTCGCGGCGGCGCCGGATGAGCTCTTTGGCCTTGACCACGGCGCTGGAAGCGTCGGCCGCATACCCGTCGGCGCCCACCACGTCGGCGTACTCCTGGGTGACCGGGGCACCGCCGACCATGACGATGACCTGATCGCGCAGGCCGGCCTTGGTCAGCGCGTGGATGTTCACCTTGAACATCGGCATCGTCGTGGTGAGGAACGCGGAGAACCCCACGATGTCGGGCTGGTGGGTTTTCACGGCGTCGACGAACTTCTCCGGGGAGACCTGCACTCCCAGGTCGATGACCTGGAAGCCGGCCCCCTCGAACATGATGTTCACCAGGTTCTTGCCGATATCGTGCACGTCGCCCTTGACCGTGCCCATCACCACGGTGCCGATCTGATCAGCGCCGGTCTCGGCGAGCAGCGGGCGCAGGATCTCCAGCGCCCCGGCCATCGCCTTGCCCGCGATCAGCATCTCGGGGACGAAGAAGTCACCGCGCTCGAACCGCGCCCCGACTTCCTCAAGGGCCGGGATGAGCGCCTCGTACAGCAGCGTCTCCGGCCCCAGGCCGTCCGCCAGGCCCTGTCTGGTGAGGTCAAGCACGTCGGGGCGGTTCCCAACCAGCGTCTTGTCGTAGAGCTCGCTAAGCAGTTCGTCGCTTGTCATGATGCACTTGCCTTCCTCGAAGTGCGGGGCCTGTGGCCGAGCACGGCGGACAGGGCCGCCGCCTCCTCCACGCAGCGACGGGCCGCATTCGCCGCTGCTTCCCTGGTCATCCGCGTGGTTGGGGCCGAGACCGACAGGGCTGCTACGACCGCGCCGTCGTAGCGGAAGACAGGTGCGGCGAAGGCGATGAGGCCGCGTTCAAGCTCCTCATTGGTAATCGCGTAACCGCGGGCACGAACGGCGGCCAGGTCGGCCCGCAGCGCCGACTCGCTGGTGATCGTCCGGTCCGTGCACCGCTCAAGCTCACCGCTTGGCAGCTTGACCGCGCCATAGGCAAGCAGCACCTTGCCGAGCCCGGATGCGTGCAGCGGAACTGAACGGCCGATCCAGTTGGTGCCGCCAATCAGGTAGGTGGAGTCGACCTGGGCGATCTGCTCGACAGCGTTCCCCAAGGCCACGCCGAGGTTGATCGTCTCCCCAGTGGCCTTGCCAAGCTCATCGAGGAAGGGCTGGGCAACCGCGACCAGGGATGCGTCCTCACCGGAGCGCCAGGCAAAGCTGACGAACATCTCGCCGGGCAGGAACCGGCCGCTGTCGTCGCGGCGGACCAGGTGATTGCGCTCAAGCGCGAGCAGCAGCCGCGACGTCGTGGACTTGGCCAGCCCCGTGAGCTCAGTGAGCTCGGTGAAAGTCAGCGGCTCGATGGCATGCACGACCTCCGAGAGCAAGCACGCGGCCCGATCCACGGCCTGAGTGCCGTTGGGATTGCCCATGAATGCCGTCCGCTCGCTCTCATTGCCTCTTCCACTTTATGAGACCAAGTTCTACGATATGGGCGTGTTTGTCAATAGAATGCCGCGGTACGAAATCCTTTCCCCTGACGCGATCGCAGTCCTCGACAAGGGCTGGCGGCGCATCGTCTCCGAGGTCGGCGTCCAGTTCGCCAAGCCCGAGGCTGTGGATCTTTTCGCCAAGGCCGGGCAGCGGGTGGACGGCGAGGTCGTCTACCTGGATCCCGAGTTCGTGCTCGAGCAGGTCGCCAAGGCGCCGGGCGAGTTCGACCTGCAAGCGCGCAATCCGGCCAACACCGTGCACATCGGCGGCGACCACATGGTGTTCGGCGCGGTGTACGGCTCACCGTTCGTCCGTGAGGGCGCGGTGCGGCGAGACGCCACGCTCGACGACTTCCACCGGCTGTGCAAGCTCTCGCAGGCGTTTCCCCAGCTGGACAGCGCTGGCGGGGTGATCTGCGAACCGAATGACGCGCCGCTCGACTCCCGGCACCTAGACATGATCCACGCCCTCGGCACGCTGACCGACAAGATCTACATGGGCAATGTGGTGTCGGGGCCCAACGCGGCGGACACCATCGCGATGACCGAGATCCTTTTCAGCGGCGGGTCAGGCCGGGACGCGGGACGCGCGTCGATCGAGTCGGTGCCCGCGATCGTCTCGCTGATCAACTGCAACTCGCCGTTGCGATGGGACGACCGGATGCTAGACGCGCAGTTCGAGTACTGTGCGGCGAACCAGCCGGTAGTACTCACCCCGTTCCTGCTGATGGGCGCGATGTCCCCGGTGACGATCCCGGCGGCCCTCGCCCAGCAGCTCGCTGAGGCCTTCGCCGGGATCGCGCTCGCCCAGCTGATCAGGCCCGGCTGCCCGGTGGTCTTCGGGTCGTTCCTGTCCAACATCGACATGCAGTCCGGGTCGCCGTCGTTCGGCACCCCCGAGTCGGCCATGGGGCTGCTCTGCACCGGGCAGCTCGCACGGCACTACGGGCTGCCGTTCCGCACCGGCGGCGGGCTGAACTCATCGCAGACCGCGGACGCGCAGGCCGCCTACGAGTCGCTGATGACCCTGCTGCCCACGTTCCTGGCCGGCACCAACTTCGTCCTGCATGCGGCTGGCTGGCTGGAGGGCGGCCTCGTCAGCTGCTATGAGAAGTTCATCATCGACATCGAGCTGCTGCGCGAGCTCCAGGTGGAGTTCACCCCGCTGGAGATCACCGAGGAGTCGCTCGCGTTCGGCGCGCACGTCGAGGTCGGCCACGGCGGCCACTTCCTGGGCGCGGCCCACACTATGGAACGCTTCAGGGACTGCTTCTACCGCCCGCTGCTGTCGTCCACCGCGAACTTCGAGCGCTGGCTTCGCTACGGAGGCAAGGACGCCACCGAACGCGCCGGCGAGATCTGGCGCTCCACCGTGGACTCTTACGAGCCCCCGCCCCTGGACGATGCCATCCGGGCCGAACTAGACGACTACGTGGCCCGCCGCCGAAGGGAGCTGGGCGACTGACATTCCGACGCGGGCGGCTAGCCTCCGCTAGCGTAGGTACGACTCGGTGCACGCGTAAACGTCATGTCGCCGCATAATTTGCTCTATGCGCAACAGACGTGAGGACGCGGGGCCTGTTCAGTCGGTGGACCGTGCGATAGCCATCCTTGAGATCATTGCCAGGGACGGCGTAGTCGGCGTCACCGACGTTGCCCGCGAACTCGGCGTGCACCAGTCGACCGCGTTCCGGCTGATGGCCTCGCTTGACCGGCGGGAACTGATCACCCAGGATTCCGCTCGCGGTAAGTACCGGCTCGGCATGGGGATCGTCCGGCTGGCCGCGGCCGCCGGACGCCGGCTTGACGTGGTCAGCGAGGGGCGGCTGGTCTGCGAAGCGCTGGCCAAGGAGGTCGGCGAGACGGTGAACATCTCGGTGCTGTCCGGCGGCGACGCGCTCTACGTGGATGAGGTGCCCGGGCCGTCGGCGCTGTCGCCGCACAACTGGGTCGGCCAGCGTATCCCGCTGCACGCGACCTCGGACGGCAAGGTGCTGCTCGCGTATTTCCCCGCGGCGCGTCCGGTGTTCCCGCTGCAGCGCTTCACCGAGCACACCATCACGACGGAGGAAGTTCTCGATGCTGCGATCGCCGAAGTGAGGCAGCGGGGCTACGCCACCGCCGTGAACGAACTGGAGATCGGCCTCACCGCCATAGCCGCGCCGGTCCGCGACGCGAGCGGTGCGGTGATCGCCTCGCTCGGGACGTCCGGGCCGAGCTTCCGCATTCCGGCTGAGCGGATACCGGAGATGGCGGCTGCTCTGGTCGCGGCCGCCGCGGACATTTCGCGCCGGCTCGGCTGGACGAACCGCCGGGGAGGTAGCGGCACAAGTGACGAGACATAA
>Ga0207678_10002283_pt1 | contig 17352 bp, 14 predicted proteins | sample KBSC63metaG_FD_184319 | JGI IMG/M metagenome (GOLD analysis project Ga0207678, IMG submission 184319) | Corn rhizosphere microbial communities from Kellogg Biological Station, Michigan, USA - KBS C6-3 metaG (SPAdes) (version 2) | ecosystem: Host-associated > Plants > Roots > Rhizosphere > Soil ...
CCGCCGAGGTCGCCGGCCGCGTCGCCGCTGCGCGCCAGCTGCAGGCCGAACGCTACAATGGCGCGGGCGTGCGGACCAATGCCGAGGCCGATGGCGAGCTGCTCGACAGCGTCGCGACGCCCGACGACCCGGGCCGCAAGTTGCTCGCCGACGCGGCGGCGGCGATGCGCCTGTCGGCGCGCGGCTTCCACCGGGTGCTGCGGGTCGCGCGCACAATCGCGGACCTCGCCGGTGCCGATCAGGTCGGTCGGATCCACGTCGCCGAAGCGCTCAGCTACCGCCGCCAGGCGCCCAGGAATTGAGGCTGCAGTTGAGGATTGCGTAACCTGTTGAGGCCATTAGCTTGCGTTACAGGGGGACGGTTATGCGTAATTTGAATCCGCTCGAGTGGGCAGTCCTGCCGCTCAAGAAATACGCCGACTTCACCGGCCGCGCGCCGCGCGCGGAATATTGGTGGTTCTATCTCGGAACCGTGGTCGTCAGCCTCCTCTGCGCTTTGCTGGACAAAGCGCTCGGCAGCAGAGACATCATCGGGACGATCCTCAACATCGCGCTGCTGGTGCCGTGGCTCGCAGTGACCGTCCGAAGGTTGCATGACATAGATCGTACAGGCTGGTGGCTGCTTGCCTTTGTCGGCGCCTTTGCTCTCGCCGGCTCAACGGCAGCACTGGGTATTGCCGGTGGTATGGGAACCGCGGCGATGTTCACGACCATGATCGTCGTCGTGGTCGGAGTGATCGGCATCGGTGTCACCATGCTCGTCTTCATGGTTCAGGCCGGAACCGACGGGGCAAATCGCTACGGGGACGATCCTTACGGCCCGGGCAATCTCGAGCAGGTCTTCGCTTAAGCTAAATGGGGGAAAGTCATGTTCGTCTTTCAGTCAGCGTTGCAGACGCTCAAGAAATATGCCGACTTCAACGGCCGTGCGTCGCGCCACGAATTCTGGTGCTTTTTCGTGTTCGTGATCGTCGCCAACGCGGTGTGCAGCCTTCTCGGGCTGCTGCTCGGCTTCGGCCCTGCGCTCGGCGGGCTGGTCGGCCTGCTGCTGCTGATCCCGCAAATTGCCGTCGCGGTCCGCCGGTTGCACGATCTCGGCAAGAGCGGGACGGAGCTGGTCGTCCCGTGCGTGATGCTGGTCCTGGTGCCGCTAGCATTTGGTTTCCGTGGCTTCCTGCCCAAGATCGTCGCGCTCGGCTTCCTCGGCATCACGCTATTGGTGTTCGCCAACCTCTTGACCCTGCTGGTCAAGAAGGGCTCGAACGTGCCCAACCGCTACGGCGCCGCGCCGACCGCTTTCTCCTTCGCACGCTGAGGATCAGACTCATGAACCTGTCACCGATCGGCTGGGCGATGCGCCCGCTCAAGAAATACGCGACATTCTCCGGCCGCGCTTCGCGCGCCGAATTCTGGTGGTTCTTCCTGTTCCTCGTGCTCGTCTGGGTCGTCTTTTACGCGACGATGTTCGGAACGCTGTTCGGCGCGCGCAACGCCGGCACGCCGCCCTCTGCCGGTTTCATGGGCGCGCTCGGGGTCGCCGGGTTCCTGCTGATCCTGTTCTGGCTGGCGATGCTCATCCCGTCGATCGCGGTCGGGGTCCGGCGCTTGCACGACACGGATCGTTCGGGCTGGTGGCTTGGCGGCTTCTATCTGCTCTACGGCCTGTACATCGTCATGCTGCTCGGCAGCATGGGGTCGCTGATGGGCGGTGCGATGACCGGTGCCGCGCCGAATCCGGCTCAGGTGTCGGGCGGGATGTTCGCGGCGACGATGGTCCTCGGCCTCGTCATGTTCGTGTACGCGATCGCGCTGTTCGTCTTCTACTGCCTGCCCGGAACGCGGGGGTCGAACCGCTTCGGGCCCGACCCGTACGACGAGACCAACGTCGGCGACGTCTTCGCCTAGTCCGCCTTCTCCTTGTGCGTGACGGCGTTGAACAGCTGGCGCGCGGTGTCGGCAATGACGTGCCGCGCGTCGTCGTCCTTCGTCATTGCGAACATGAACTGTTTGGCTTCCTTGAAGCTGATGTGCGGGGGCAGGGGGGCGATCTCCGGATCGGTCTTCACCTCCAGCACGACCGGGCGGTCGGCTGACAGCGCCTCGTCCCACGCCGCGGCGAGGTCGTCGGGATCGTCGACGTAAATGCCCTTGAGCCCGATCAGCTCGGCGAAGCGCGAATAGCGCACGTCGGGGATGTCCTGGCTGGCGTCGAAGCGGGGGTTGCCGTTCATCACCCGCTGCTCCCAGGTGACCTCGTTCAGATCCTCGTTGTTGAACACGCACACGACCAGCCGCTTGTCGCTCCAGCGGTTCATATATTTGGCGATCGTGATGAGCTCGGCCATGTTGTTCATCTGCATCGCCCCGTCGCCGACCAGCGCCACGACCGGGCGGTCCGGGTGCGCGAACTTGGCCCCGATCGCGTAGGGCACCGCTGCGCCCATCGACGCAAGACCGCCCGACAGCGACGCAAGCTGGCCGCGCTTCACGCGATAGTCGCGCGCGTACCAATTGGCGCACGACCCGCTGTCGCTGGTGACGATCGCGTTGTGGGGCAGGCGCGGGGACATCTCCCACACCACCCGCTGCGGGTTGACCGGATGCGCCTTGGTCTTGGCCCGCGCCTCCAGCGTCTCCCACCAGGCCTTCAGCGATTGCTCGATCTCTCGCCGCCACTCCCGCGGCTTCTCCTTGAGGATCGGCAGAAGCGCCCGCAGCGTCTCGGCCGCATCGCCGTGGAGGTTTACCTCGCACGGATAGCGCAGCGACAGCATCGCCGGGTCTAGGTCGATCTGGACCGCGCGCGCAGCCCCGTCCTTGGGCAGGAACTCGGACCACGGAAATCCGGTGCCGATCATCAGCAGAGTGTCGCAGCCGGTCATCAGGTCGGAGCTCGGCCGGGTCCCGAGCAGGCCGATGCAGCCGGTGACGAACGGCAGGTCGTCGGGCAGCACGGCCTTGCCGAGCAGCGCCTTGGCGATTCCAGCGCCGAGTTTCTCGGCGACCGCGATTACCTCGTCGGCCGCGCCCGCGGCGCCCGCGCCGATCAGGATCGCCACTTTCTCGCCAGCGTTCAGCACGTCTGCGGCGCGCTTGAGGTCGCGCTCATCGGGGACGACGATCGGCCGCGAATAGCCCGGGCCGGAGCGCGTGAAACCATGCGCCCGCTTCGGTGCCTCGAATACTTGTTCCTGCACGTCCTTGGGCAGGATGATCACCGCCGGCCCGCGGCGCGCGATGGCCAACCGGATCGCGCGGTCGACCACGTGCGGCAGCTGGGCTGGATGCGATACTTCCTGGACGAACTCGGCGACGTCGGCGAACATCCGGTCGAGGTTCAGCTCCTGCTGATAGCTGCCGCCGCGAACGGTCGTCTCGGCCTGCCCGCAGATCGCGAGCACCGGCATGTGATCGAGCTTCGCGTCATAGAGGCCGGTGATGAGGTGCGTCGCGCCAGGCCCGCCGGTCGCGAGGCAGACGCCGAGCTCGCCGGTGAACTTGGCGTGCGCGACCGCCATGAACGCCGCCATCTCTTCGTGGCGCGGCTGGATGAAGTCGATTGCGCCATCGCGCTGGATGGCGCCGATCACGCCGTTGATGCCGTCGCCCGAATAGCCGTAAATCCGCTCGACGCCCCAGGCCTTGAGGCGCTCGACGAAGAAGTCCGCTGTCTTCATGCTTGGGAAACGCAGGGGCCGGGGCGATGCTCCGTGAACTGTTTGCAACCCGCGCCCGCCCCCGCTAGCTAGCCGCCCGCGTGCCCCTGTGGCGGAATGGTAGACGCGCTCGACTCAAAATCGAGTTCCTTCACCGGAGTGTCCGTTCGAGTCGGACCAGGGGCACCAACCGCTGCGATGCAGCCGCCGCCCATCAGAGGATGAAGTCGCTCCCTGTGAGCGTCTGCAGACCATCCACGCGAATCATGAAGTCGGCCACGCCATCGCCATTGGTGTCGCCCTGGACGAAGCTGTTGCCATCGATCTGCTCGACCCGAAGCTCGCCGGCAGTGCCGGTGAATGCGCCGGCGCCGACAAAGGCGAACGCCTGGTTGCCGTCCAGACCGGTGTTCGCATCGATGAGGTCGAGGCGGATCTTGTCGCTTTCGGCGTGACTGAAGTCGGAAATCGAGTCGGCGTTCGCGGTGGTCGGTCCGCCGAAATCGCCTTCGCGGAAGACGAACCGGTCGCTGCCGGTCCCGCCGGTAAAGACGTCCCTGCCGGCGCCGCCTTCGAGCCAGTCGTTGCCCGTTCCGCCCTGGACGTCATCGGCGCCGGCACCTCCATAGAGCTTGTCGTTGCCGCCTTCACCGTAGAGCAGATTGTTTCCGGTATTGCCCTTGATGACGTTGTTGAGGTCGTTGCCCCCGCCAAACAGGTTCGCGCTGCCGGTCAGCTCGAGGTTCTCGACGTTCACGCGGAGCTCGATCTGGGGCGTGTCGAGGTCGTCGCTCATGTCGAAGCTGATCGAGGAGCGGATGGTGTCCGTTCCCTCGCCGACAAGCTCGTTCACCACGTCGCCGACATTATCGACGATGTAGGTGTCATTGCCTTCGCCGCCGCTCATCGTGTCGGCGCCGAGGCCGCCGTCTAGGGTATCGTAGCCGGCATTGCCGACCAGAGTGTCGGCCCCGTCCATCCCGCGCAGCAGGTTGGCGCCGCTGTTGCCGGCGATGACATTGTCGAGGACATTGCCAGTCGCCTGGACCGAGTAGATTCCGGTCAGCGTGAGATTCTCGACGTTGGCCTTGAGCGTGTGGGCAACCGACGCAAGCACCGTGTCGATGCCTTCGCCGGCAGCTTCGATCGGGGCGTCGCTCAAGTGATCCACGACATAGGTGTCGTTGCCGGCACCGCCGTACATCACGTCGGCGTCGCGTCCGCCGTCGAGCGTGTCGCCGCCGGCATTGCCGTACAGGCGATCGATGCCGTTGCCGCCGCTCAGCGCATCGTCGAAACCGGTGCCCTTGAGCGTATTGGCCCCGCTGTTGCCGATGATCGTGACGGCGTTGAGCAAGGCTGACGCGTCGACATTGTGGTTGAGCAGGCCGGTCGTCGAAGCGGTTGCGCCGGTGCCCGTCCCGATGACGATCCGCTCGATTCCGGTCTCGGCGGCGAACAGCGTCAGCGTCTGCGCGGTGCCGGTGGCCGCGAAGCGCACTTCGTCCTGCTCGCCGGCCCCATTGTCCGCGATCTCGGCGGTCGTGTGATCGGCGGCTGAGGCGATCATGTAGATGTCGCTGCCGGTCCCGCCGCTCGACGAATCAGCGCCGGCGCCGCCGGTCAGAACGTCGTTCCCGGCGCCGCCGAGGAGCGTGTCGTTGCCAGCGCCGCCGTCGAGCACGTCATTGCCGGTCAGCCAGTCGGCATTGGCGATGAATGTGATCGTTCCGGCGTCGCCGTTGGACAGGCCGAACGTGCCGTCGCCGGCGAGCGTGTCGTCGCCGCCATTGCCGATCAGCGTGTCGTTGCCGCCTTCGCCGGCGAGGATATTGGCGTTGTTGTCGCCGGTGAAGCGGTCGGCTCCGTAGAAGCCGGTGAGGTTCTCGATGCTGGTCAGCGTCCAGTCGCCGATGCCGACCGCCTGGACCTGACCCTGCTTGAGCAGCGAGATCGCGACCCCCGCGTCGGTGTACAGCGGCTCGAACGCCGTGTCGGAAACTTCGACGGTGTCGGAGCCGCTCCCCCCGTCCAGGATCTTGGTCCCGATGCCGGTGGTGAACAGATCGTCGCCGCCGTTGCCGCGCAGCGTGTCGGTGCCGTTGAACGTCCAGAACCAGTTGCCGGAATCGTTGCCGGTCAGCGTATCGTCGCCGTAGTTGGCCGTGATGTGCTCGATCCCGATGAACGTGTCGGTGCCCATCGAACCGGTGTTCTGCGCGGTCGAGATGCGCAGGTCGATCGTCACGCCCGGCCCATAGGCGGTGAACAGGCTCACCCGATCAGCGCCGTCGCCGCCGTCATAGATGTCGTTGCCGAACGGGCCGTTGTCGCCGGACGCTTCCGATAGGAAGTCGTCTCCAGCACCGCCGTACAAAGCGTCCGAGCCGAGGCCGCCGCGAAGCGTGTCCTGGCCGTTGCCGCCTTCTAGGTGGTCGTCCCCGGAACCGCTCTCGATCACGTCGTTGCCGTCGAAGCCGAGCAGGGTGTCGGCGCCACTGCTGCCGCTGACCGCGTCGTCACCGCTGAGGAGGGTCTGGAACAGGCCCTGCAGGTCGTCGCTGGTCACGAAATTGGTGAAGTCCTCGACTGAAATCAGCGCATCGGTGAACGTGATGATCGTGCTGCCGTCGATGCCGTAGGTCAGGCCGAAAATGTATCCGGTCGTCGGGTAGCCGTCGACATAGTCGCCGAACTCGCCGTCCAGCACTAGGCGCTCGGTCGAGCCGTTCTCGGTATAGTCGACGATAAACTGGCTCGCCGTGCCACTGACCGGGGTGCCGAGATCGAAGAACTCGGCGAGCGACCCGGTCGCGATGAAATTGGCCATGTCGAAGGCTGCGCCGGCGCCGAACGTCGTCATATGAATTTCCCCTACGCTCAATGATATGACGCGCCCCGACGGGTCGCGTTCGACCGGATTATGGTCGCCGAAACTGTCCGTCAACCCTTACGCGGTAAAGGAAAAGTTAAATCCAGGCTGTTGTCGTGAAGCATTGCCCCAGTAGAGCCCGTCACCAGCGGCGACCGACGCAAGCGGTTGACGCAATCCGCGCCCTCACGTCAAAGACGCGCATGAGCGAGAGCGCGGGCAGGCGATGCTAGCCAAGGACACACCGGTCATCATCCTCTGCGGCGGCGAAGGGAGCCGGATCGCCGACGTGTCCGGCGACGCAATCCCAAAGCCGATGATCCGCATCGGCGACAAGCCGATCCTGTGGCACATCATGAAGATCTACGAAGCCCACGGCTTCTCCAACTTCATCCTCGCGCTCGGTCACCTCGGGTGGGAGATCAAGGACTATTTCCTCAACGAGCGGCTGATGGACTGCGACTTCCGCATGGACATCGACGGATCCGAGCGCAGCATCGAGGTGCTGAGCGCGCCGCCGCAAAGCAAGCGCTCGATCGTCTTTGCCGAGACCGGCGAGGCGACCCAGACCGGCGAGCGGATCGCGCGCTGCCGGCGCTACGTCGACAGCGATTATTTCATGGCGACCTACGGCGACGGGGTTGGCGACATCGACATCGCGGCGCTCGGCCGGTTCGCGGTCGAGCAGGGGAAGATCGGCACCGTGACCAGCGTCACCCCGACCGGCCGCTTCGGCAATATCGAGGTTGCCGACAGCACTGTCACTGCCTTTGCCGAGAAGCCCGACGCCGGTGGCGGCTCGATCAACGGCGGCTTCTTCGTCTTCAAGCGCGAGTTCCTCGACGTCGCAGACAAATATGGCGACGTGATGCTCGAGCGCGAGCCGATGGATGACCTCGTCGCGCGCGGCGAGCTCGCTGCCTACCGCCACGAGGGCTTCTGGGAGCCGATGGACACGTTGCGCGAATATCGCATGCTCAACCGGCTGTGGGAGTCGGGCGAGGCGAAGTGGAAGATGTGGTGAGCGCGGCCGCGCCCCGTTACCGCTGACCGATGCACTTCACGCCCACCCCGATCGCCGGCGCCCTCGCCGTCCGCCACGATGTCCGCTCGGACCCGCGCGGCCGCTTCCGCCGCCAATATTGCGAACGCGAGTTCGCCGCCGCAGGGCTGGGGACGCGCTGGGTCCAGGTCAACCATTCGGTGACGCTGGGCGCAGGCTCGGTCCGCGGTCTGCATTTCCAGCGCCCGCCGGCGGCCGAAGCCAAGCTCGTCAGCTGCTCCGTCGGCAGAGCCTTCGACGTCGCCATCGACCTCAGGCGCGGCTCGCCGACGTTCCTCGAATGGACCTCCGTCGAGATCGACGAAGCGACCAGCTTCTACATCCCCGAAGGCTGCGCCCATGGCTTCCAGGCGCTGACCGACGAGGTCCACCTGATCTACCAGCACAGCGCCTGTTACACGCCCGAGGCGGAGGGCGGGGTCCGCTTCGACGACCCCGCGATCGGAATCGCCTGGCCGCTCCCCGTCGGCACAGTCTCCGACCGCGATCGTTCGTTCCGCCTCATCGACGGCGCGTTCGAGGGGATCGCACTGTGAAGTGCCGCCATTGCGGGAACACCGGCTTCATCCCGTTCGCCGACCTCGCCAATTGCCCGCCGTCGAACGCGATGCTGACCGAAGCGACGCGCTACGCGCCCGAGGTCTATTATCCGCTGGTGGTCGAAGTGTGCGACGTCTGCTTCCTCGCCCAGGTCGACGAGCACAAGAGCGCGGCCGAGATTTTCGATTCCGACTACACCTATTTCTCGTCCTTCTCCCGGTCATGGCTCGACCACGCCGAGCGCTACGCAACGATGGCGGTCGAACGCTTCGGCCTCGGACCGCAGTCGCGAGTGGTCGAGATCGCATCGAACGACGGCTATCTTCTCCAATATTTCCACGCCCGCGGCGTTCCCGTGCTCGGCGTCGAGCCGACCGCCAACACCGCCGAGGTCGCGGTCGCCAAGGGCATCCCGACCATCGTCGACTTCTTCGGCAAAAGCTTCGCCGAGGAGCGGATGCCGGCCACCGCCGACCTCATCGCCGGCAACAACGTCTTCGCCCATGTGCCCGACATCAACGACTTCTCGGCAGGGCTGAAGGCGGCGCTCAAGCCCGGCGGCGTGGTCACGCTCGAATTCCCGCATCTGTTGCGCCTGATCGAGCAGAACCAGTTCGACACTATCTATCACGAGCATTTTTCCTATCTGTCGCTCGGCACCGCGGAGCGGATTTTGGCGGCCCAGGGCCTCGAACTGTTCGACGCCGAGCAACTCCCGACCCACGGCGGCTCGCTCCGCATCTTCGCCGCCCATGCCGAGGACGAGACCAGGCCGCGCTCACCCAATGTCGACGCGGTTCTCGCCGAGGAAGAGGCGGCCGGCCTTCGCGGGCGCGAGGTCTACGAGCGTTTCCAGCCGCGCATCGAGCGGGTCCGCGCCGACTTCCTCCGCTTCCTCATCGACCAGCGCGATGCCGGCGCCAGGGTCGCCGGCTACGGGGCCGCGGCCAAGGGCAACACCCTGCTCAACTATTGCGGGGTCAAGGGCAGCGAGCTCATCCGCTTCGTCGCCGACGCGAGCCCGTACAAGCAGGGCCGCTACCTCCCAGGAAGCCACATCCCCGTGGTCGCGCCCGACCGGATCGACTCCGACAAGCCCGACTTCATCGTCATCTTCCCGTGGAACCTGCGGAACGAAATCGAAGCCCAGCTCGCCCACGCCCGCAACTGGGGCGCGAAGTTCGTCACCGCAATTCCCGAGCTGACGATCTGGTGAGCCGGGTCCTCGTCACTGGCGGCAGCGGCTTCATCGGCAGCGCCGTCGTCCGCCAGCTCCAGCGCCAAGGGCATGAGGTCGTCGCCCCAGCGAGCCGCGAGCTCGACCTCCTCCGCACCGGCGAGGACGAGCTGCGCGCGTTCGTCGACCGCAGCGCAGCCACCCACTGCATCCACTGCGCCTGGTACACCAACCACGCCGATTATCTCGTCCACGACATCAACATCGCGTGGCTCGCCGCGAGCCTGCACCTGGCCCGCGCCTGCGGCGACATCCGCTTCGTCGGCCTCGGCACCTGCCTCGAATACGACCTGTCCACGGCCGAACCGTGCGCCGAAGACCGAACACCGCTCGCGCCCGAGACGCTCTACGCACGCTGCAAGCGCGAGTTGTTCGAGACCCTGACTGGCGACTTCGCCTGGGCCCGCGTGTTCTTCGTCTATGGTCCCGGCGACCGCGAAGGGCGCCTCGTTCCAGCCATGCTTGACCGCTTCGCGCGCGGCGAGCCGGCCGGCCCGACCTACGGTGGCCTCAGGCGCGACTACATCCACGTCGACGACCTCGCCGGCCAGATCGTGCGCATCGCCCTGTCCGAGGTTCGCGGCGCGATCAACACCGGCACCGGCGAGGCGCCCACTCTCTCGGAGATTTTCGCCGCCGGAGCGCAGGCCGTTGGCCGCCCGGAGCTCGCCTTGGCCAATGCCGAGACCGGCGCCCAGCCGCCGCTGATCCAGCCCGACCTGTCGCGGTTCACCGATCTCGTCGGCCACCCCGGCGCCCGCGACATCGCGGCAGGCCTCCGAGACCTCATCGCATGAGGCTCGCCGACGCCCGCATCGGCTACGCCGGCTACAGCCGCGACTTCAGCGCCCCCGGCGACCGCCGCCGCTTCGCCGCCTACGCCAGGGCGCGCGGCCTCGCCTTCGAATATGCCGAGATCGAGCGCGATTATGACGTCGTTCTCGTCACCCACAACGGCGACATCGCCGGCTGGACCGAGCGTAAGCGGCGCGCGGGCTCGCGCTTGAAGCTGATCTTTGAACTCGCCGATTCCTACTTCACGCGGACGGCAATCGCCGGGCGATATCTGAAGGGCGCTGCTCGTTATCTGCTCGGAACCGACAGCCGCCCCTCGATCGATTTCCTGGAGAGCTTGATCGGAGCGTGTCGGGAGGCTGACGCGGTGATCTGTTCGACCGAAGAACAGGCCGCGACAATCCGGCGTTACAACTCGAAAGTCGTCACCAGCTTCGACTGGTTCGGCGGCGACCTCGGCCCCCCCAAGGCCGATTACCGCCGGGGGGCAAAGCTGCGTCTGGTGTGGGAAGGACAGTCGACGACGCTCGCCAACCTGCGGACGGTCAAGGAGGTGCTGAACGAACTTCGCGATTCGATCGAGTTGCACGTCGTCAGCGACCCGCTCGTCTATCGCTACTTCGGCCGTTTCCTGCCGCACGCTTCGACTGATCTTTTGCGCGGGATCGAGTGCGATGTGCGCTTTCATCCCTGGGAGCGCGCGAGCTTTTCGCAGCACATCACCAACGCGGATGTGGCGATCGTCCCGATCGATCTCACCGACGCGTTCGCGCGCGGCAAGCCCGAAAACAAGCTGGTCATGCTCTGGCAGCTCGGCATGCCCGTGCTGGCGAGCGATACGCCCGCCTATCGCCGCGCAATGGCTGGCGCAGGGCTCGACCAGTTATGCGGCGACAGCGCCGATTGGCGCGCCGCTCTGGCGCGGATGATTGGCGCATCGGACAGCGGCCGCGAAAGCATTGGGCGTGAGGCGCGCGCCTTTTCCGAACGCGCTTATTCGCGCGAGGAGTTTGCCCGCCGGTTCGATGACGCCTTCACCGCAGCGGGGCTGACAGTCTGACCGGCGGCTCCGCCATTGGCTTCCAGGAAGCGGGCGAACGCGGCAATATCGGGCACCCCATGGAGCGGCTGTAAGCGCGTCCACTGCGCCTGGACGGATCCGCGCCGGGCGATCATTGACCTCAATCGTTGCCAGCTTTCCCGGTCGAACACGGTGAGGCAGAGACCGGCCCAATCGCGTGCGCTCAGCAGGCGAAAGCGCCGCACCAAGTCCCCCAAGCTGATCCGCCCGAACCGCTTCTGGACGATCCAGTTGTAGACCTGCCGTCGGACGTAGCCGGGCCGGTCGATCTTCTCCCCCGCGAGCTCTCGGGGGAACCGCTCGAGCAGGCGCTTCAGCCAGATATATTTGCCGTTGAACAGCGGGCTTCCCGGAAGCTCTCCCGGAAATTGCTGGTCGATGCCGAGATACTTCAATCCCGACTCCTGCTCGCCGCTGTAGACGTAGTGGCCGAACGACTTGGGCGAGACTCCGACGATCACCAAGCGCTCGGGCGAGAAGAGCCAGCGGCAGCCCATCACCAGCATCGCGTTCAGCGCGTAATGGTCGGGAAAGGGGGGCTGGAAGAAGCCGCCCGCGATCCGCTCCGCTGCGCGCCTGGCGACCAGCGTCGTCTGCATGTTGAGCGGGATGCGCGGCTTCCACCGGAACATGTCGTGGACGACGGCGCGCCGCTCCTCCGCCGACAGCTCGTGCTCTCGCTCGAACCCCCGCCCGAACGCGAAATGATCCGGGCTGTAATAGCTCCGCGGGTCGTCGCTGATCGATCCCGGCGCGACGAACGAAAAGCCGTTGTAGAGCACGCAATCGGGAAACGCGTGGCGCTCCAGCAGCGCGTCCATCGCGCGAAAATAATTGGGCAGCAGATAATCGTCGTCGCCCATCATCAGCACGTAATCGCCCGACGAGGCGCGGTACGCGGCGTTCCAGTTGTCGGTGACCGACACCGGCTCATCGAGCCTGATCGCGCGCACCTTGGGGTGCGTCCGATACTCGGCGACGATGGCCGGCGTCGCGTCGGAATTGGCGTTGTCGGAAATGACCAGCTCGAAGTCGTCGTATTCCTGCGACAGGATCGATTCGATGCAGTTGCGCAGGAACTGGCCGCCGTTGCGGGTCGGCAGCAGCACGGAATATCTCACGCGGGTTTCCTGAACACGGCGGTGTAGGCGCTCCCGCGCATCGCTCGGCGATCGAACGGCGCCGCCGCCAGTGCGACGCCATAGCCGAGCACGAACATCGCGCGCTGCATCAGCCGGCTGCGGAAGCGGTTCATCAGCAGCCGCTGCCAGCCGAACCGGTTCCAGCTGCGCGCGTCGGAATCATCGGTGGTGACGAAGATCCGTTCCAATCCATGACGTGTCGTCAATCCGTCGAGGGTCGCGAGCGGAACCAGCGCAAGGTGCCGCGGAGCGTCGAGATGCGGCCAGTGAGGTCCCATCAACCGGAACTGAGCGGCCGCCGGATTGGGCGTAGCGACGACCAGGACACCGCCGGGGCGGAGGTTGGCCGCTGCTGCGGCAACCAGTTCCGGGATCGCCGGCAAATGTTCGAGGACGTGCCACAAGGCGACCACGTCGTGCTTGGGCAAATTGCGCAGCGCCTCGTGCGGCGCATCGCTCCGCGTGACCCCGACGCCGACCGTGTCGCGCAGATAGGTGCAGCAACGCTCGTCCATCTCGACCACGTCAACCTCATAGCCGTTGGCCTTCGCCTGCAGCGCGAACACGCCGAAGGCCGGCCCGATCTCGAGGAGGCGCTTGCCGGCCGCGTAGCGGTTCACGATGTCGATTTTGTTGCGGTCTTTTGCGGCTAGCGCAGTCAGCCGTTCGATCGGCGGAATGTCGTAATAGTCCGCCTCGTAATAGCGGCCGAGGTCGTCCGGCGGGTTGGCGATGAACACCGTTCCGCACTTCGAGCATGCGGCATACTCGAATACGCTTTGCGAAACCCGGTGGTTCTCGTCGGTGGCCCGGATCGATGGCGCTGCGGCGCTCGAGCAGATCGGGCAGGCCGTCATCACGAGCTCGTCCTTCCGAACGGCAACACAAGCGCAAGCCCCCCTTGGCGATGCAATACCGCACGCAGCGCCGGGCTGATCAGCGCGTATGCGACCAGCGCGTAAACCGGCACCGCCGCCCCAAACGCAGCCCACGTCGCGATCGGCGAACCCAGCGCAACCGCGCCCGCCTTCATCGCTCCGACCGCCGCCACCCCGGCGATCACGGGCGCCGCGAAGCCGTGCCACAGCCACGGCAGGACCGGCTGATGAAGGACTTTGCGATGCACTGCGGTCACGAGGGTCGGGAGGTAATAGAGGTTGAGCAGCACCCAACCGAACGCCGCTCCGACGGTTCCGAAGCCCCTGGTCAACGCAAACAGCGCCGGCGCGTAGAGCAGCGCCCCGACCGCGTTCACCATGGCCGGGATACCGGCATTGCGGGTGGCGACCGCCGCAAGATAGGCATTGGACACTGCCGCATTGACGAAGAAGCCGGCGGCCAGCAGCATCAGCGGCACTCCCGCGCCGCGCGCGGCGTCGGCACTGACCCAGACCTTGAGGATGTCGCCGCCGAAGAACACCAGCAGGAAGCAGGGCAGGGCCGCGGCGAAAGACATGAGCTCGCTGACCTTGGCGTAGCGCTCGGCAAGCTCGCCGGTCCCGTGGGAAGCGGCTTCGGCATAGGCCGGAAGGGTCGCGCTGTTGATGCTGAGCTGGAGCAGCGAGATCGCGATCCCGGCGGTGTAGGCGAGCGAATAATAGCCGAACGCCTGCAGGCTGAGGAGCTTGCTGACGAAGATCCGGTCCATTTGCGTCAGGAGCATCGATAGCGCCGCGATCGCCGCCATGGTCAGCGAGAAGCGCCAGACCGACCGGATCGCCGCCATCGAGACGCGGACCGTCGGCCTCAGCTCCGGCACCAGCCAGTGGGTGACGACCGCGAAGGCCACGAGCTCGAGCAGGGCCGATGCAGCGAACCAGGCGAGGAACCAGGCGATGCTCGGCCAGGCGACGATGACCGCGATCCCGACGACGATCCTGACCGTTTGCGCGCCGGCCTTGAGCAGGTTGAGGACGTCCATCCGCTGAATGCCGTTCAGCACCCCGGTGTAGAAGGAGATCGGCCAGCGAAACGCGACATAAAGGCCGATTGCCCGGACCGCGGTCAGCACCGTCTCGTGATCGAGCGTCTGCGGCTTCAGCCACCGCGTCGCGATCCAGCCCGCGATCAGCCACAGCAAGCCGCCGATGACCACCGCCATGATCGCATAGATGGCGCCGACGCTGTTGGTGAGCGCAGCCGACTCGCGCCGCCCCTCGCTGCGGTCCGCGGCGATCGTTTGCGTCACCGACGCCGACAATCCGAGGTCGAGCGTCGCGAAGACGATCTGGAGCACGGTGATCAGCCCGACCAACCCGTACGCCTCGACGCCGAGCAAATGGATCTGGATCGGAGTCGCGATCAGCGTCAGCAGCGCGATCCAGCCGCTTCCGGCGAGATTGGCGAGGATGTTGGTCCGAAGCACTCTACCGGTTTGCCTCGACCGCATCCTCATAGGCGTCGAGCTGCGCCTCCGAGATGACCCGCTGGTCCTTGTAGAAGGCGCGATACCAGTCGACCGTCCGCTCGAGCATTTCGCTTTCCCACCGCGGGCGCCAGCCGAGCCGGCTGACGGCCTTGGTCGAATCGAGCTGCAGCAGTCCCGATTCCGCCCGTCCGCTCGCGTCCGGGCGGATATCGACCCGAAGCTCGGGGATCTGTCGCTGGACCGCCGCGATCACGTCCTGCACCCGCACCGCGCTGCTCTCCACCGGCCCCAGGTTCCACGCCTCCGCCGCTCCGCGCTCGCCGTCGAGCAGGCGCGCACCGACCGCGAGATAGCCCGCGAGCACGTCGAGCACATGCTGCCACGGCCGCGTCGAATCCGGGTTGCGGATCACCGCCGGCTTGCCGCTGAACGCCGCGCGCATCAGGTCGGGGACGATCCGGTCCTCGGCCCAGTCGCCGCCGCCGATGACGTTGCCGGCGCGCACTGTCGCCAGCAGCATCGGCCCGTCGCCGATCAGCGCCTCGCGATACGACCGGCTCATCAGCTCGACGCACGACTTGGACGCGCTGTACGGGTCGGCGCCACCGAGCTCGTCATTTTCCCGGTACCGCCGCCCGCTTTCGTCGTTGCGATAGACCTTGTCGGTCGTCGCCGACACGAACGCCGGCACCCCCGCCGCGCGCGCCGCTTCCATCACCGTCAGCGTCCCGATGACGTTGGTCCGATAGGTCCCGACGGGGTCGGCATAGGCTTTGCGGACCAGCGCCTGCGCCGCGAAATGGAAGATGATGTCGGGCCGGGCCGAGACGATCGCCGCGGCAACCGCGGCGTCGTCCACAACGTCGCCGCGCCGGTCGTCGATCGTCAGGCCGAGCGCTTCGAAATGGTTGGGCTGCGTCGGGATCCCGTCGGACAGGCCGGTGACTTCGGCGCCCAGCCGGCTCAGCCACAAGGCGAGCCAGCTTCCCTTGAACCCGCTATGGCCGGTGACGAGGACCCTGCGGCCGCGATAGATGTCGAACTGTCGTGCCATGTCGGGTAGCAGTGGGCCTAACGGGGCCTGCCGGGCTTCGCAACGGGCCGGGACCGAAGGGCGTTAGTTCGAACGATGTGCGGAATATCGGGCATTCTTGGGTCTGGGCCGGTCGATGAGCCTTTGGTCGCGCGGCTGATCCGCCCGCTCGCCCACCGCGGTCCCGACGATGAAGGCATCTGGGTCGATTCCGACGCCGGTATCGGGCTCGGTCACCGCCGCCTGGCGATCGTCGATCTGTCGCCTGCGGGGCATCAGCCGATGGTCTCCGACAATGGCCGCTTCGTCCTCACCTTCAATGGGGAGATCTACAACCACCCCGACCTGAAGCGCGACCTCGAGGCCGACGGCGCTGTGCCCGACGGCGGTTGGCGCGGCCATTCGGATACCGAGCTATTCGTCCAGGCGATCGCCACCTGGGGCCTGGAAGAGGCGCTTGCCCGCAGCGTCGGCATGTTCGCCTTCGCTTTGTGGGATCGCCGGGGCCGAACCCTGTCGCTGGTCCGCGACCGCTTCGGCGAGAAGCCGCTCTATTACGGTTGGGCCGGCCGCGATTTCGTCTTCGGGTCGGAGCTCAAGGTCCTCCGCGCCCATCCCGCGTTCGACAATGCGATCGACCGCCAAGCGCTGCGCCTGTTCGCGTCGCTGACCTGCGTCCCGGCGCCGCTCTCCATCTACCGCCGCGTGTTCAAGCTCCAGCCCGGCTGCATCCTCACCGTGACTCCCGAGGCCGCGCGCGAGCCGCTGGACGAACCGCCCGCCGAAGGCCGCGCCGGCGGGTTCACGCTCACCCGTTACTGGTCCTATCGCGACGTCGTCCGGCGCGGGCTCGACGATCCCATCGCCGACGAAGCCGAGGCGCTGCCCGAGCTCGAGCGCGTCCTTGCCCGCGCCGTCCGCTCCCAGTCGATGGCCGACGTGCCCGTCGGCGCCTTCCTTTCCGGCGGCGTCGACAGCTCCACGGTGTGCGCGCTTTACCAGAAATATTCTTCGCGACCGATCCGCACCTTCTCGATCGGTTTCGAGGAGGCCGGCTACAACGAGGCCGAGGACGCGAAGCGCGTCGCCGCGCACCTCGGCACAATCCACAGCGAACATTATGTGACCGTCCGCGAGGCGCGCGACGTCATCCCCTTGCTTCCCGCGATGTACGACGAGCCGTTCGCCGATTCCTCCCAGATCCCGACCCATCTCGTCAGCCGCTACGCGCGCGGCCAGGTCACCGTCGCGCTCACCGGCGACGGCGGCGACGAGCTGTTCGGCGGCTATCGCCGGCATTTCGCTGCGCCCCGCCTCTGGCGTCAGCTCAGCCGGGTGCCGCGCCCGCTTCGGGCGATCGCGGGACCCCCGCTCGGGCGGGTTTCGCCGCAAGTCTGGTCGTCGCTGGCAGCGCTCGTGCCCGGTCGCCATCCGCCGCATATCGGTGCGCGGATCCAGCAGGGCTTTCGCTTCGCCGGCGCGCAAAGCTTCGATGCCGTCTGCGACAGCCTGCTCGATCGATGGGGCCCGGGCGTGTCGCCGGTTATCGGCGGCGACAGCGAATT
>Ga0207678_10002286_pt1 | contig 17345 bp, 15 predicted proteins | sample KBSC63metaG_FD_184319 | JGI IMG/M metagenome (GOLD analysis project Ga0207678, IMG submission 184319) | Corn rhizosphere microbial communities from Kellogg Biological Station, Michigan, USA - KBS C6-3 metaG (SPAdes) (version 2) | ecosystem: Host-associated > Plants > Roots > Rhizosphere > Soil ...
AGCCGGCGCGCCCAGGCGCCGCGCATCTTCCCAACGAACGTCATGCTTCTACCTATCCCATCTGTCGTAAGCCGCACGGCCGAACCTGCGGCGTGCCCGTGTAGTCAACCACACCTCGGCGTGATTCCTCTCTTCAGCGCGTATCGCCCCTGGTCGCTCCTCAGCCGTTGAGGGTCGCGATCAGGTCTGGTTTCAGTGACGTCAATTGCTGCCCCCAGTACGGCCACGCGTGGTCTCCCGCGGGTGGAAATACGAAGGTGGCGTTGTTGCCGCCGGCCTTGGTGTATGCCTCCTGAAAGTCCTTGTTGCTCTTGATGGCCATCCCCTCGAGACTGCTGGCGTTGAACGCCTGGTTCGGGTCGGCCCCGTCGTCGGGCGCCGTGGAACCGCCTGGGGCACAGTAGATCCACAGCCTCGTGCCGTTGGCCACGATGCGCGAGACCTGTTGGATCGGGTCGTTGCGCTTCCATGCGGCATCCCACGGCGCGCCCCACATGTTGTCGACGTTGTAGCCGCCGGCGTCGAGCATCGCGACGCGGATCGCCTGCTGCATGACCAACGCCGACGGGTTGAGGAAGCCCGACAGCGACGCGGCATATCGGAACTGCGCCGGATGGTAGGCCGACAGGATGAGAGCCGCGCCGCCCGACATGGACAGGCCGACAACGCCGTTGCCCGTCATCGAGACGTGTTTGTTGGCGGCCAACCACAGCGGAAGCTCGTTGGTGAGAAACGTCTCCCATTTATAGGTGTAGGGCTGCTTGTTGAAGCTTGACGGCGAATACCAGTCGGTGTAGAAGCTCGACTGGCCGCCGACGGGCATCACGGTGGAGATGCCGGATTGGTAAAACCACTCGAACGCAGGGGTGTTGATGTCCCACCCGTTGTAGTCGTCCTGTGCGCGCATGCCGTCGAGGAGATAGACGGCCTTCGGCCCGCCCAGGCCCGACGTCGGCGCCACTGCGCCTCCGGGCTGGAACTGCACGTGCACGTTACGGCCCATCGACGTGGAGTACACGTCGAGGTATTCGACGGGCAGGCCCTCCCGCGAGAACGCATTGGCGCTCGGAGTACCACCGACAACGACCGCAAGCGCGGGAAGCGTCAACGTCACGGCCGCGATCGCCAGCAGGCGACGAAGCCGTTTTTGCACAGCGTTGACCACCGATGTCCGATGCATCTGCTGCTCGTACCGTCCGTTCAGATGTCCGCGCCGTATGAACGGCGGTCTCGAAATTGCTATCGCGCCAACATGGCTGCGGCGTTACCAAACTCCCAGAAAACCCCGCCAGCTAACAAATCGACAAGGGCTACGGCCCCGTTGCCGGCATGCCAGTGTACGGGGCGACTTTCGGCTCGGGCACATCGAGGCCACACCGGACCAGTTCATACAGCGGAACCCGATCAATTCGATAGCTGCTGAATTCCGGCGCATGCAGCAGGTTCGAGAAGAACCGCCGCAAATCCATTGGAGCACGCACGGCGTTCAACATGGATTCCGTCGCAGGGCATTTCAGCGCCACCTCGGCCTGCGCTATCCAATCCTGATTGAGGTAGGTCGGAATGTACGGTGGAATCTTCAGGAACGGACCCTCGGCAACCGCCCAATCCGGGAAGAGGTTCTTGTCGTGTCCGATCCGGCCGTCGGTCAGCCGCGCAGTGTGTCCCGCCAGCGGATTCACCAGCCCGATCTGATCGATCACCCGGACGTCCAACCCGACATTCATGCCCAGCATGCCGAGATTGGTGAAAAACACTGTGTGCGGGCCTCTGTAGGCCGCCCGGACGCCTGGCGGCATACCCGCAGGCGGCGGGAGGGCGGGCACCACGTCCCATTGGTCGTAGTTGCCCGACGGCAGCAGCAGCGCGCCGTCCGGTGTGTTGTTCAGCGCGACAAGCACGGCCCGCATGCGCGGATAGTCGAGGTAGTCGGCGGCAGTCAACGGATGCGGGTTGCCGGTGGCCTGCGAGTAGAACCGGCGTTCGTCGACGATGCCGGTGTACGTGACGCGGGTGGCGTCAGCACCCATGCCGGGCGAATTCGCCGCCCACAGCGACCAGACCGCGACGGCCAGCCACAGCACACCCGTCGCTCCGGCGAACAAATAGCCTGCGCCGCGGGGCATTTGGGCCCCATCGGGCAAGGTCATCGGAATCACTGCCACCGGTGCCACCAGGCAGAACAACGGCGCGAGCAGCACGCGGCCGTGCATGAAGTCGCCGCCCTGGCGGATCCAGTAGATGGCCTGCAGCAGCCCGCTGACGATCATGAAAATGACCACGGCGGAGGGACTTTGCACTCTGCGGATCAACCAGCCGTAGCCCAGCGGCGTGGCGCGGCGAATCCACCACGGCCTGCCACGGTTGACCAGCACCACGAGACCGAGCCCGACGAGCAGGATCGCGGGGGCCCACAGCAAGTAGGGTCGGTTGAAGTTAGCGAGGTACACAAAGCCTTGCGCCCATTTGGATCCCGACGCATCCTTGGCGAGCGCGGTGCTGGGGTAGAGCAGCCCGTAGTAGCCCATCCGGAAGATCTCGTAGCCGACGGGAAGCAGGCCGCCTGCCGCGACGATCAACACGCGTCGCCGCCAGCCTCGGGCGGCGACGAGCATCATGATCAGAGCGAGCCCGCCGATGAGCGCCAGTTCGGGGCGCACCAGCACACTCAAACCTGCGATGAATGCCAGTGCAGCATCAAAGAATCGGCTGGTGACGTTGGCGGTGGGCAGCGGCGGCACAGCGGTGGCGAAGGGGGCCCTGCGTAGGGTCGGCGGTACGCCACGCCGCGGCGGGGGTGGCTGCTGCTGCGCGACGGGATAGGCGCGCAAGGCCTGTCCCCAGCAGACCATCATCCACCACAGCAGGCCCAAATAGGCCATGACCAAACTGTTTTCGAGACCCGAGGTGGCGAAGTCGCGCGCGGGCGGCACCGCGATGTAGACCAGCGCTCCCGCGGGCAGCAGCAACGCCCGTCGGCCCCGCAGTCCGGGCGCGTACAGCCGGCCTGCGCCCAGCATCAGCAGGGCTATCCCGGCCACGCTGAGCACCAGGGCCAACACGAGTGCCACATACTCAAGCCGCACGGGGCCGCCGATCCAGCCGCCGAGATAGATCAGATAGGTCCAGAACGTCGACGTGTTGGCCTCGACACGCTCGCCCACGTTGAAGACCGGACCGTTGCCTGCCAACAAGTTTCGCACCGTGCGCAGCACGATCAGCCCGTCGTCGGCGATCCAGCGGCGCTCCCAGGCGCCCCACCCGAACAGTGCGGCGACAGCCACCACGCCGGCCCAGAGGCTGACCCGAGCGGTCGCGTCATAGGGAAACGCCGGCCAGCGGGCCAGCCGGCCCGCGACCATAGAACTCACCCTGTCAACTGAAGAAGACGGCGGCACCAATGGTTCCGATCCACGCCACGGCGAGCAGCTGCAGGACGCGGTCCTTCAACGCGATCTCCTCCGGCTCGCCGGCTAGGCCGCCATCGACGTCGACTGCGTACCGAAGGATCGCGATCGTGAACGGAATGATCGTCACCGCGTACCAGGACGCGTAGTTGCCATCCCGCTCGAAGGCCCACAGCCCGTAACACAGCACAGTGGCCGTCGCCGACAGCGTCCACACGAAGCGGAGATAACTGGCCGTGTAACTCTCCAGCGACTTGCGGATCTTGGCACCCGTCCGCTCGGCCAACTGCAGTTCGGCGTAGCGCTTCCCGCCCACCATGAACAGCGAGCCGAAGGTCATCACCAACAGGAACCATTGCGACAGTGGAATACCCACTGCTGCGCCGCCGGCAATGGCGCGGATCAGATACGCCGAAGACACAATGCAGATGTCGAGCACGGCCTGATGTTTGAGCCCGAAGCAGTAGGCCATCTGCATGGCGATGTAGATGGCGATGACGACGATGAGATTCCGCGATGCCAGCGATGAAACAGCTAGCGCCGCTATGCCCAGTACCACTGCCAAGGCGTACGCAAGCCACACTGGCACGACGCCCGCCGCGATCGGCCGAAAACGTTTGGTCGGATGCTGGCGGTCTGCCTCGACATCGCGGACGTCGTTGACGAGATACACCGACGATGCGGCGAGCGAAAACGCGACGAAGGCAATCAAGGCCTTGATGGCGACCTGGTGATAGTCGAATTGGATGTCGCGACCGAACGCGGCCACCGGCGCGATCAACACAAGCAGGTTCTTCACCCACTGTCTGGGGCGGACGGCCTTGATCACGCCTGTGACGATGTTCTTGGGCGGGCCCTTCACAGGTGCCGGTTCTTTATTCGCCTGCATTGCGCTGTCAGCGCCGCTCTCACTCGAGATGCTCATGAGCCTCCTCCAACCCGGTCGGCGACGGCTCCGACCGTCTTCGCCACGACCGCCCCGACGGCGACGCCGGTCAGCACGTCGCTGGGGTAGTGCACGCCGAGCACCAAGCGGGACAACACCATCGGGGGAATCAACACCGCGGGTAAGGGCAGGCCGGTGATGCGTGCCAGCAGGATCGACGCTGCGGTGGTCGACGTCGCGTGTGCGGACGGGAAGCTCAGCCGGCTCGGCGTGGCGACGTTGACAACGACCGCAGGGTGATGCGGCCGTTCACGCTTGACCACCCGTTTGATCACCACCGCGGCCGCATGCGCGAGAAACGCTCCCAGGCCAGCGGCGAGCCACGCCCGCCGGCGCCGGGGTTGAAGCAGAGCACCCAACGCGGACACGACGACCCAGCCGATACTGTGTTCGCCGAAATGCGAAAGGGCACGCGCGCCTGCTAACACACCGGGTCGGTCCGCCAGGGCCGACTGCACGGCCACCAACGCGGCTTCCTCGCCCCGTAGGTCATCAGCCATTGGCCGGCGACGATTCCAGGAGCACCGCTTCCCATTTCTGCTTGCTCGACAGCACAGGCAGCGCCGCGCGGTAGACCTTGCGCATCTTGTTGAACTTGCGCGCGAGGAGCAATTGACGCCGCAGCGATTCGCGAAGCAGCGCAAACATTTTCGCACGATCGCGTTGCCGGTAGACGACGCCGCGGCCGTCAGCGGTGGTGACCGTCACTCCGTCGACCTTGCACAGCGAGAACCACCGCGCGTCCTGGGTCGCGACGTTGATCTGCGGACGTCGATGGTGTTCCGGGTCGTGCGGCCTGAGCTGGTGGATGATGCCGCGGATCAGCCGCAGTGAAATCGCCAGCGGGCTAGTGGGGATCTCCACCTTCTTGCGCCACCGCTTGTCCGACGGCGTCGGCAGCGCGGTAGCACTCGGCAGCACCACAGCGTCGGGGAACTCCTGACGCATCTTGCGCACCTCTGGTAGTGCAGACTCCAGGATCGAGAAGATGTGCTCGGGCCCGGCCAGGAAGTCGTCCATCGCCCTGTTCTGGATTGCGACAGTCGAATACTCAAGGCACAGTAGGTGTTTGAACGTCGCCTTCATATGACTGGCGATCAGGCCCGCGACGTTACCGTCCCAGTGCATGGCGGCGACAACCAATCTGTTGCGCAGGTGGAAGTACGCCTGCCAGTCGATCGCGTCATCCTTGTCGCTCCACGCCATATGCCAGATCGCCGCCCCGGGAAGCGTCACGGTCGGGTATCCGTGCTCACCGGCGCGCAGACCGTAGTCGGCGTCGTCCCACTTGATGAACAACGGCAGCGGCTGGCCTAGTTCCTCGGCGACCTGCCGCGGGATCATGCACATCCACCAGCCGTTGTAGTCGACGTCGATGCGGCGGTGCAGAAGCCTGCTCCGGGCTTCCTCTTCGTCGTTGAGCGGATATTTGGCGAAGTTGTGGTCGTATTCGGTGTTGACCGCGTTGGTCCACATGAAGTTCTCTTGGTCGACCATCTCGCCCATCACGTGCAGGTGCGACGGCTCCTGCAGATTGAGCATCTGACCGCCGACGAGCGTGGGCGTCTTGGCGAACCGGTTCATCGCCAGCGCCCGCAGCACCGAATCCGGCTCGATGCGGATGTCGTCGTCCATGAACAGGATCTGTTCGCAGTCGGTGTTTTTCAGCGCTTCGTACATCACCCTGCTGTAGCCGCCGGAGCCGCCGAGGTTTGGCTGATTGTGGAGTGACAGCCGGGTGCCCAGCGGGGCGGCGGCCGCCGCGTAGCCCGGGTGGTCAACCGCCTTCTTGGTGCCCTGGTCGGACACGATGACCGCGCCAATCGCCTCGTCCACCAACGGATCCGAGGTCAGTGCGGCGAGCGCGTTGACGCAGTCGGCGGGCCGGTTGAAGGTCGGGATGCCGACCGCCACGTTGGCCCGGCCCGGCGCGGGCACCGGAGCGTACCAACCGGCGCTGTGCACGGTGACCTTGGAATTGGTGGTGATGTCGAACCAGATCCAGCCGCCGTCCTCGAACGGGTCGAGGCCGATCTCGAACTCGACCACGGCGGGCTGGTCCGAGTCGCCGCTCGACACCGGGGCGCCACTCACGGTGATCCGTGCGCCTGTGGCCTTGGACCGGTAGACGTCGACGCGGGCGCTGCCCGTCAGCTCGACCCGCAACACCACCGACTCGAGCATCGACCACCGCCGCCAGTAGCTGGCGGGGAAGGCGTTGAAGTACGTCGCGAACGACACCTCGGACTCGGCACCGATCTCGAGCGTGGTGCGGGTCGGCGCGTGGGCGCGCCTGGCGTTGGTCTCCGATTCCTCTATATAGAGCTTGCGGACGTCCAACGGCTCGCCCGGCCGCGGCAGGATGACCCGCGCGAGAAGACTGACCGCCCTGGATTCCCCGGCGTCGAGCGCGCCGGACGGAATGTCACTCATGCGCTGCTACTTTCTATGCCATTTTCGGTCAGTGGCATACCGTCACGCAGGTGCGGCGCCAGTGTGTTGTCGTACATGTTCAGCGCGCTGGCGATGGCCATGTGCATGTCGAGGTACTGGTAGGTGCCCAACCGGCCGCCGAACAACACCTTCGATGATGCCGTCTCAGCCTTGGCACGCGCACGGTACACGCCCAGCAATGCCCGGTCGGCTTCGGTGTTGATCGGGTAGTAGGGCTCGTCGTCGTCTTCGGCGAACCGGGAGAACTCCCGCATGATCACCGTCTTATCGGTCGGGTACTCACGCTCCGGGTGGAAGTGCCTGAACTCATGGATGCGCGTGTAGGGCACGTCGGCGTCGTTGTAGTTCATCACCGGGGTGCCCTGGAAGTCTCCGGTGTCGAGCACCTCGACCTCGAAATCCAGTGTGCGCCAGCCCAGCCGGCCCTCGGCATAGTCGAAGTAGCGGTCCAGCGGCCCGGTGTAGACCACGGGTGCGTCGGGGCTTTCGGCACGCAACCCGTCGCAGACGTCGAACCAGTCCGTGTCAAGCCGCACCTCGATGCGCTCGTCGGCAGCCATGTTCTTCAGCCACGCGGTGTACCCGTTGACGGGCAGGCCTTCGTAGGTGTCGTTGAAGTAGCGGTTGTCGAAGGTGTAGCGCACCGGCAGCCGCGTGATGTTGGCCGCGGGCAGCTCCTTCGGGTCGGTCTGCCACTGCTTGGCGGTGTAGTGCTTGAGAAACGCCTCGTACAGCGGACGCCCGACCAGGCTGATCGCCTTCTCCTCGAAATTCTGCGCGTCGGCGGTCTCGATCTCCGCGGCTTGCTGGGCGATCAGCTGACGCGCCTCATCCGGGGTGAAGTACTTGCCGAAGAACTGCGACACCAGGCCGAGGCCCATCGGGAACTGATAGGCCTGCCCGTTGTGCATCGCGAACACGCGGTGCTGGTAGCCGGTGAAGTCGGTGAACTGGCGGACGTAATCCCACACCCGCTGATTGGACGTGTGGAACAGGTGCGCGCCGTACTTATGCACCTCGATACCGGTGCGCGGCTCGGGCTCGGAGTACGCGTTGCCGCCGATGTGCGGGCGCCGGTCGACGACGAGAACACGCTTGTCCAGCTGAGTTGCCACGCGCTCGGCGATTGTCAGACCGAAGAATCCGGAACCGACGACAAAGAGATCAAAACGAGCGGTCATCGGCAGCAAGGGTATCCGACCGCGACGGCCCTCCCCGACTTGACCGATCGCGGGTCGCAATGCTTCTGCCCTCCGGATGACAAGGTTGAAGGTTGCGATCGGCTCACAATTCCGTATCGCCACTTCTACCCCAACAGTCACACCAGTACCGTCGATCACGTCGGCACTGATGGGCTCCGCCCGATCGAGTCCGCAGCCGCTGACAGCTACCAGACGTAGTCCATATATTGAGGAGACTTCCGTGCCGAACCGACGTCGACGCAGGCTTTCCACAGCCATGAGCGCGGTCGCCGCCCTGGCAGTCGCGAGTCCAGCAGCAGTAGTCGCCATGTCCGACTTGTCCGAGAGCATTAAGCCACCGACGCAGCACCGCCAGTTCGTCCAGGCCGCCATGATCACCGACCTCCCCAACGAGCTGATGTCGGCCCTTTCACAGGGCCTGTCGCAATTCGGGATCAACCTGCCCCCGATGCCGACGAGCCTGCTGACTGGCTCGGGCTCGTCCATGCCGACGACGTTGACCTCGCCGGGGCTGGGCACAGCCCCGTTGACCACTCCGGGGTTGGGAATGTCGCCGCTGACCACACCGGGGCTGTCGCCGGCCACCGCGGCCGCTCCGGCCCTGACCGACCCGGCGCTGAGCAACCCGGCGCTGAGCAACCCGGCGCTGACCAGCCCCACCGCGGCGACCGGCCTGACACCAGGTCTGGCCACACCAGGTCTGACCACACCGACTACGGGCGTCGATCCGGCCCTCGCATCGCCGATCTCCAGTGCGGCGGCACTGCCCGCCCCTGGCGAGGTACCGATCTCGGCACCCATCGGGTTGGATCCGGCAGCGGGGACGTACCCGATCCTCGGGGATCCGTCGCTGGCCATGGCCCCTGCCGCCACCAGCGGCAGCGGTGGTCTGCTCGGTGACCTGTCCAGCGCCGCTAACCAGCTCGGCGCGGGACAGGCGATCGACCTGCTCAAGGGCGTCTTGATGCCTGCGATCATGTCGGCCATCAAGCCCGCGGGTGCCCCGGCGGCGGATGCCGCCGCGGCGGCCACCGCAGCCGTCCCGGCAGCAGCCGCGGCGGTTCCCGGCATCTAGTCCTGCCGCTAAACGGCACCGCAGAAATGCCCGAAAGCTCTGCGGTGCCGTTGCAGGACGAATTGCCCGGCATTTAGTCCGGCGACTATCAAGCGGCGCGGAACGAGCCGCCGACGATGGCATTTAGTCGGTCCAACTACCGTGTCGGAACACTGGTAACAACTGACACATACGTAACATCGGTCCGTGCTGTGCCGTCGTCCCCCGCCATCGCTGTTGTTCACCGCGATTGCGGCGACGATCGTGGTGCTGCCGTGGGCGGTCGACGGCCTTTCGGGCGACGACAACCCCAAGCCGGTGAGCCAGGCGCCGCAATTCGCTCAGCAGTCGTTGACCGGGCTCGGCGGCGGTGAGACTCTCCGAGAGATTCACCAGGACACCCCGTTCTCGATGGTTGCGCTGACCGCCGAAGACCTGACAGGCACCTCCGCGAAGGTCCGGGCCAAGAAGTCCGACGGCTCGTGGGGGCCGTGGTACGAAGCCGAGACGTTGGAAGGTGTCGGCCCCGACTCCGGGGCTCCGCGCGGCACCGAGCCCCTATTCGTCGGCCGCACCACCACGGTGCAGATCTCGGTCACCCGCCCGCCGGGCGTCGCACCCACCGTGGCGGCGCCCAAGGCACCCGCCAAGCCGGGCCTGGGCTATGTGCCCGCCAATGTCGAGCAGCCCTTCGCACAGAACATCAACGCGGTGCTGATCAGCCCGCCGCAAGCGCCGGTGGACACCTTGCCGCTACCGTCCGCCGTCACTATGCCCGGCCAGCCACCCAACATCATCAGCCGCGCACAGTGGGGCGCCGACGAGGGGATGCGGTGCGGGAACACGGTGTACGACAACGGAATCCGGGCCGCGGTCGTACACCACACCGCGGGCAGCAATGACTACGAACCCCAGGATTCGGCAGGCATCGTCCGGTCGATCTACGAGTACCACACCCGCGAATTGGGCTGGTGCGACATCGCCTACAACGCGCTGGTCGACAAGTACGGCCAGGTCTTCGAGGGTCGCGCAGGCGGCATGGACAAACCGGTCGAGGGGTCACACACCGGCGGCTTCAACCGCAACACCTGGGGCGTGGCGATGTTGGGCGACTTCGACGTCGTGCCCCCGACTCCGATCCAATTGAGGACGGTCGGCCGGCTCATCGGCTGGCGGCTGGGGCTTGATCACGTCGATCCGCGGGGGACCGTGGTATTGCCATCTTCGGGTGGGTCTTTCACCAAGTTCCCGACCGGTGCGACGCCGACGCTTCCGACGATCTTCACTCACCGCGACGTCGGGAACACCGACTGTCCGGGCAATGCGGCGTACGCGCTGATGGACCGGATCCGAGACATCGCGGCGCGATTCAACCAGCCGCCTGGGCCCGAGGAACTGGCGGAATCACTGCGCGGCGGAGCCATTTTCGCCCGATGGGATTCGATGGGCGGGATGAACAGCCTGCTCGGTGCGCCCACGTCGCCGGAGGCATCGGGCGAGGGTTCGGTGCGATACGTCACGTTCAACAAGGGTGCGGTGTACTGGTCGCCGCAGAGCGGCGCCGAGCCCGTCACCGGTGCGATCTACAAGGCGTGGGGGTCGCTGGGCTTCGAGCGCGGCGCGCTCGGCCTGCCCACCAGCGCCGAGATCCAGGAGCCGCAGTGGATCGTGCAGAACTTCCAGCACGGCACGTTGAACTTCGACCGCGAGAAGGGCACGGTGACGCGCGTCATCGACGGCGTGCCGCTGGAGCTGCCACCACCGTCGAGCGAGGCGGAACCGATCCAGCTCGAGCGGTTCACACCGCCCATCAACCCCGCCTAGGGCTCACGAAACCCAGCTAGACCCACCAGCGTTCGAGAACGCGCGCGAGGCCGTCATCGGTGTTGGCCGCGGTGACCTCATCGGCCGCCGCCCGCGCGTCGGGGTGGGCGTTGCCCATCGCGACTCCATGGCCTGCCCACCGCAGCATCGGCACGTCGTTCGGCATGTCGCCGAACGCCAGGACGTCCGCGGCCGCGATGCCCTGCGGGCGGGCCAGCTCCTCGACGCCGGTGGCCTTGCTGATGCCGAGCGGCACGATCTCCACGAGGCCGTTGTTCGTGGAGTACGTGATATCGCCTTCCAGCCCAACATGTTTGGCCAATGCGGCGACCATATCGGAGCTGCGGGCGCCTGCCTTGCGGATGAGCAACTTGACGGCGGGCGCGCTGAGTAGATCCTCGAGCGACACCTCGGTGTTGTCGGGGTTGAGCCACGCGTGCTCGTAACCCGGCGAGCTGACGAACTGCGGGGTGGCCGCGTCGTGTGCGCTGCTGCCGATGCGCTCGACGGCCAGACCCGCGCCCGGGATGACCCGGGTGGCGATCTCGGCGAGCTCGCCGAGCATGTCGACTGACAGCGTGCGGGCCGAGATGATCCGGTCGGTGGACGGGTCGTAGATCACTGCGCCGTTGGCGCACACAGCCATTGGCGCGAAACCCAGCGCGTCGACGACCGGCTGCACCCAGCGCGGCGGGCGGCCGGTGGCGAGTACGAACTGCGTACCGGCCTCGACCGCCGCCTGTACGGCGTCCCGGGTGCGGGCCGTGATCTTCTCGTCGTCGTCGAGCAGCGTGCCGTCCACATCGGTGGCGATCAGGTCGGGGGTCACCGGTGACTTCTCGCTTCACGCTCGGCCCGCTTGCGCGCCCGCTCGGCCAGCTCCGCCTCGTCGAGCAGCTTGGCCTCCGCCATCGTCGGTGCCGAACCGCCCAGCCGGCGCGGCACCCAGTACGCGCCCTCGGGATGTGGGTAGTCCAGCTGCGTCTTGTGCAGCAGCGCAGTCATCGACTCGCGCAGCGTGGCGTCCAGCTGCTCCATGGTGCCCGTCGCCGGAATTGGCACGCCGACCACGACGGTTATTGGTAACTTGTTGCGGCCCAACGACTTCGGGTGGTCCTTCGTCCACGCCCGCTGCGCACCCCAGACGATCAGTGGGATGATCGGCGCCTGCGCCTCCAGCGCCATCCGCGCGGCTCCGGTCTTGAACTCCTTCAGCTCAAAGCTGCGGCTGATGGTCGCTTCTGGATACACACCGACGATTTCCCCCTTACGCAGTTCCTGAACTGCCGCCGCATACGCGCCAGCCCCGGCGCGGCGGTCCACCGGAATTGTCTTGGTGTGCTTGATCAGCCAGCTGACGAACTTCACCTCTTGCATCTCGGCCTTGATCATGAACCGCATCCTGCGCTTGCGATGATGCGCGGCCAGCGCGGCGGGCAGGAAGTCGATATAGCTGGTGTGGTTGATCGCGATCACGGCACCGCCAGGCGCCGGGATGTTTTCCAGACCGTGGTAGGTGATGCGCGTACCAGTAGCCCTCATTGCCGCCTCGGCCGCGATCTCCAGTGTGCGGAAAACCGGCTCCATACCCGCTACCCCGGCGCCCCGGTGGGGTCGGCCCGTTGCGCCCGGCGGGCCGCCTTCTGGGCAGCCTCCTCGGCGTCCATCCGATTGGCCTCGGCCAGCGACGGCGCTCCCCCGCCAAGCCGGTGCGGCACCCAGAATTCGCCGGGTGGGTGCGGGCCGTAGGCGTCCTGCACCCGCTCGAGCAGGTGCTGCATCCGCGAATGCAGCAGAGCGGTCAGCTCTGTGGGTGGCAGCGTCGGCTCGATCGGCTCGCCAACCGCGATCGAGATGGGCACCTTCGGGCGCCGCATGTTCTTGGGATGCCCCTTGGTCCAGATGCGCTGTGCGCCCCAGACGATGTGCGGGACGATCGGCACGTCGGCCGCGATGGCCATGCGCGCCGCCCCCGACTTGAACGCCTTGATCTCGAAGCTGCGGCTGATCGTGGCCTCCGGGTACACGCCAACCAACTCGCCTTCCTTCAGCGCCCGGCAGGCCTGCTCGAACGAGCCGGAGCCGTCGCCGCGGTCCACCTCGATATGATGCATGCCGCGCATGAGCGGGCCGGAGATCTTGTCGTCGAAGACCTCTTTCTTCGCCATGAACCGCACCTTGCGGCCTAGGTGTTGCTCGTAGGCGGGCAACCCGGCGAACGTGAAGTCGAAGTAGCTGGTGTGGTTGATGGCGATGACGGCACCACCCGTGCGGGGCAAGTTCTCCACGCCGGTGATCGTGAACTTCAGCCCCTGCACCCGCCATGCCAGGCGGGCGAGCTGGATGACTGTCCCGTATACCGGTTCCACATCAGGCAGCCTAGTCGGGTGAGCGTTCCCAGCGAACCGGTGGCGGTTCCGGAGATCGTCGAGGCCATCGCGGGAGGCAGGCCGGTCGTCGCGGTCTGGGTCAACGAGCTCGGTGGGGTCACGTTCGCAATGGATGGTGGACGGGAGTACGTCAAGGTCGCGCCGCCGAAGTGGGCACATCACCTGGTCGCAGAGGTGGAGCGGCTGCGCTGGGCGAGGGCTCGTGTCGAGGTACCCCGCGTGTTGGGAGCGGGTGACGGCTGGTTACACACCGCCGGGCTGGCAGGCCGTTCGGCGGTGGACCCGCATTGGGTGGCCGCGCCGCGGGCCGCGGCACGCGCGATCGGCGCCGGGCTGCGGCTGCTGCACGACACCCTGCCGGTCGACGACTGCCCGTTCGGGCCGCCGGCCTGGGTTACCGATGCGATGCCGCCCGGCCGGCTGGTGGTCTGCCACGGAGATGCATGCGCACCGAACACGTTGATCGATGACGACGGCCGCTGCAGCGGGCACGTCGACCTCGGCGACCTGGGCGTCGCCGACCGGTGGGCCGACCTAGCCGTGGCCACGCTGTCGCTGTCGTGGAACTACGGCGGCTCATGGGAGGGCGAGCTGCTCGACGCCTACGGTGTGGAGCCGGACCCGGCGCGTATCGACTTCTACCGGCGGCTGTGGAACGCCGGCGATATCTCCTCCCACTAAGCTCGAACCGGTATCCCCATCGAGTAGAAAGGGTGTTAGTGCAGGTCACAAGCGTCGGCCATGCGGGTATCCGGATTGACACCAAGGCAGGAAGCATCCTGTGCGATCCGTGGGTCAACCCGGCGTACTTCGCGTCGTGGTTCCCGTTCCCCGACAACAGCGCACTGGACTGGGACGCCCTCGGCGACGTCGACTACCTGTACGTCTCGCACCTGCACCGCGACCACTTCGACCCGAAGAACCTGCGCGAGCACGTCAACAAGGACGCCGTCGTGCTGCTGCCCGACTACCCGGTGCCCGACCTGCAGCGCGCACTCGAAAGGGTGGGCTTTCATCGGTTCTTCGAGACGACGGACTCGGTCAAGCACCGCGTCAGCGGGCCCAAGGGCGATCTCGATGTGATGATCATCGCGCTGCGCGCACCCGCCGATGGCCCGATCGGCGACTCCGGTCTGGTCGTCGACGACGGAGAAACCGTGTGCTTCAACATGAATGACGCGCGGCCGGTCGACCTCGACGTGTTGCACGCCGACTTCGGCCACGTCGACGTGCACATGCTGCAGTACTCCGGTGCGATCTGGTACCCGATGGTCTACGACATGCCCGCCCGCGCGAAGGAGGCGTTCGGCACCCAGAAGCGGCAGCGCCAGATGGACCGCTGCCGCCAGTACATCGCTCAGGTCGGCGCGACGTGGGTGGTCCCGTCGGCGGGCCCGCCGTGCTTCCTCGACCCTGAACTGCGTGACCTCAACGACGACCACGGCGACCCCGCCAACATCTTCCCGGACCAGGTGGTGTTCCTGGACCAGATGCGAGCACACGGACACGACCGCGGCCTGCTGATGATTCCCGGGTCGTCGGCGGATTTCGCTGGCCCGCAGTTGAATTCACTGACCCACCCGCTACCTGCTGACGAAGTGCATGCCATCTTCGCCACCAGCAAGGCCGCCTACATCGCCGACTACGCCGAGCGGATGGCGCCGGTGCTGGCCGCGGAGAAGGCCAGTTGGGCGCCCGCGGCCGGTGAACCACTTCTCGAGCCGTTGCGGGCGGCGCTCGAGCCGATCATGCTGCAGAGCGATCAGATCTGCGACGGCATCGGATATCCCGTCGAACTGCGCCTTGGCGCAGAGACTGTGGTTCTTGACTTCCCGAAACGTGTGGTGCGCGAGCCCATCCCGGACGAGAAGTTTCGGTACGGGTTCGCGATCGCACCGGACCTGGTGCGGACCGTGCTGCGGGACAACGAGCCGGACTGGGTAAACACGATCTTCCTGTCGACGCGGTTTTCGGCCTGGCGGGTCGGCGGCTACAACGAGTACCTGTACACGTTCTTCAAGTGCCTCTCCGACGAGCGAATCGCCTACGCCGACGGTTGGTTCGCCGAGGCGCATGATGACACCGCGTCAATCACCTTGGACGGCTGGGAAATTCAGCGCCGTTGCCCGCACTTGAAGGCCGACCTGTCGAAGTTCGGCGTGGTCGACGGCACCAAGTTGACGTGCAATCTGCACGGCTGGGAGTGGAGCCTGGAGTCCGGCCGCTGCCTGACTACCAAAGGCCACGAGCTGAGGTCTCAACGACGATGACGGCCCCGCGCCAGTACTACGACGACGGCCTGGTCCAGCTGGATCGTGAAGCGATCACGTTGCGGCGCTACCACTTTCCCTCCGGGACAGCCAAGGTGATCCCGCTGCGATCGATCCGCGGATACAAGGCGGAACCGCTGGGCTTGTTCACCCAGCGGTTCCGGATCTGGGGCAGCTCGGACCTGCGTCGCTGGCTGCCGCTCGATGTGTGGCGCCCGATCAAGTCCACGCTCGTGACTCTCGATGTGCCCGGCGTCCGGCCGAAGCCTGCGTTCACTCCGCAGCGGCCGAAGGAATTTCTCGCCAGGCTCGACGAGCTGCTGAACAACTAGCCGGCCTGCCCTGTGGCCCGTCAGAAGGGCAGGTCCACAAAGCCGTTCGTGGTGTTGGCTTCGTCGTGGTTGTCGACGTGGTAGTGGGGCATCGTCGGGTTGGTGGGGATATCGGCCTGGGCCGGTCCGGCGAAACCGAGCACCGCTGCGGTGAGGCCGCCTGCGATCAGGGTGGCAAATCCGAACTTCTTCATTTGGACGACTTCTTCCTTAGTGCGTTTTGATCTGCTTTATAACCGCATTGAGATATTTAGCTGGTTAAACACACTGTTCACCACGTTAATTCCGGTGGCAGTAATTGATCCGCGGTTGGCAGTTATCAACCGCCTTCCGAGCCTCGACCGGTGACGGTTCAGCCGACTGGCGGCCTCGGCTAGCCTTTCGGCTCCAGCACGTCGGTCCCGACGAACGGCACCAAAGCCTCGGGCACGCGGACGCTACCGTCGGGCTGTTGATGGTTCTCCAGGATCGCCACCAACCAACGTGTGGTGGCCAGCGTGCCGTTGAGCGTCGCCGCGGTCTGCGGCTTGCCGCTGTCGTCTCGATAGCGCACCGACAGCCTGCGCGCCTGAAAGGTGGTGCAGTTCGAGGTCGACGTCAGCTCACGGTAGGTCTGCTGCGTCGGGATCCACGCCTCGCAGTCGAACTTGCGCGCCGCCGACGACCCCAGATCACCCGCAGCGACATCGATCACGCGGTACGGCACCCCGATCTGCGCCAGCATCTGGCGCTCCCAGCCGAGCAGCCGCTGGTGTTCGGCCTCGGCGTCCTCCGGCCTGCAGTAGACGAAGCCCTCGACCTTGTCGAACTGGTGCACCCGGATGATGCCGCGGGTGTCCTTGCCGTAGCTGCCGGCCTCCCGGCGGAAGCACGACGACCAGCCCGCGTAGCGCAGCGGGCCGTCGGACAGGTCGAGGATCTCGTCGGCGCGATACCCGGCCAGCGGTACCTCCGAGGTGCCGACCAGGTAGAGGTCGTCAGCCTCGATGCGGTACACCTCGTCGGCGTGCGCGCCGAGGAATCCGGTGCCCGCCATCACCTCGGGGCGCACCAGCACCGGCGGGATGACGAGCGTGAAGCCGTTCTCAGTCGCCAGCCGCACCGCGAGCTGCATCAGGCCGAGCTGCAGTAGCGCACCTGCGCCGGTGAGGAAGTAGAACCGCGAGCCCGATACCTTCGCGCCGCGCTCCATATCGATCAGACCGAGCGTCTCGCCGAGTTCTAGGTGGTCCTTGGGGTTTTCGATGGCCCGCGGCTCGCCGACGGTGTCGAGCACCGCGAAGTCATCCTCGCCGCCGGCCGGGACGCCCTCGATGATTACATTCGAGATCGCCATATGGGCTGCGGTGAAGGCCTTTTCGGCCTCTGCCTGTGCGACCTCGGCTGCCTTGACCTTCTCGGCGAACGCCTTGGCCTGCTCAAACAGTGCCGGACGCTCGTCGGGCGACGCCTTGCCCACCTGCTTG
>Ga0207678_10002288_pt1 | contig 17339 bp, 13 predicted proteins | sample KBSC63metaG_FD_184319 | JGI IMG/M metagenome (GOLD analysis project Ga0207678, IMG submission 184319) | Corn rhizosphere microbial communities from Kellogg Biological Station, Michigan, USA - KBS C6-3 metaG (SPAdes) (version 2) | ecosystem: Host-associated > Plants > Roots > Rhizosphere > Soil ...
CGAGCGGCACGCGAGCCTCGGCTGGCTTTACGCGTTGATGGGGCGGAAGAACGATGCCATAGCAGAAGGACAACGTGCAGCTAAGCTTAAACCGGAATCGAAAGATGCGGTCGACGGTTCACTCTTGAGCGGGTATCTCGCGCTGATCTACGCTCGTGTCGGAGAAAATGATTTGGCTATTCCGTTGATCGAACGCCTTCTCAAAACATCCGGCCCCGTCGATAGCGCTAACTACGCCATCACGGTCAATGACTTGAAATATCGTTGGGAATGGGACCCGCTTCGGGACGACCCGCGCTTTAAACAACTGATCGCAGAAACCGGTCCCTGACACTGAGAAACTCGCGCGCTTGTCGCGATTGAAAATTTGGATTCAGATTAGCACGGCTGATCTACTCACCAGTGAATGCGAAAACGTTTTTTGCCGAGCTAAAGCGAAGAAAAGTGTATAGCGTCGCAATCGCGTATGTTGTAGGAGCCTGGGCGCTCGCTCAAGGCATCGCACAAGTCTTTCCCGTATTCGATATTCCCAATGGGGTGGTTCGACTCGTGGTGGTACTGATTGTGCTCGGGTTTCCGGTGGCGCTTACGCTTTCATGGTTTTTCGATTTTACCCGATATGGAATCGTGCGTACTCCAGATCGGGCACCGCAACCCCGAGTCGATCCCGTCGATCCTTCAATTTCGCCGGAAAAGTCGATTGCGGTTTTGCCATTTAAAGACCTGAGCGCGGGGCCGGAGCGGGATTATCTTGGCGAAGGCATTGCCGAAGAAATTCTCACCGCACTTTCCAAAGTCGACAATCTGCGGGTGGCAGCACGGCGTTCATCGTTTTGGTTTAAAGATCGAGACGCGCAACTGAGCGAGGTCGCCGATAAGCTCAATGTGGATCATGTCGTTGAAGGAAGTATTCGACGCGACGGCAACCGGATTCGTGTGACTGCCGAGCTGACCGACTGCGGCCGGGGATTCACCTTGTGGTCGGAAACGTTCGAGCGGGAATTCCAGGGAATCTTTGCGCTTCAGGACGAAATCACATGCGCCATTGTCGCTGCGCTGAAATTGAAATTGGAGATTGCTCCGACAACAGCACGCGCGCACAGCATGGAAGCTTACGATCTGTACCTGCGGGGATTATTCTTGTCGGACAAAAGCAGCGAGGAATCTCTGCGAAAGAGTCTGGAGTTTTTCCAGGGCGCGCTGGACAAAGATCCGCGATTCGCGCGCGCCTGGATCGGCACTGCGAAATCCTGGCTATGGCTTGCCGATGCTTATGTCGAACCGCTCGAAGCGTATTCGAAGGTGCGGGAGGCTGCTCTCAATGCAATCAACATCGACGATAGTGAGGCCGAAGCGCATGTTTACCTGGCGGAAACGAAGAGGATCCTGGATTGGGATCTCCGCGGCGCAGAAGGCGAATACGTTCGCGCCTTCGAAATGGATTCAAATTTGACGCCGTCGAATTATTTTATCGCTGCGTTTTACGCCGCGATTGGCGACCGCGAAAAAGCCCTTACGTATCTTGGCCGCACGGCAAAAATTGATCCCGCGTCGCTCTGGGTGAGCAATTTTGCCTGTGAGATTTATCGGTACTTCGGCTTGATCGACGAAGCGATGGCCGCGGGTGAGCGTGCGTTGCAGCTGGATCCAACATTCGCTTACGGCGAACCGCTGATCGCCGCCCTTTATCGGGAAATGGGCCGCTTCGACGATGCGATCGCGTTATATAAAAAGTCGCAAGACATCAGTGGTCGCGTGCCCTTCGGTCTTGCGATCACGTACGGCAAAATGAACCGCCGGGACGAAGCGAAGGAAATTCTCAAGGCCGCTTGTGAAAATCGCAAGGGTTACACGCCGGGGGATGCAATTGCGCATGTGCACGTGGTGTTGAACGAACACGAAGAGGCAATGCGCGAATTGCAGCGTGCCTATGAGCAACATTCATCTTCATTGCATTTCATCGGCATCGCTCCCGAATTCGCGCCGCTGCGCTCGGACAAACGCTTCGTTTCGATCGTCGAGAGAATTGGACTGGACCCGCAAAAGGTCTTTGCGATAACCGCGGCTTGATTATTGGACGATAATATCGCGCCCGTGGCCATGGGAGCGAATCCCTTGCGCATTTAAATCCTGCTGTGCCACGTGCATGCCGAAAATCAGAGCTGCAATGAGACCAAAATATAGCACTGACATTGTCCAACGTTGCGACGGCGTAACTTCGAAATAGCGCTGTTCTTCTTCGGTCCTTTTACGGAATAGCGAATAGACCCTCGGCACCGACAGAAGGACAATTAGCCAGATAATGAAGTTTGGATATTTCCATCCAAACCAGACGAGTAATGCAAAACCGGGCAACCACAACCAGCGTGACAACGCGGTCACGATACGTCCGCCATCGAGCATTCCGACGGGGGTGAGGTTGAATAGATTCAGAAAATATCCAAACCATGCCAGCGCGATGAAAATCGGTGCGTCGAAGAATTCGCCTAACGCGTTGCAGACTAATGCACCCACGCTTCCGAGCAGCGGCCCACCGATACCTACGCACGCTTCCATCCACGCGTTCCGCGGCGCTTCCTTGAGCGCGATGAACGCGCCCATAAACGGAATAAACACTGGCGCGCCGACTTTGAGTCCAAATTTTCTGGCGACAATCAAATGGCCCATTTCATGGACGAGCAAAAGGAGGACAAAACCCAGTGCGAACTGCCATCCCCACAGTTGCATGTAAACCCAGACCATCAGCAACATGGTGCCGCCGGACTTCAGCAGAACGGGCAGGATGAATTTGACCTTTGCAAGAAATTTGGCGATCACGACGCCCACGACTGCGACCGGGCCCAGCGCCTTTTTTATCCGGCTCCAAGCCGTCTCGTCGGTCGGCGCCTTGTACTCCTCGGTCCTTTCGGCCTGAACGTTTATGTCTTGCACTTTAGAAATGTGCATGGCGTTTATGTGAAACGCCAATTTTCAGGTGGCAGCGTAGTGCGCTCCTGACAAGTCCGCGGCCCACTGCGTTCAGCGAGACGTGCTGGCTGTGTTCGGCTTCTCGTCAGCCGAAGGGTAATGCTGCAGCCACGCGCTCCATTTCATGTTTTCTTTCCACATCGTGATTCCGGAATGGCCGTAATGTTGTTCCATTTCGTACTCGTCGTCTTTTACCACCGGACACCAGAATAATCGACCGGCTCTGCGCCAGCCGTCGATCAGGATTCCGTCTTCAAACCGCTGATTACGCGCAGTCACTACCAAGGCGTTGTTTTCGCTCGATGTGTTGGGATACGCTTCGCCCCAGTGGAGGACGAGCGTCTTCGGTTCGAGTTTTATCAATTCCGCCCCAATGTCTTGGGCCCAATGGCCACACCAGCCGCGCTTTCGCAAGCCGACATTGTATAAAAATACCGTAAACTCAGGGTTGAGAGCGACACGATATTCTTTTTTTAGTCGGCGAGCGGTCGTATGCGCAGTGTAAGACAATGCCTGGGCTTCGGCTGGATCGACATCTGACGAAAGTCCTGTCAGCGCTTTAGCCAGATCCTTGATTGATCTTTCATCACTGGCATCCGCCAGGTTAACCACCAGCAGGGATGCGAAAACGAAACAAAGAGTGCGCGTTGTCATTTATCTCCTCAGGGCTTTGCATTTCGCACTGGCGCCTCAACAGCGCAATAGGAAACACCGAGAAAATGTTTCAGGGTAATCGCTTGCCTGCGGTTGAATTGTAGAGATCCTCGCCGCGGCGTCCAGCTAATCGTTCAAGCGTTTGCCACAAACGTCTCTGCTCTAGTCCCTATGTCGAATTGTGCCTGCGCCGGTGATCTGTTTGGTGATCGTGGGATTGCCTGAATAGGTCACTTTGCCTGCACCGGTAATTGCGACTTTCAGCATATCGGTGACTGCAACATCCGCGTCGCCGGCGCCGGTGGTGGAGATTTCGGCCGTTTTGGCTTGCAGTCTATCTGCGGCTAGCTGGCTCGCGCCAGTCATGTCAACCAGGAGTCGGTCGATGCTGCCATCCAGTGAGATCTCTGACGCGCCTTGCGATTCCAGCGCAAAGGTTGGCCCACTCAACTGCTTTACCGTTAACTTGACGGCACCCCTGATCCTTCCACCTGTCCGCGTTGGACTTGAAATGACAACTTTGATTCCGCGGGTAGGCCACATATGCTCCCGCGTGCGCAGACGTAGCGTATCGTCCGAAACATTATTTTCGATGTAAGGCAGCAAATTTTCGTCCGTTGTGATTCGAAGAGCGGGAGCTCCGCTTTGCCATTCAATTTCAAAGGAGCCGCCAGCGTCGAGATTGGCAAAGGCGGCGATTGATCGTTCCTCAGTTTTGATCCGGCCATTGCCCCGGATGCCGGGCAAATGGCATCCAACAATCAAAACGACGCACCCAGCAAGCAAAATGATCAGGATCTTTCTCATGTGAAATGTGCCTTCTCCATAATGATGCGGTTTCGTCGCGTTTTGGATTCAACAAAATTTAAGAAGGAGCGCTTCTCGAGAGCGGCAGGGGCACCGGGCAGCCGCTTTCACCGAGACAAGGAGCGCCCAAGAGACCGCTGCTCATTGGTCACTGCACAATCTTCAACTTCATTGCGTCGACGAGGACACCGTCGACGTAAAATTCCACGCGGTAATCGCCCGGCATCCATCCATCTTCGGGCCTTTCGAGTGTAAATGCGCCGCGTGATGTCGGGGATGCAGCGACAGCAGAGGCTTCGTCGATTTTGTAGTCCTGAGGAAACTCTTCGCCAATGTTTTCCGCGATCCACACAGCCTTGACGTTTGCGCCCTGGCGTAAACGCTGCCCCTGCCAGCGTGCGTAAATCTCAGGGGTGTTCGACGAGAACGTTGTCATCGGCTTTCCAAAGCGATTTATGCCACAACTCACCGTTAGCCTTTTCGGTGCGATATCCGGTTTGACTTCGGGGCGTTCAACGATTTTCGGTCCTTCCGCCAATTCAAGCGAAATGCGCTGGAGCAAATCGCCTTTGGCATCCCTCATTGTCGTAATGTCCTTGACGATCCCAACCCCCGGAGCAAACCAGCGATCGATGGTCATGTGGTTAGGCGTCGTCTGTTCGCCGTGAATGCGGAACGTTTCAAATTTTCCGGCCGGCACGTCGATTTTTTCTTCGCCCTGAACGTCATAATGCTGCTGCACTTTCAATTCGCCAGCCTGGCCGTCGAAGTTCCAGGCAGCGCCCTTTTTGAGTGGAGCAGCGATCATCGTTTGCGGCGGACTAAACTTGACCAACTCGCCATCGAGATTCACTCGGGCCCAGCAGGTGATACCGTGTTCATCCACTGTTAGAAGATCGGTGTTGGTGACTGTGCCCGCGCGGTGCATCTCGAACTTAAGAAGATCCTTCCCGTCAACATCCTCTGTTCCCTCGAGGCGGTACAAAACTGGCAGACGAATCTTGCCGTCGGCATCTGCTTTTACATTCGGAAGATTCAATCCCTTTCCGATTTCCTCCGTCATGTTGTAGCGCCAGGTTGTGCCGGGCGCGGTGGGAATCACCGGAGCCGCGGAGGCGTAACCGAGGCCGAAACAACAGACGGCGACACAAAGATTTCTCACGACCTTAATTCGCATGCTTGCCAGGTGCGCTCAAGGAAGCAGCAGTCCATTGGCATTGCGGCAAATAACGTCGGCGCGCAAAAAAAGCGCGTTGAATTTTCGCTTCTCGAAAGGAAATCGCTCATTTTCGGCCGATAAGGAAGGTTTCGAGGTTGGCAGGTGTCCCGCACCGCGAAGTCAGTCGATTCGTTACGAGCGTCCTCCCAGATACGTCACTGGCTTCCCTCATTGTTTGACATGAGATGCCGCGGGCCCCGGCATCAACACTTGAAATGGACTCGATGACTCTCGTTCTCACAGTCACGGACCCGTCGGTGGCTAAAGTTTTTTCCTAGGAAAAGCGACCTACTTCCTTCTGCGGAGCGAACTTAAGGGCAGAAAGGTAAACTATGATAACAATATTCCCATTCAGAAAAACAAGTCCGTTTCTCATTGGGGCCAGCTTAGTAATGCTGGCCTTTTTCTTAGCTGTTCCAAGAGCTCCGGCTGCCGACTCACCCCATGCTACGTTTCTAAAAAACGCCCTGGTAAACGTGCCGGAGACCGCGCTCGCCCGAGGTAACACAGCCGACGGAGATGCCGCATTACAAAGTGTCACCACCGGCGCGTGGAACTCGGCCTTTGGATCACATGCGCTTAACCACAACACGACCGGCAGCGTAAACAACGCAGTCGGTGTGAACTCCCTGTTCCATAATACACAGGGGACGTACAACGTGGCTGATGGAGCCCTGGCTCTTTTTACCAATACGACAGGTATTGGCAACGTGGGATCAGGGTATGGCGCCTTATATCAGAACGTCAGCGGTTTGGCTAACACCGCATTCGGATCTTTAGCCGGCGTGAACGTTACTGGCGAGCTCAACGTTGCATTGGGTGCTGGAGCAGGAATTAATGTTACCACGGGAACGGATAACATCTCGTTAGGTACGCTCGCAGGCAGCAACGTTACTACTGGCGACAACAACATCCATATCGGCAACGATGGAGTAGGAGGCGATTCACATACTATCCGGGTAGGCGACCTGGCGGTTCATAACTCGGTATTCTTGGCCGGAATTGTTCCAATGACAGCCGCTGCGCCAAACCAGGCGGTGATCGTCGATCCCGGCACAGGTCAACTGGGTATGGCCGACGTCGGCAGCTTCCCTCCCGGTCCGCAAGGGCCTACGGGTCCTACGGGACCAACCGGACCGGCAGGCGGGCCCCCTGGTCCAACTGGACCAACTGGACCAACCGGACCGCCGGGACCGATGGGAGCAACAGGTCCGATTGGACCTACTGGGCCCCCGGGGCCGAGTGGCTCAACAGGCGCAACCGGACCCACAGGGCCGACCGGCTCAACAGGAGCAACCGGGCCTACAGGGGCGACAGGATCTGCGGGTGGCTTGGCGGCGGTCGTTTTCGACTACAACAGCGGCACTATCATCATTGGTATTGGCGGTGCTGTGCCGTTCAATCAGGCGCCTCTTGTTGTCGGGACCGCGATCACCAAGACCAACAACACGACATTCACGGTCAATCAAAACGGCGTTTACCGGATAAGCTATACGTTGCGAACGGCGCTCGTATCGCTTTTAGGCACGGCACAAGTCCAGGTGAATGGTGTCGGAGTAGGGCCGACGGCGGCACTGCTCTCTGTGGGCGCTCCCCTGAGCGATCAGGTGACGTTTTCCGCCAATGCTGCTGACACGTTGCAGGTGGTTGTGGGTGGTTTGGCGCTTACGCTAGCGACCGGAGATAACGCGACAATCAACATCGATAAACTACAGTAGCATAGCGGGCGAACGTAGAACCTATTCGACTGTATTCGATTCTCGGTCGGATGCCTGCGACATGGTATCCGACCGAGCGGTCGCGTGTGCCCGATCCGCGCTCCGGTACGATCAAACGCACCCTCAACGCGGTCAGTCGCCCAATCGCAGAATTGTGTCCCGCGCTTTGGCTTTGCTTGTCGTGGCAGGCGTGCCGCCTTTAAATCTGGCAGCCGCAGCCGACACGGCTGCCTGTGCAGCATCGTGATTGCGTCCATGCGATCTGTTGCGGCAGACTGGTTCGATGTCTGAAGCGAAGGCTAAAGTGGCACGCGAGAAATTTCTTGCGGGTTTGGGCGCTGCGCTGTTGTTGATCACCCTTCTCTCGGCTTACGCCAACCATTTTCACAATAGCTTCCACTTCGACGACGCACACACGATCGTAAACAACGCGTCCATCCGCGAGCTGCGGAACATTCCGCTCTTCTTCCGTGATGCGACAACGTTCAGTTCGCTACCGACCAATCAATCGTATCGTCCGCTCGTTTCGACGCTGCTCGCGATTGATTACCACTTTGGCGGGCTACAGCTGTTCTGGTTTCATGCGTCGATCTTCGCGCTCTTCGTCGCGCTCACGGTGTTGCTCGCGTTTGTCATCAATCGTCTGCTTGATGACGAGACAATTTCATCTCGCAACCGCTGGATCGCGCTTGCCGCCGCGGCTTGGTACGGGTTGCACCCGGCAAATGCGGACACAGTTAACTACATGATCGCGTCGTCGGAAGTAATCTCGACGCTCGGCGTCATCGCATCCTTCGCGGTTTACTTCGCCTTCCCGCATCTGCGCCGATCACGTCTCTACATCGCGCCGGCAGCGATTGCCATCCTGGCTAAACCAACCGCAGCGATTTTCGCTGTACTGTTCGCGACCTACCGGTTGCTCTTTCCGGACGCAAAAATCATAGGCCGCACTACTGGACGCCGTGCGCTTGCTTATTTCGTGGAGATCGGCCCGTCGTTCCTGATCTGTGGCGCGATGCTGCTTCTCGTGCGGCACATGACCCCGAACACGTGGGTGGCCGGCGCGGCGAACGCCCACAATTACATGATCACTCAGCCATACGTGATCTTTCAATACTTTAAGACCTTCTTTTGGCCGACAGGACTCTCTGCCGATTACGACCTCAATCCCTTTACAACAACTGATGACCCGCACTTCTGGGCGGGCTTGACGTTCATCGTCTTTTTCATCGCCGTCGCTGTCGGGGTGTCCGCATTTAGAAAAACGCGGCTGATCGGTTTCGGTTTGTTCTGGTTTTTGATCGCACTGATGCCGACGTCGCTCCTGCCGCTGGCCGAAGTGATGAATGATCACCGTACATTTCTTCCTTACATCGGGCTCGTGATAGGGATGGCCGGCGCTTTGTCTCTCCTGATCAAGCGTGCAGTCAGATTCTCCATGGCGGCGAAAATCGCGGTGACGTGCGTGATCGTGCTGCTCCTGTGCGCAAACGCCTTCGCTACGTTCCAAAGGAATAAAGTTTGGAAAACCGAGGAAACGCTCTGGCACGACGTCGTATTAAAAAGCCCGCGCAATGGACGCGGTTTGATGAACTATGGCAATACGCTGATGGCGAGAGGAGACTACGTCGGAGCTCTCGATTATTATCATCGCGCCCAACAGTTCACACCGCAGTATTCGGTGCTGTTGATCAATCTCGCGATTGCGGAAGATGCGACGAAGGAGAGCGCGGCAGCCGAGCAACATTTCAAGGAGGCATTGCGACTCGCACCGGCGATCCCCGACAGCTACACTTACTATGCGCGCTACCTCCTCTCGCACTCGCGCGCGGATGAGGCACGCGCGTTGCTGCAGGGCGCACTGGAGTTGAGCCCAACGGACCTTACTGCGCGCGATCTCCTCGCGCGAGCGAATGCTCAAGGAGTCAATCAACCCACGACGCAGACTCCAGAGTCTTACCTCGGTCTAAGCCTTCAGCTTTATCGTGAAGAGCGTTACGCCGAATCGATCGCTGCGAGCCGAGCAGCACTCGCACTACGGCCGAGTTACGCGGAAGCTTGGAACAACATCTGCGCCGCTTACAACAAGCTCGGTCGTTATGACAACGCGGGCGCTGCCTGTGAGGAGGCGCTTCGTCTCAAATCCGACTTCCAACTGGCGCGAAGTAATTTGCAATACGCCCGCGAAATGGCCAAGTCGTTGGCCAAATAGCGTCGGAATCTGTCTTGCCAGATGGGCTGATTGGTTTGCTTGAGCAGATGACCGCCTATGCGCGTCCGGTGCTCGTCGCGAGCCTGTTTTCCATGAAAAAAATCACGCAACCTACCACGCGCAGAACCCACCGGGCGATCGTCGCTTAGGGCATCGCTCTCGAGGCGAAGTATTCCTTCAGGGCTGACACCTGCAACGTTGCACTGCTAAGCAATCCGTTTTAACGCTTAAAGGTGCAAGCGAAAGCTTTCGAGATTGCTGGTCTGCCGCGTGACGAAGTGAACATGTTCGTCACCGGACTTCATTCGGACCCGTTCCGGGTGTTGGGCCCCCACAAAGTGGGTGATGACGTGGAGATCCGGGTTTTTCGTCCTGACGCGCGAGTCATAGAGGTCGTTCTCGATCGAGAACCGGACAAACTGATCGCTGCGAAAAAAACAAACGAGGAAGGTTTCTTTCGCGCGACAGTTCCGGGCGTAGAGCGCGACCTTCCATACCGTCTTCGTATTGTAAAACTGGACGGCTCAGGAGAGTTCACACGGGATGCTTATCAGTACGGTCCAATCATGGGCGACGTCGATCTGCATCTGTTCAGCGAAGGACAACACTGGAAAATCTACGAAAAATTAGGCGCGCATTTGCAGACGATCGGCGATGCGACCGGCGTTTATTTTGCAGTTTGGGCTCCGAACGCGCAACGCGTCAGTGTCGTTGGGGATTTCAACGATTGGAATGGCCGCGTCAATCCGATGCGGAAGTTATTAAGCGCAGGAGTATGGGAACTATTTCTGCCGGGCATCAAGCAAGGCGCGCACTACAAGTTTGAGATCCGCACACAGACCGGCGCGGTGCTGCTGAAGAGCGATCCGTTCGCGTTCTTTAATCAGCACGGCAAATCCACGGCGTCGCTGGTGTATGATTTGGAGCGCTACACTTGGAGCGATGCCGAATGGATGGAAGCGCGCCAAAAAAAGAACTGGCCGCAAAGTCCGATCAGCATTTATGAGGTCCACCTCGGTTCATGGCGTCGGCAAGAAGGAAATCGCCAGCTAACTTATCTCGAACTTGCGGACACGTTGCTGCCGTACGTGTTGGAGATGGGTTATACGCACATCGAACTGCTGCCGGTTGCCGAGCATCCGTTCGAAGGGTCATGGGGTTATCAGGTTACACATTATTACGCACCCACCAGTCGGTTTGGGCCGCCCGATGATTTCCGTCATTTTATCGACAAATGTCATCAGGCAGGAATCGGCGTGATAATGGACTGGGTGCCGGCGCATTTTCCAAAGGACGCACATGCACTGGCCGAGTTCGACGGCACCCATCTCTACGAGCATATGGATCCTCGGCAGGGCGAGCATCAGGATTGGGGCACCCTCATTTTTAATTTTGGACGCAACGAGGTGCGGAATTTTCTCATCGGCAACGCGCTTTTCTGGCTGGACAAATACCACATCGACGGTCTGCGCGTTGACGCTGTGGCCTCGATGCTTTACCTCGATTACTCGCGGAAGCCGGGCCAATGGATCCCGAACATTTATGGCGGCCGCGAGAATCTCGACGCGATCTACTTCCTTAAACAATTCAACGAAGTTTGTTACGAGCGCTTTCCCGGGATTATGACGATCGCTGAGGAATCTACCGCTTGGCCTGGTGTGACGCGTCCGACTTATCTGGGCGGACTGGGGTTCGGGTTCAAATGGAACATGGGTTGGATGCACGATTTTTTGCATTACATGAGCATCGATCCAATCTACCGGCGCTATCACCACGGCAACATTACGTTTTCGCTGCTCTACGCCTTTCAGGAAAATTTCATTCTCGTACTCAGCCACGATGAAATTGTGTACGGAAAGCGCTCGCTGCTATCCAAGATGCCTGGCGACGAATGGCAGAAGTTCGCCAATCTCCGGATGTTTCTGGCTTGGATGTATGGGCACCCCGGGAAAAAGTTGATCTTCATGGGCGGCGAGTTTGGTCAATTCAATGAGTGGAATCACGACACGCAGCTCGACTGGCAACTGCTGAAGTTGCCGCGCAACGACGGACTTTGGCGGTTGGTGCAACATTTGAATTACACCTACAAAAAGGAATCAGCGCTGTGGCAACTCGACGACACGTACGACGGATTCGACTGGATCGATTTTCACGACGCCGATAACAGTGTCATTTCGTTCCTGCGGAAATCTCAAGACGGCGAAATTGTCGTATTCGTTGTAAACGCAACTCCAATGGTCCGGTACGCCTACCGGTTAGGCGTTCCCGAATCCGGATTTTACCGTGAGATTATCAATACCGATGGCGAAACCTACGGCGGCAGTAACGTGGGAAATTTCGGCGGGGTTCAAAGCGAAGCCCGCGAATGGATGGGTCGCGAACACTCGATCCTGATTAATTTGCCGCCTTTGGCGACTGTGGCCCTCAAGCGGGAAAGTGATTCGTTAGGCTGAGTCGCCTTGCAACGCGAATCGCGCGTGGTGATGTTCAGTGAACAAGTTGTCTCTACGCGGCCCGAAGATCGAGCCGCGCAGAGACTCTCCCCCAAAATGGGCTTGTTCCCTTAGGTCTAATGCGCCGGACAGGGCCCGGGTCCCGGTGTGAAGTTGAAGAATCCCGAGACTGTTCCAGAGAATTCCGATGAAGTTGTTGTACCGGTCGTGTTCACTACGACAACGAAATCGGAATGTGCAGGTACGATGAACGAGTAGGATACGTTCGGGACCGCTGTGCCCAGTCCGACTATACCGGTGTCACCGAGATAATTCTCGCAAAGGTTGGCCGGATTATAGGTGTTTAGGTATGCAGCACTTTCAATGTCGCCCTCGCCGCCAAGAGCAGCATTGATTGTCACTGTGAAACACGCGTCCGCGCCACCGTCATTTGTGAAGTTGTAGGTCTTATAGAACTTCGTTCCAGGGAAACCACCGCCCGGGCAGGCCTTCCCACTGCATGCGCTCGGCTGACCATCGCGTCCGAGTCGATCAGTCTGAGTCAAATCAGAGGTCGTGAGGGTGCTGGCTGGGATGACCTGGTTAGGACCGCCGGTGCAGGATTGGACGATAATGGGGACAGTCTTGCTCCCATTCGGGAACGTGAGGTTTAGTGCAAACTCGATCTCCGTTCCGCACGCGAAATCGGCGGACGTCTGGACCTGAAACGGTGTGGTATTTGTGCCAACGACGTCAATAGGCATGTCAGGATAATTCGAACTGCCTTGCGTTACCGTCACGCCCGGTGTGTTTGTTGTCAGTGTTGCCGAAATTCCGGTCGCATTAGCGCAGCCGTTGTTCTTCAACGCGATATCCAGATTAACGCACTCATTGCTGTTGATAACCCCGTTACCGTTGCCGGATGTCGAATCGTCAATCGTAATGCTGTTCTCTTGAAGGTTCGAAGTTCCGACCATGGAGAAATCCTGCGTCGTTGTGCCACCGCTGGTTATCATGACGGTGGGCGAGGGAGGCGAGGCAGACGTGCAGTTGCGATCCGCGTCGGCCGCCGTTGCGGTGTAAGTTCCGGGCGGGACCAAAAACGAGTACACACCGCTCGAGTTTGTCGCGCCAGCATATCCATTGCTCAACGTGACCACAACGCCAGAGAGCGGTGCGCCGGTGGGTGAAGAGGTAATCGTTCCAGTAAGTGTTCCCCACGCAGCGGCAGAAGTACAGGATGGAAATCTGTACGACGCGATACGCGTGGACCAATTGAAGGCGCCGTTAGTTTGTAAGTACTCGTTGGTGTAGTAGAAGGTGCACTGGTCGACCGGATCGACGGTCATGGCGCTATAGTCGCCCCAGCGGTTTCCAGCGCCTGCGGTCTGTACGCCAATGCCAGCTTGGACTGGCGCCTCAGCGCCCAGGGTATTGAGTGGGTCGGTCCTGAGCCGCCCGGTAATGAAGATCGATGGTATGACTGATAAACTCGACTTGCTGTAGCCGAGCGCGATGTTGTGGTCTTTGTCCATCGCGATCGATCCCATCCAGCGGTATGCGGTGTCAGGATCGTACGTGCTAGCTTGAAAAACGGTGGGAGTCGTTGCCGAGCCCCCTGCGTTTCTGAATTCGTACCATCGGATCGCTCCATGCTTGGGTTTGCTGTTTCCGCCGTTAACCGTGATGTTACCAACGAGGGATTCTTGCGCGGGACTGCCACCGAAATTACGATAAGCCAATCGGTACATCAGACGGAAGTCGAGGTTGTCGAGATCGTCAGCCGGAGTCGCTGGTGCAGGCTGCGGAACGCAATCGCGATGATCCTGGGCGTCGGTGTCATTGACACATGGGGGCATTCCCCAGCTTTCCGCGATGAGACTTTCGGTTAGTCCAATCCTTGGTGCACCGCCCCATGTAACCGCTACTCTTGTCGAGGCGAGCCGGTTGGTACTGGTGGGGTGCGGACCAATAACGAAGGCAGCCTCCCCGGCCGGCGGCGGCGTTAGACTGTCGAGATCCGACGGAAGAAATCCGAATTGAGGTTTGTTTGAGTATTTTTTCAGGTCAGCCTGAAGTTGCCGAGCCGGAAGTCCTTTCAACATTTGCTCGCGTTCAAAAACAAAGACTCGTCCTGCGAGATAGGCTGTGAAAGAAGCGTTGAAGACGTGGCCGCTCATATAATAACCATCCGGCCATACACCTGTCTTTGGGTAATCAACCCCGTTCACCGGGTCAGTAACGAAATCGTAAAGGTAGTATGCTCCGGTGGCATCCTCTGTTTGAGAGACCGCTATGCATTGATGCGAAAAATCCGGGCTCCCTCCGATAACGAACTGTGAAATGACCCAGCGCCCCGCCAGGATGTCGAACGAGACCACCGGGTCACCGTCGTTGTGAGTTGCACAATCTCCGCCGAGCGGTTGAAAAAGCGTATTGCCAGCAGCCGGCCCATAAAGCAGCGCGCCGGTCGTTTTATTGAAAACAGCGAAACTGGTATTATTCCACTGCACATACTGTTTCGCGCCGACCCGGCCGTTGGTATCTGGCGGATTGCTCGAGGGTACAAATCCGGCAAGTCCCACTCCGACACCATCCCAACTCACGCCTGTTGGCGTAGGCGCTGAAAGTACACGACCTAAAAAGGTTTGCGTGAAGCCACCACGTGGAGTGTCCGTGGGCGGGTTAGGCCGGACCGGTTCCGGAATGTCAGGGCGTCGCGCCAATGCCGGAGGGATCATCGGCAACTGACGAAGTGGCCGAGTATGCACCGGCTCTACAGGCCGAAGATTACTGCGCGGACCTCTGTAACTGGCGACAGACTCATTCCGCGACGTTCCCTGGAGTGCTTCTCGGGGTGCTTTGAAGAACGGAGCGCCGGCGCCCCCTCTTTTATGTGCCGAAAGAGACGCAAGCTTCTGCGAGTCTAAACGCACACCGAACGCCAGCAGCGCAAGGATGCCACTAACTATTACCAGCAAGACGCCGATCAGAATTCGGCGATTGAAGAATGCGGAGCGCGTGGAGCTTTTCTTTTTCATGTACGTGGAAGGCCATGAGATGGCTGAGTGTTAAGGTTGGAGATTTGAAGTGGATTTATCTTCTTGCGCTCTTCAATTTCTTAAATCGCGACAAGTGCTTCGTCTGTAAACCTCAAACCAAATTCGTCAACACTTCTTTCGCAAAAATCACAAAAACCCTTAGGGAAACGATCTTACTCCGTGTCATCGTAGCTAGGTAATCTGAAGCCTAAAGTAACAGCGTTGTAACTATTCGTTCTGGGTCGCACCTGGAAACCGTGCCGAAAGCCAGCAAACAGTCTCAACGCACTCCTGAATCGCAACGCCACTCCACATCTGTCATTTTCCCCGCCCCGACATTGACTTCGAATGGACCACACGGCTTTGGGAAGCGATTCTCGCCGAGCAGAACAATGTAATGGCCTGGTTGTAACAAAACCTTGAAGCGACCCATCGTATCTGTAGTGAATTTTGTGACTGCTCCGTGATCGCTGGTTACGGTGAATGTTGCGTTTGAAAGCGGCGCCGCGCTCGGAGATTCAGATCCTGCTCTGAGCGGCCCGGGATGAATTGGCGTGACCATCACGACTCCTGTGATTCCTGTGTTGCCTGTTTTTGACTCACTCAAAGCTATGGGCGCACAGACGACCAGGAAGCACAAACTTACAGCCACTACGAGTCCCCACATTTTACTCATCCAACCTTCTGCAAGTCGTTCGGTTAGCCAAATATTTCTTAATCTGTCGTATTCATTAGTAGCGTAAATCACCATCGTTCTTGCCCGACCTGTGCGACCTTTGCTCAGGCACGCTGGCGCTCCAAACGTAACCGCGCTTTTGTTGCCTGGGGAAATGAAACGGACAAAGCCAGCGCGTCGGAAGAAAGAGGACTTTCATCACAATGTGTACGTGGTCCTGCTCAAAAACGCTGTCACTAAGCATCCTTCTATTTTGCGGCTCAATCCGAAACGCGATCCGTTAAAGCCGTGTGTGTATGTCGGGATGACGGGAATTCCAGTCGATCATCGGTTCGAAAATCATAAAAACGGCTATAAGTCAGCCTGGGTTGTCAGGAAATATGGGCTGCGACTAATGCCAGAACTTTACGAGCATCTGAATCCAATGCCCTTTGAAGCGGCCGTCCAGATGGAATCAGAATTAGCTGAAGATTTACGGGCCGCAGGTTACACCGTTACGGGCGGACACTAATCCGATGGCAAAGTGATAACGCGAATTGCCATAACCGTTGCTTTACTAAAGGCGATGGAAGCGCCTGGAGCGCCAAGTGATGCAAAAACCTGAACGTCCGCCATTTGATTCATGGGATTATTACCTGGCAAAAGCGGTTTGTATGGTCAGACGATTCGATTTCCCCGCCCGATGTGCGCGTACCAACAAGACGCGGACTTTCTGCTCGATGTATTGGATCGAACGTTTAGCATCGTCTGAAGTAATTCGGATGATACGTTATTGGTCAACTTCAACATCAACACACGCAGACGCGGGCGTTGATTCGATTCATGGCGCGGAGGAGCGTGGATTGGCAGAAGCTAACACCATTGTTGCGCGGACGGTCAATTCGCTCGGCGCGCCTGCTAGTAGAGGATAATTTTACATGCATTCACCCCGGACGATCGAACGAGTCGGGGCAGTTGATTCGCGAATGCGAACGCGACCCTCGTCGCTAACTCCTACTGCTGCCCTTGGTGGAATTTGGGGGCTCTTGCTTATCGCATTTGTCGTTGCTGCACTCTACTTCGGGCGTTCGGTGTTCGTGCCAATCGCGCTAGCCACGCTAATCACGTTCTTGCTTTCGCGGTTGGTTACACGTCTGGAGCGCTGGATCGGGCGTATCGCTGCTGTCTTAGTAACGGTTATCGCGGTGTTCACGCTTTTCGCTGCTGCGAGTTGGGTCCTCGGACGGCAAGTCATCGATCTGGCTGACAAACTGCCTGACTACCAGGCGAACATTATCACCAAAATCCGGTCGCTTAGGCTTCCCGTTGGGGGTCCGCTGGCGCGATTTTCATCCAGTGTTCACGTGCTACAAAACGAACTCGTCGAGCCGAGCACTGTTCCGGAGCCAAATAAAGCCAGTAGCAGTTCTTCAACTAGAACGGCACCACCCGTGGCGACTCCCATCCCGGTGAAGGTGATCGAAGGGCGAACCGCAATTCCACAATTAATGCAGGGAACTCTCAGCGCGATTCTGAGCCCGCTCGGCACTGCTGCGTTGGTGCTGTTGCTGGTCATTTTCATGCTGCTGAAGAGAGAAGACCTTCGCGGCCGATTGATTCGTCTGGTGGGGCAG
>Ga0207678_10002291_pt1 | contig 17332 bp, 15 predicted proteins | sample KBSC63metaG_FD_184319 | JGI IMG/M metagenome (GOLD analysis project Ga0207678, IMG submission 184319) | Corn rhizosphere microbial communities from Kellogg Biological Station, Michigan, USA - KBS C6-3 metaG (SPAdes) (version 2) | ecosystem: Host-associated > Plants > Roots > Rhizosphere > Soil ...
GCACGATCAAAGTTCTTGCGGTCGCCAGCCTGCTCGCCTTCACTCTCTCCTGCTCCAGCAAACCCGATCCCAACACCCTGGTGATGATCATCGAGAGCAGTCCCACCAACCTCGATCCCCGCATCGGCCTGGACGCGCAATCGGAACGCATCGATGATCTGATCTTCGACGACCTGCTCACCCGCGGCAACAACCTTGATGTCGCCCCCGGCCTGGCCGAACGCTGGGACATTCCCGATCCCCTGACATACATCTTCCACCTGCACCAGGGCGTCAAGTTTCATGACGGCCGCCCCTTGACGGCTCGCGACGTGAAGTGGACCTTCGACTCCCTGTTGCAGGGCAAGGTGCGCAGCGCAAAAGCAGCGGTTTACCGATTCGTGGACCGCATCGACGTGGCCGACGACTACACCGTCGTCTTCCACCTGAAAGAACCTTTCGCCACGTTGCTGTGGAACCTCTCCGACGGCGCCATGGGGATCGTTCCATATGGCAGCGGCGACGAGGCGGGCCGCCAACCCATCGGCTCGGGTCCCTTCCGATTCGTCAGCGCAGAGCAAGATAAAGATGTTGTGCTCGCGCGCAATGACGACTACTGGGGCGAAAAGGCACATCTCTCCAAAGTTCGCTTTATTGTCGTGCCCGATACCACCACGCGCGCGCTGGAACTGCGCAAAGGCAGCGCCGACATCGCCATCAACGCGCTGACTTCCGACATGGTCCTGACTCTGGAACGTGATCCGAATCTCGCCGTCATGCACGCCCCCGGCACCGTGCTGGCTTATCTGGCGTTCAACCTGCGCGATCCTATTCTCAAGAACGAGCGGGTCCGGCAGGCACTCGCGTATGCGATTGACCGCCGCCCTCTGCTGGAATATCTGCAACGCGGTTTTGCCCGGCCCGCAAACAGCCTTCTGCCCCCGGAGAGCTGGGCGTACAACGGCGACGTGCCTGCCTATGACCACGATCCCGCACGCGCCCGCCAATTGCTCGAGCAGGCTGGATATCCTGAAGTAAACGGCGTCCGCTTTCATCTCACCATGAAGTCGTCCACGGAAGAGAGCACCCGGCTGATGGCGGCGGTGCTGCAGCAGCAACTGAGGCAGGTGGGAATCGCGCTCGATATCCGCACCTTCGAATTCGCGACTTTCTTTTCCGACGTGACCCACGGCCTCTTTCAGGTCTATTCCCTGCGCTGGATCGGCGGCAACGAAGATCCCGATATTTTCGAGTACGTCTTCCACTCTTCAAAGTTCCCGCCCAACGGTGCCAACCGCGGATATTTCGCCGACCCGCGCGTGGACGCGCTGATTGATCAGGCCCGCCACGAACTCGACCGCAACACCCGCAAACAGCTGTACGCAGAACTCCAGCGCACCCTGGCCGACGCATTGCCATACATAAACCTGTGGTATTTCGACAACGTTCTGGTGCACTCGAAGCGCGTTCGCAACCTCACGCTGAATCCTTCCGGCAACTACGATTTTCTGAAAACGGCAGAGCTGGATGGGAGTCGTCAGTCGTCGGTCGTCAGTCGTCAATAAATGCAGGTCGTGCCTGCTGACGACTGACGACCGACGACTGGTCAGTGTTACCATCGAAATGCATCTCCCATCATGCACATTCTCTTCATCGGCGACATTTTTGGCCGGCCCGGGCGCAACATCGTGAAAGACCGCCTGCCCGGCCTGGTGAAAGACCGTGCCATCGATCTGGTCATTGCCAACGGTGAAAATTCGGCCGGCGGCTTCGGCATCACCGGAGCGCTCGCGGAAGACCTGTTCGACCTGGGCATCGATGTCATCACCACCGGCAATCACATCTGGGACAAGCGCGAAATCATCGACTACTTTCAGAGCGCCGACGGCAACCAGCACAGCCCCGCCCGCCGCCTGCTGCGCCCGGCAAACTATGCGCCCGACCTGCCCGGATGGGGCATGTACGAAGGCCGCAAGAACGATGTGGCTTACGCGGTGATCAACCTTCAGGGACGCGTTTTCATGGCGTCGAACGATGACCCATTCCGCATCGCCGACCAGTTATTGAAAGAAATCAAGGCCAAAGTGATTTTTGTCGATGTGCACGCCGAAGCGACATCGGAAAAACTGGCGCTGGGATGGTATCTGGATGGCCGGGTCACGGCCGTCGTGGGCACACACACCCACATTCCGACCGCCGACGAGCAAGTAATGCCTGGCGGCACCGCCTACATCACTGACGTCGGCATGACCGGCCCCTACGACAGCGTCATCGGAGTGCAGAAGGAAATGATCATCGCCCGCTTCCTGAACAACATGCCCGCACGCTTCGAGGCCGCCACCGGCGACGTTCGCCTGTGCGCGGTCGTGATCGATTGCGACGAAGCAACCGGCCGCGCCAGAAGAATAGAAAGACTCATGCTGAACTGAAATAATCCGCTGTGATCCTGAGCGGAGCAATTTCTTCGCGAAGCGAAGAAGTTGCGGAGTCGAAGGGACCCTATAGCACTCCGGCTATTTCCTCAACAGCTTCTCCAGTTCCGTCCGATTCCCCGCCGGCAGATACCGCAGCGCTGCCCGCGCCAACGCGGCGTAAACCTCTCCTGCTCCAGGAATCTTCTTCAGCTCCGACAGATGCTTTCGCACCACCTGCGCATCCCCGCGCACAATTGGCCCGCTGAAGGCCTCAGCCGGACCGAGCTTCGCGTAGTTGGCCAGGGTCTGGCGCAGAATCGGCATCATCTTGCGGCGGGCTTCAGCGCTCGAAAGGCCGGCCGCGCGCGCCACCCGTTCTGCTGTTACCAGCAAGGCAATCAGCAGCGGAGAAGTGAATGCTCCCCACGCGTGATAGGCCGGCTTTCTGTTCTTCGAAATGGAAAACGATTCCGCGCCGAGGTCGCGCACAATTCTGCCGGCCGCCCGCAGGGCCGCGGAATCACCCTGCAGAGCAAAAGGCACACCCCGAAACGAAGGAACCGATCTTCGGACAAAAGTCATCAGCGGATGTACCGACGCTACGGCCGCGCCGCGGCGGCGCAGCACCTGCAGTTCGTCGCTGGCGAGAGCTCCGCTGGAGTGCAGCGCAATCCTGCCTTTCCACTCGACCAGCTTTCCAAGTTGCCGGGCAGCCAGCGCAATTTCGCGGTCAGGCACGCAGAACCAGACCAGATCGGCGTCAAAGGGCGTGCCGGGCATGCTCCAGCGGGCATGCACCCGCCGGGCGACGGCTTGCGCTTTTCGCCGGGAGGCGGCGCTATTTCCGGAGACGATTGCGCTAAGGCGGTATCCTGCCCTCCGGAGTTCCAGCGCCAGCGCGCTGCCCAGCCTTCCCGGACCGACAATCGCGATGCGCGGTTTGACTGCCATCGCCGCAGCATAGCATCTGGCGCTTCTGGTAGCGCCGGCGTCTCGCCGGCTGTCCCGGAGGGCATCCTGCCGTCCGGCGGCGGGCGGGACGCCGGCCGGACAGCCGCCGGGACGGCGACGCTACAAAATTCACTTCGCATCCCGGCTGCAAGCGCGCCCTGTTTTATAGTATTTCCCATGCCTAAAGCCCGTAAAAAAACCAGCAAAGCGCGCGTGCTCTCTTCGCGCGAGGTCTATCACGGACCTGCCTTTCGTGTCACCGAAGAACACGTACTCGAACCCAGCGGCGTGCGCACTCGCCGCGACATTGTGCGTCACTCCGGTTCGGTCGTGATTCTCGCGGTTGAAGACAGCCGCTCCGAGCCTCGCATCCTGCTCGAGCGCCAGTACCGTCACGCCGCCCGCCAACTTTTATGGGAACTGCCCGCAGGGCGCATCGACGAAGGCGAAAATGATTTGACCGCCGCCAAGCGCGAACTCCTGGAGGAGACGGGCTACACCGCATCGCGCTGGCGCCGCATTCTGTGCTTCTACGCCAGTCCGGGCTTTCTGGCCGAGACCATGAATCTGTTTCTGGCGCGTGGCCTGCGCCCCGGCCCAGCCCAACCGGAAGCCGATGAAGTCATTCACCTTCGCATGGTGCCGCTTTCGACCGCGGTTCGCATGGTCATGCGCGGCGCGATCAAGGACGCCAAGACCATCTCCGGTGTCCTCTGGCTCAACCAGTCCCTCGCTGGTCCAAAGCCGCACTGATCGCGGCCTTTCTGTGCCGCAATCGCTTGACACCATTCCCCGCTGGCAGCACAATTGCCTCAATTGCTAGGGTACGGGCTCGCTTTGCAAGAGAACGTGCCCGAGGGGGCGTACGTGGAACGTTTGAAAGGTACGGTGAAGTGGTTTAACAACGCCAAGGGCTACGGTTTTATAGGACGTGACGATGGCAGCCCTGACGTGTTCGTGCATTACAGCGCGATCTCCTCCGAGGGCTACAAGAGCCTTCAGGAGGGCGATCAAGTTGAGTTCGAGGTTGCACAAGGACCGAAAGGCCCACAGGCCGCCAACGTCACCAAGGCTTCCTAAGTCGTAAATTGCAGCACAGGCTCTCGCGATTACTACCGTTGTCCGGGAGCCTGACTTCTGTAGGCCGGCGTCAAGCCGGATGTCGCGAGGGCCACTAGCTCTCGTCCGCGAGTATAGGCAAAATATCTCAACCACGACCCGCCTTCCCCTCCAGCCCCAACTTGTTTAATCTTTAGCGAGAATGGACAACAAAGCCATCGCCGGCATTCTCTACGAAACCGCCGACCTGCTCGAAATCGACGGCCAGGATTCCTTCCGCATCCGCTCTTACCGCAACGCCGCTGAAGCCATCGAGGCCCAGACTCAACAGATTGCCGACCTGATCGGTGAACCCAAGAAAGTGCTCGCCATTCCCGGAATCGGCAAAGGCATGCTGCTGAACCTGCAGGAAATGTTCAAGGAGGGCAAACTTTCGCTGCACGCCGAATTGCTCAAGAAATATCACCCGTCAATGCTTGAACTGCTCAAGATCCAGGGCCTGGGCCCGAAGACCATCGCTCTGATCTGGAGCGCGTACCAGGTGAGCGATGTCGATGGCCTGGCCAGGCTGGCCAAGGAGGGAAAGATTCGCGAACTCCCGCGCATGGGCGAGAAGCAGGAACAGAAACTGCTCAAGGCCATCGAGGACTATCGCCGCATCGGCGGCCGCTTTCTGCTCGACGTGGCGGAACAGCAGGCCGACAAGATCATCGAGCACCTCCGCGCTTATCCCGGGGTAGAAAAAGTAACTCCCGCGGGATCGTTGCGCCGCGGGCGCGAAACCGTCGGCGATCTCGACATCCTGGTTACAGGCAAGGCCTGCTGTTATGACGGGGCGCGCCAGGACCTCATCGACCACATCATCAAGCTTCCCGGGCTCATGGAAATCATCGCCCGCGGCGATAATAAAATCAGCTTTCGCATGCGCGGAGGCATGCAGGTGGATGTGCGCCTTCTGCCTCCGGACTCCTTCGGCGCCGCCATGCAGTACTTCACCGGTTCCAAGGCCCACAATGTGGCCCTGCGCCAGCGCGCGCTGAAGATGGGATACACCCTCAGCGAGTACAGTCTGGCCGACCTCGATACCGAAAAGCCGGTTGCGGGAAAAACCGAGGAAGAGATTTACGCCACGCTCAAGCTCGATTACATTCCACCCGAGCTGCGTGAAAATCTCGGTGAAATCGACGCCGCCGTGGCCCATACCCTGCCCGATCTGATCACCCAGGCCGACCTGCAGGGCGACGTCCACATGCACACCGTCGAAACTGACGGCCGCAATACCATCGAACAAATGGCCGCGGCCGCCGAGGAGTATGGCTACAAGTACATCGCCATCACCGACCACTCGAAGAACCTGGCATTTGCCAACGGCCTCGACGACGAGCGCGCCGTCGAACATATCCAGCGCATTCGCGCCGTGAACGACATGGTGGGCGAGCTCACAATTCTTGCCGGCATCGAAGTGGACATCCTGGCCGACGGCACCCTCGACCTCTCCGACTCCGTGCTCGAGCAGATGGACATCGTCATCGCCAGCGTGCACTCCCATTTCAACCAGAGCCCGTCCGAGATGACTGACCGCCTGCTCAAGGCGGTGGAAAATCCAAACACTTCGCTGATCGGCCACCCCACCGGACGCATGCTGCTTCGCCGCGACGCCTACGCCTTCGATATTGAGGCCGTGCTGAAAGCTGCCGCGCGAAAGAAGGTGGCCATGGAACTGAATTCCTATCCCGATCGCCTTGACCTCAACGATCGTCATCTCCGGCTGGCGAAAGAGCACGGGGTCAAGATCGTGATCAATACCGATTCCCACCACACCTCGCACCTGGACAAAATTCGCTTCGGGATACTGCAGGCCCGCCGCGCCTGGCTCACGAAGCAAGACGTACTGAACACTCTGCCGCTGTCAAAATTCGCCAAGGCTATGAAGCACGCGTGGTAAAAACCTGGCCAGCGTGGGCCCGTGTGGCCGCGGGCGGCTCGCCCGCGAAGCTGCAAGTCAAAGTCAAAAGCCGCGGGCGGGTCGCCCGCGACCACACGGGACTTCCCGCAAATAGTCGCATCGCTTCCAAAAAGGGTTGCATCTATTGGATATGGAATTTCGACAGCTGGGCCGCTCCGGCCTGAAAGTACCCGCACTCAGCTTTGGCACAGGCACGTTCGGTGGAGGAACTGAATTCTTTCGCGCCTGGGGCGCCAGTGATGTAGCCGAGGCCACTCGCCTTGTGTCCATCTGCCTGGAGGCGGGCGTCAATCTCTTCGACACTGCCGACGTTTATTCGAACGGCCTCTCTGAGGAGATTCTCGGCAAAGCCATCGAGGGACGTCGTCAGGATGTCCTGATCTCGACCAAGAGCACGTTCCGCCTGGGTACGGGGCCGAACGACGTGGGATCATCCCGTCATCATTTGATCCAGGCCTGTGAAGCCAGCCTGCGCCGCCTGGCCACCGACTACATCGATATCTACCATCTGCACGGATTCGACGCGCTCACTCCCGTCGAAGAAGTGCTGAGCACGCTCAACCACCTGGTCGAGAGCGGGAAGGTGCGCTACATCGCCTGCTCAAACTTTTCCGGCTGGCACCTGATGAAGTCTCTTGCCGTTTCCGACCGCTACGGCTGGCCCCGCTACGTAGGGCACCAAGTCTATTATTCGCTGCTGGGAAGAGAGTACGAATGGGAACTCATGCCGCTCGCGCTCGACCAGGGAGTGGGCGCGCTGGTGTGGAGCCCGCTGGGCTGGGGCCGTTTGACGGGAAAGCTCCGACGCGGACAACCCCTGCCCGCCGGGAGCCGCCTGCACCAGACCGCCGACAAGGGTCCGCAGGTAGCTGATGAGCGCTTGTACAAAGTTGTGGATGCGCTGGAGCAGGTGGCCAAAGAAACTGGAAAGAGCGTACCGCAGATCGCCCTGAACTGGCTCCTGCAGCGGCCCACGATTTCCAGCATCATCATCGGCGCCCGCAATGAAGACCAGTTGCGCCAGAACCTGGCCGCGGAAGGCTGGTCGCTCTCGGCGCCGCAAGTCGCGGCGCTCGATCGCGCCAGCGAACAGGAGCCAGTCTATCCTTACTGGCACCAATGGCAGTTCGCCGAACGCAACCCGCCCCCGGTCCCCCACTAATCCCACGTGGGGACAGCCGCCCCCGGCGGTCCGGTCGAGCAAAGCTCGACGATCTTTTGATTGACCCGAAACCGATGATAGAACGCAGAACAGCGGAGCTTTGCTCCGCCGGACAGCCGGGGGCGGCGGTCCCCGCGTAGTCCCAGGTTCCTCCCGCACGAGCGTGACGCTCGCGCCTACATTCTGATTTCAGGAGATTTCCATCGGCAGCTTCAGAAGCGTATAGAATTACCGCTGCCGGGGCCTGCCATGCCTGAACACATCTCTCCTAACCCGTCGCCCGCTCCCGGACCGGAGCCAGGCCCAGAATCGCAATCCGCTCCGTCCGTAGATCTCGGTCCCGGTCCAGGAATCAATATTGCTGAGGAATTTGGTACCGCGAAGCGCAATCTTCCACCGGCTAAGATCGTTGCTATCGTCCTGGGCGTTGCCGCCATCCTGCTCGGCATCTACGCCTTCGTCGCGCGCGCCAAGCCCCAGGGCGGAGGCTCGGTGGACAATATCACTGCCGTCGAAATTCCGGACCAGCACATGGTCATGGTGGCGGTCAATGTTACCGTCCACAATTCCGGCGAGAAGTCGCTGTGGATCCATGACATCAAAGGCAAGATCGTGACTGACAGCGGTGAACGCAGCGATGAAGCCGCCTCCGGGGTGGATTTCGACCGTTACTTTCAGGCTTTCCCCGCGCTCAAGGAACACGCCCTGGCGCCCCTGCCGCCGGAGACGAAAATCCCGCCCGGCGGCCAGGCCCAGGGCACGATCGTGGTGACCTTTCCGGTGACACAGGAAGAGTTCGACAAGCGCAAATCTCTCAGCGTAGTCATTCAGCCCTATGATCAGCCCCTGCCCCTGGTGCTGACCAAGTAAGAATGCGCCATCGTTGCACGCGGATTTTCACGGATACGGTTCTGATCCGTGAAAATCCGCGAACATCCGTGGCCGGCTTTGCATTTACTCGTGCTTCTTCATGAACTTTCTATGCGCCAGGTGAGTAGAGGCGGTGGGTTGGATCTCGTCGTACTTCAGGCAACTGATGGAGCCATCGACTTCGAGCACCGCGAGCGCAACATCAGGCAAGCCCGCAATGCCATGCTCTCGCAGGGACTGGTGTAACTCGTCCAGACTGACGTGCTCGCGGGCCATGTGGGCGGCAATGATCTTGCCGTCGTGCACCAGCAAACTGGGCTGGCCTTGCACGAATTTACGAAAACGCCGGTTCCCGCCCGAAAGTTCGGCAATCAGGTAATTGAGCAAAAGCAGGGTGGCGGCGGCGATTACTCCGCCCAGAACCGACGTATCCGGACCGGTCATTGCGTTCTGCACGGAATTGCTGAGCAGCAGGAGCAGGACGAGGTCGAAGGGCGTCATCTGTCCCACTTCGCGCTTGCCGCTCAGCCGCATGCCCAGCAGCACGACCCCATAGATCACCGTCGTCCGCAGAGCTATGCCGACCAGAACATGACCGCCGGGGTACATGGTTCTTATTGCGACGCCGTGACCGGGGCCGGCGCCCCCTTGGGCGTGCTCAGGTATCCGGTGGCTTTCTTCTTGTCCACGCTCCAGACTACGAGTTCATAGAGCATGCGATCGCGTCCGCTATAGAACTGGATGGGCTCGCTGACGTTGCGGTCCTTTTTCTCGATGGTTCGGTCGTCCGAAGTCACGTTGAGGGTGAATTTTCCCTTTTTCATGTCGGTCTTTTTCAGTTGCAGTGCCACCGTGGAAACCGGCTGGGGTTTGGCCCCCTTGATCAGGGTGAATTCGTAGTAGTTGCGGTCGCCCTTGTGTTTGAGGATTTCGAGGTCGCCGCGGGTGTTGGCAATCAGACCGCTTTGCACTCCCAGGTCGCCAATCGTGCTCTGCAGTTTGGCCTTGGTGGCTTCGAGGTCGGCCTTGGTGGAAGCCACGTCGGTCTTGACTCCGCCCACGTCGCTCTTAACCCCCGCGACTTCTCCGCTGACCGCGCTGATCTGCTGCTTCTGCTGCTCCGCCAGGCGCGCTTCCGCTGCGCGCTGCTGCCGCTGCAGGTCGGCAGACCGGGTGGCCATCTCTTTCTTGGTCATGCCCAGTTGATGGGCCAGAGTCTCGTCGTCGGCTTCCGCGGACTGCATGCGCTTGCTCAGGTCGGCAATCTGCGTGCTGCTGGACGCCTGGTCCTTGCTCATCTTGTCGATGCGACCGCGCAGATCAAAGATGAAATAGAGCGACCCGGCTACATAAAGCACCGCGAGCGCCAACAGGATCCATTTTCCCGCACTACTGTCCGACGCGACGTGAACCTCGCCCTCGTCCGCCATAAAATGCCCCTCCGCTGGTTGGATTGGATTGTTGAAGCAATTGTTGAATACCGCCCGGGCAGTGTCAATTGCCAGAATGGTGCAGCCACATGACTTTAGGGCCTATGGTTCAGGGCCGATTGTCAGATTCTGTCAACCGCCCACGCTGTCGCGGATCACCGCATTGGCCGCGGGCAGAATCCCGAGATCGACATAGATGGGCCGGATCAGTTTCCGGATCGCGCGTACCTGGGTCGCAAACCAGATCGCCCCGGCGAGACAACAAGCGCCGCTTAACATGACGGTGAGCGGAGCGCCCATGGCGTGGGCGCTGATTCCAGCCAGCAGGCTTCCGAACGGGGCCATGCCCACAAAGGCCATGGCATAGAAGCTCATCACCCGCCCGCGTTTGTTGTCTTCCACAATGGTTTGGATGATGGTGTTGCTGGCCGCCATCTGCTGCATCATGCCGAAACCGCAGAACAGCATCAGCAATAGCGACAGCCACAAGACCCGCGACATCCCGAACAGGATCAGACCCACGCCCAGGCAGGCGGTCGAGATGGGAATCATCCTCCCCAGTCCCAGCACGGTCTTGCGCACGGCCAGCGAAATTGCCGATACCAGCGCGCCGATGCCCACTGCACCCATCAGAAATCCCAGGGTGTGCGGTCCGCCATGCAGAATCTTCCCGGCAAAAATCGGCATGAGCACGGTAAACGGCCAGCCCATCAGGCTGACCATCGCGAACAGAAGCAAAATGGTGCGGACCGGCGCGAAGCCGGAGACGTAGGCCCAGCCTTCCTTTAACTGCCCGAGCATGGAGAGCACGGCAGGCTTCAGTGCGCCCGCCTGCAGCCGCATGGCCAAGAGCGAGGCAATCACCGCGATGTAGCTGATCCCGTCAATCAGGAAGCAAGCGCCTTCGCCAGAGACCGCGATCACTGCTCCCGCCAGCGAAGGACCAACCAGCCGGGCCAGATTCACCATCGACGAATTCAGCGCGATGGCATTTCCCAGGTCCTGTTTGTCTTCCACCATCTGCACCAGAAAGGCCTGCCGCGCCGGCATGTCAAACGCGTTAATCAGTCCCTGGAAGGCGCTGAGCCAGATGATTTCCTGAATATTGATGTGCCGGCTCAGCGTGAGCGCGGCCAGCGCCAGCGATTGCAGCATGGCCAGAAATTGGGTCACAACCAGCACCCGGCGCCGGTCCAGCCGGTCCACCCAGACCCCGGCGAATGGGGCGAACACAAACGTGGGGATCTGCCCCGAGAATCCCACGATACCGAGCAACAGGGCCGAACCCGTCAGGCGATAGACCAGCCAGCTGGTCGCCAGGCGCGTCATCCAAGTGCCGATCAGGGAAATTGTCTGCCCGGTGAAGTACAGGCGGAAATTGCGCGACCGCAGGGCCCGCCAGGCATGCGAGATGCCGGGCTTGCGGACCGGAGACGGTGGTGTCGAAGAGATCTCAGCGCTCACTGAGTTCCATTGTGCCACCTGCACCCAGATGCCGGGTACCCAATGCCCGAGAGTTCATGAGTTTCCTCCGTGTACCTTGGTGTCCTTCCCGGTTATCACTTTTGGAGTTAACGCTGGATTTTGAGCCCGCACACGAATGGCATCATTAATGCCACTACAAATGGCATAACAAATGGTAGTTTATGTGGTAGAATGGCGTTATGAACGCCACTCTTACCATCGACAAGGCGGGCCGCGTGGTCCTGCCAAAACCCGTACGCGACGCCTTGCAGATCAGCCCGGGCGATTCCCTGGAACTCGAAAGTTCCGAAGACCACATCGTGCTGCGCCCCTCGCCGAGTAAGGGCCGGGTGTACAAGAAACAGGGAATGTGGGTCTTCGACTCCGGTTCTGACGTTCCGCTCTCCGCCGAAGTGGCAAACCAGACCATTCGCCGGGTGCGGGCCGAGCGCCATCGCCACGTCTTGGGGAAGTTCAAGAAGTGAAGGTATTCTTTGATACCTCCGTCCTGATTGCAGCCATCCTGCTCCAGCATGAGCACCACCGGCCCAGCGCTGCCGCTTATCTCAAGGCCGACAAGAAGAACGCCTGCTGCGCTGCCCATACCCTCGCTGAGGTCTATGCCAGCCTAACCCGCATGCCGGGCGGACAGCGAATGGGCGGAGATCAGGCACTGTTCTTCCTCGATCAAATCCGGGAACGGCTGACAATCATTACTCTCGACGAAGGCGACTACTGCACTGCCATCACCTCTGCGGTGAGTCAGGGAGTCGTGGGAGGAACCATCTATGACGCGTTGCTGGCCCAGTGCGCGCTCAAAGTCAATGCCACCACCATCTACACCTGGGACCTGGATCACTTTCGCCTTCTCGGGCCAGAGGTGGCCCGGAGAGTTCGAACCCCATAGACAGCTGCCTACAGCTTCACTTTCCGAAGCCGCAACGAATTCGAAATCACGGAAACCGAACTTAGGCTCATGGCGGCCGCCGCCAGGATCGGGCTCAGCAACAGCCCAAAGAACGGATAGAGCACCCCTGCCGCGATCGGCACTCCCACCGAGTTATAGACAAACGCGAAGAACAGGTTCTGCCGGATATTGCGCATGGTCGCCTGGCTGAGCTTGCGTGCGCGCACGATGCCTGCGAGATCGCCTTTGACCAGGGTGATGCCGCCGCTCTCCATTGCGACGTCGGTACCGGTGCCCATGGCGATACCAACATCAGCCTGCGCCAGCGCGGGCGCGTCGTTGATGCCATCTCCGGCCATGGCCACGGTCCGCCCGTCATGTTGTAGTCGCTGTACTACTTCGGATTTCTTGTCGGGCAGTACTTCCGCCTCAAATTCCTCGATGCCCAGAGTCCTGGCCACCGCCTCCGCCGTAGCCCGGCTGTCGCCGGTCAGCATCACCAGTCGCAAGCCCTCCGCCTTCAGATCACGCAGAGCCCCGGGCGCCGAAGCCTTGATCGAGTCCGCGATGCCGATCAGGCCGGCTGCCTGCCCCTCCACCGCAACCAGGATCACGGTTTGCCCCCCGCGCCGCAGCTCTTCGGCTTTCTGCGCCAACGCTGCTGCTGAAATTCCGCTCTCCTCCAGAAGACGTTCGTTGCCAACCAGAACCTTGCTGCCGTCCACTCGGGCACTCACTCCGCGACCGGTATGGGACTGAAATTCTCCCGCGCTCGCCAAAGCCAGTCCCCGGCTTTTGGCAGCTTCGATCACAGCAGCCCCGAGCGGGTGCTCGCTTCCCTGCTCCACGCTGGCCACCAGGCGCAAGAGTTCATTTTCATCCCGGCCAGATTCCTTCCCGCCAGGCATGGGGACAACGGAAACGACTCGCGGTTTGCCGTCGGTCAGCGTGCCGGTCTTGTCGATGACCAGAGTATCCACTTTTTCCATGATCTCGAGCGCTTCCGCATTCTTGATCAGCACGCCGGCGTGCGCGCCGCGTCCCGTCCCCACCATGATCGCAATCGGAGTGGCCAGGCCCAACGCACATGGACATGCAATGATCAGCACGGCCACCGCATTCACCAGAGCGTGCGCCAGCCGCGGCTCGGGCCCAAACAAACTCCACGCCGCGAAAGTAAGAATGGCAATCGCAATCACCGCCGGAACGAACCAGCCCGCCACGCGGTCGGCCAGACGCTGAATGGGAGCGCGGCTGCGCTGCGCCTGGCTCACCATGCGCACAATCTGGGCCAGCAGGGTTTCGCCTCCCACCCGCTCGGCGCGCATTACCAGCGATCCCGTCCCATTCACTGTCGCCCCGATCACCGGGCTGCCCGGTCCCTTGCTTACCGGAATCGACTCGCCGGTAATCATCGATTCGTCGATTCCGCTGCTGCCTTCGAGTACCTTGCCATCCACTGGAACCTTCTCTCCCGGACGAACACGCAGCCGGTCGCCCGGCACTACCTGCTCCAGCGGGATATCTTCCTCGCGCCCGTCGCGCAGTACGCGCGCCATCTTGGGCGACAAATCCAGCAATGCGCGGATGGCCGCGCCGGTGCGGCTGCGGGCGCGCAATTCCAGCACCTGCCCCAGCAGCACCAGGGTTGTGATGGCCGCCGCCGCTTCGAAATACACCGGAGGTCTTCCTCCCATCTCGCGGAACGACGCCGGAAATACTTGTGGGAACAGAGTCGCCACCAGGCTGAACAAATAAGCCACGCCCGTGCCCATCGCGATCAGCGTGAACATGTTGGTGGAGCGATTGACGATGGACGTCCAGCCCCGCTGAAAAAATGGCGCGCCGCCCCACAGCACCACCGGCGTGGCCAGCAGCAATTCGATCCAGGGCTGCCAGCCTTCCGGCAGCAGCCTTGGCACGCCCGGCAGCATGTGACCCATCGCGATCACCAGCAGCGGAGCGGTCAGCGCCAGGCTGATCCAGAAGCGGCGCGTCATGTTGCGCAGCTCGGGATTGTCTTCTTCCTGGGCAGTGACGGTGCGCGGCTCCAATGCCATGCCGCAAATCGGGCAATTGCCCGGCCCCGGCCGCACAATTTCCGGGTGCATCGGGCAGGTGTACTCCACGTGCGTTGCCGCCACTGGCATCTCGGGCTCGAGCGCCATGCCGCAGCGCGGACAGGCCCCCGGCCTGGGCGATCGCACCTCCGGACACATGGGGCAAACGTAGGCTCCCTCGGCGGAAGTCACAGCCACAGATTTCGCCGGCGCACTTTTGGCCGGCGGCGCCGGAGCTATGCTGATCATGTGCAATCCCGCGCCGGGCGCAGGACGCGGTGCCAGGTAGTCCTCAGGACGGGCGCGAAACTTTTCCAGGCAATGGGCGCAGCAGAAGTAGTAGGTCTTCCCGGCATGATCCATCTTGTGCCTGGCCGTGGAAGGTTCCACGCTCATTCCACAAACTGGATCTTTCACCGTGGTCGCGGATTTTGGGGAATTTTCCATAGGCTTCGCGAAACTCGGCCCAACCATATTAGATTCATTCGCTTATATAATCGATTGTTGTATCTTGAAACCTCGAGCCGAATGAGGCAGGACTGCACACGGACACTATCCAGGGATATTCCGTGGCGTAATGCACTGGCCGGATCCAGGAAAAGCCAAATGACGCAATTGGAAGTAGCGTACCGCTACCACACTCCTCCCACGCAAGCCACCATACGGGCGCTCGACAGCATGCGCGAAGTTTACGGCGTCCGGCGGATTGCGTTCGACGAAGCGGAGCGCACGGTCCGCGTCGAGTTCGACGCTTCGCGCCTCAAGGAGCCGGTGATTGCAGCCTTGTTGCGCCGGACCGGGCTCGACCTGGGCGAACAACTGATCCTCGCCTGAAAAATCCTCCAGTTCCACCCCCCTATAGAGAGGCGCACGGCGCTGGGAAAGATGTTCGGGATGGACGTCAGGGGATGAATGTTGGAGGAAGGGCACGACGTTTGGGAAAGGCACGACTTCAGTCGTGCCGCTAGGTCGTGAGATTTAATGGCGCTTAGAGCCTGAGGTCCGCTGTTCCAAAGGACGGGGTTCTTCCTAATTACAACCCACATCTCTAACCTGGGAGGATCTGATGGGGGGAGGGCTGTGACTTGCGGAAATGCAAGGGGCGCTCAAGAAAACCTCTGGCCGAAGTTTTTTCTCTGGAGCGCCCCGTTGCGCGCCACTTCGTCTGTTGAGCGTTAAAGCATCCCCGCTGCCACTCTCAAGTGGCTGAAAACGCTCGACCCAAATCTTCCGTAATCGAGTAGGAATTGCCCCTTAGGGGGAAAGTTTTACGTTGAGCCGGGCCCGTGGCACGAACCCTGCCGAATCCTGTGGAAATCCTTCAAACCCATTGCCAGTGGCCCGTTTTGCCATAATTTGTGTGGGTCGGACACTCCTGTCCGACCCACACCAGACTCCTTACCGCCCCAGCGGCGCACCCGGCAGATGCTCCGCCTTCCAGCGCATCGCCGCCGTGATTCGGGTGCGTCCGCTGGGATGATCGAAGAAAATAAATTCCTCAATCGGCCCCGGATCCATTTTTCGATATTCCCCCAGCATCAGATCGACTTCCGCCTCTCCATCCGGCTGCTGGCTGGCATTGATGCCGTACAAGTCGGCTTCGTATTCCATGGTGCGAGTGATGGTGTTATCCAGCGGAGTGGTCACGAAGGAAAAAACTGAGAGCAGCAAAACCGCCAGCGGCACAATGGCCAGGTCGGTGATTCCCCTGATTCCCCACTTTTCTGACCAACGCGCCAACCCGGCCTGGAGCCCCCAATTCAAAAACGCAAACGTGATGACGATGACGATCCCGTTGAGCACCAGTCCCTTGAACACATGGTTCAACACGTAATGTCCCATTTCGTGGCCCATGGTGGCCTCGATTCCCGCCAGCGAGCAGCGCTTCAGCAGATTGTCGTTCAGCGAAATCCGCGTGGTCCCGGCAAAGCCGCTCACGTTGGCGCTCACCCGGTTGGACTGGCGCGAGGCGTCAAATTCGTACACTTCGGTGGCGGGAATCCCGTTGGCGCGCGCCAGGCTCAGGATCGGCACTTTGAAGCGCGGGTCTTCCAGCGTGGTGTACGTGTTGAACAGGGGAGAAATAAAGACCGGCGCAATCATCACCACAAAGGCGGTGAATCCTATCACCACGGCGCTTCCCCATATCCACCAGCTCCTGCCCAGCCGCCTGACTATGCCGAACAAGAGCGCGATCAGCAGGGCGCCCAGCACCACCACCAGCGCCAGCCCGACCAACTGGTCGCGCATCCATTCCCAAAAGGTCTGATTGGAGAGGCCGTACTTGTGTTCGCGAAAATAGCCCTCATACACGGTCAGGGGAAAGACGATCACGGCAAAGAGGACGACGAACTGCAGCCAGTACAGCGCCGATTGCAGCGGTTTGAAGCGAATCAGCCGCTCCGCCAGATCGCGCATCCGCGCCGACCAGCGAAAGCGCAGCATCATCCCCATCACAACCACGGTGGAGAGAAAGTCCCACAACAGAAGCCAGTAGCCGCCTTCAAAGTAGGCGTCAGAGCGGGCGCGCTGATCGGGAGGGATCCGGGCCAGATAAGCATCCACCGCGGCTTTTACGTCAAACGGCTGCGCGGCCGCGACACTTTCTCTCCCAGCCGTCGCGCTGGCCGGAGGCGCCTGCGCGCAAGCTGATGGGGCCATCCAAGTCGAGAGCAGAACGGTGAAACCAAGAAATACCAGAACAAACACGGACAAAAGCCCTGCTCGTTGGATCCAGTGCACGCTGCCCCCGGTGGCGGAAATCACGCTCCGCGCCGGGGCATCTTATCAAGAACTCAGGCTTTCGCTATAATCGAAGTCACTGCCGGTCACACCGCATCGCGCCCTTAGCTCAGCTGGATAGAGCGTCTGGCTACGAACCAGAAGGTCGGGAGTTCGAATCTCTCAGGGCGCACCATGCCTCTCATACATTTACGCTACATTTTTGGTTTTTGGCATCAGCTGGAAAAATCCCCGGTGTGCCCTGGTGTGCACCCTCAGAGTCTTCCCTGCATAACCAAAGTCACCCTCGCCATCGAGAAACTCCCGTCCGCCGTGCTATACTGACGTT
>Ga0207678_10002292_pt1 | contig 17332 bp, 16 predicted proteins | sample KBSC63metaG_FD_184319 | JGI IMG/M metagenome (GOLD analysis project Ga0207678, IMG submission 184319) | Corn rhizosphere microbial communities from Kellogg Biological Station, Michigan, USA - KBS C6-3 metaG (SPAdes) (version 2) | ecosystem: Host-associated > Plants > Roots > Rhizosphere > Soil ...
CGGAGTATGAGCTGCTGCCTGCGCCAGAAGTTCGCGAGGATCCGCTCCGCTTCAAGGACACGAAGCGCTACACGGATCGATTGAAAGCAGCGCGAGCGAAGACTGGCGAACGGGACGCGCTGATCAACGCAAAAGGTAGGCTGGATGGCCGTCCGGTCGTCATCGGCGTGCAGGATTTCGCCTTCATGGGTGGCTCGATGGGAATCGCGCTCGGCACGGCTTTCCTCGCCGGAATTCGGGCGGCGATTGCGGCTAAATGTCCATATGTGATCTTCACTGCTTCCGGCGGCGCTCGCATGCAGGAGGCAATCCTCTCGCTGATGCAGCTTCCGCGGACCACCGTCGCCATCGCTGAGCTGAAGGAAGCCGGCCTGCCTTACGTTGTCGTGCTGACCGATCCGACGACGGGCGGGGTGACCGCCTCCTATGCGATGCTTGGAGACGTGCAGATTGCCGAGCCGGGGGCTTTGATCGGGTTCGCCGGGCAGCGGGTGATCGAGCAGACGATCCGCGAGAAGCTTCCGGAGGGCTTCCAGCGCGCGGAATATCTGCTGGAACACGGGATGATCGACATGGTCGTCTCGCGCGGCGACCTTCGGGAGAAACTCGGACTTCTCATCGCCTTTCTCGCACCGGAGGCGAAAGAAGCCGCCTGATGGCGGACTTCGCCCGCTCTACCAACCCTCGGGTCCAGGAACAGCTCGACCGCCTGTCGAAGCTGTCGCCCGCGGGCGACCGCCTCGGGCTCGAGCGGATCGCCGCACTGCTCGAGCGGATCGGCCGTCCGCAGGACGCGCTTCCGCCGGTGTTTCACGTTGCGGGAACCAATGGAAAGGGGTCCACGGTCGCGTTCCTGCGGGCCGCGCTCGAGGCAAGCGGGCATAAGGTCCATGCCTTCACCAGCCCGCACCTCGTGCGTTTCAACGAGCGGATACGGATCGCCGGACGGCTGATCGGGGACGACGAGCTAGCGCAACTCCTCACCGAGGTGATCGATGCTGGGGCGGGGATCGAGCCGAGCTTCTTCGAGGTCGCGGCAGCCGCGGCGCTTCTGGCCTTTGCACGGACGCCGGCCGATGCCTGCATTCTCGAGGTGGGCCTTGGCGGCCGGCTCGATGCGACCAACGTGATCGAGCGGCCGCTGGTAACCGGCATCGCCAACCTCGCGCTCGATCACCAGCAGTTCCTCGGCAACGGATTGCCGGACATTGCCGGGGAGAAAGCCGCAATCGCCAAGCGCGGGGTTCCGCTGGTTACGCAGCTCTATCCGCCTACGATCGGGAGCAGCATCGAGGAAATCGCGCGGGAGCGCGGGGCGATCTGGCTTCCGCGCGGCGGCGTGTGGGATGCGATCGCGCGACAGGGCAAGCTCCGTTATCGCGACGAGCAGGGCGAGCTGGTCCTGCCGCTGCCGCGCTTGCCCGGGCGGCACCAGGCGATGAACGCGGCGCTGGCGATCGCGATGCTGCGGCACCAGGAGAAGCTGCACGTACCTTCGTCGGCGCTAAGCGCGGCGATGGGATGGGCGGACTGGCCGGCACGGCTGCAGCATCTGGCCCCGGGGCCGCTGGTGGGGGATCGCGAGGTCTGGCTCGACGGCGGGCACAATCCCTCCGCTGCGCGGCAGATCGCGACATTCGTCAAGCATCGCTTCGATGGCGGCCGACCGCTCCACATCGTCTTCGCCAGCCTCGCGACCAAGGACCCGCCCGGGATGCTCGAACCGTTCCGGGGCTTGGTCGAGCGGGTCCACGCGGTGCCGATTCCGGACCATGCGTGCTTCACGCCGAGCGATTTGGTGGAGATCGCGGGCCAGCTCGGCTTTCCGGCCGATGCCCATGACAGCGTCGAGGAGGCGCTGCATTCAGTGCCGACCGACGCGCGGGTCCTGATCTTCGGGTCGCTATACCTCGCCGGAGTCGTGCTCGCGGAGAACGATCAGGTCCCCGACTGAACGGGCTTGCCGGTTTCGTCCTGGGGATGGGCCGCGCGCACATCGCCGCTGCCCGCCACGCCCGCGCTGCCGATCGACTGGTCGATCAGCCCCGCGCGCATCATGAACCAGAACAGGATGATTCCGGGCACGGCGAGGACGGTCGTCAGCAGATAGAAGTTCACGTAGCCGATGGCGTCGATCAGGGCGCCGGCGGTCGTGCCGGTCAGGAACCTGCCAACCACGCTCGCGGCCGCCGAGATCAGCGCATATTGCGAAGCGGTGAACCTCAGGTCGCAGAGCGCCGAGAAGTAGGCGACGACGCACACGCCGCCGATGCCGCTCGCGATATTCTCGAACCCGATCGCGCCCGCCATGCCGATGTTGCTGTGCCCGCTCATCGCAAGCAGCGCGAAGCTGAAGTTGGAGACCGCCATCAGGAAAAGGCTGATCAGGACCGACCGCTTCATCCCCAGCTGCGCATAGAGGATGCCGCCGATGAAGATGCCGATGAGGTAAGCCCAGAAGCCGACTCCGACGTCGTAAAGCGCGATCTCGTCATTGCTGAAGCCGAGATCGTCGAAGAGCAGGCGGAAGGTGAGGTTGGCGAGCGTGTCGCCGATCTTGTGGAGCAGGATGAAGAGGAGAACCAGAAGCGCGCCCTTGCGCTGGAAGAACTCGACGAAGGGCCGCCAGATCGCCGCGACGGTCCGCGAGACGCCCTTCTTCTCGGCCGGAGCACGGTGTCGCTTCGGCTCCCCGATGACCAGCGCGGTGATCATCGCCGGAAGAGCGAGCGCGGCGCAGGCCAGATAGGCAGCGTGCCAGTCGTATCGCGCCGCGACCACGAGCGCGAGCGCGCCTGCGCCCGCCGATCCGATCCGCCAGCCATATTGCGACATGCCCGAGCCCACGCCGAGCTGCCGTGGCTCGAGGATCTCGATCCGGTAGGCGTCGATCACGATGTCGAAGGTCGCGCCTGCGAGACCGAGGAGGACCGCTGCAGTGACGGTCGAGCCGAGGCTCGCGGAAGGGTCGACCAGCGCCAGATTGACGACCGCGGTCATGACCAGGACGCCCGCAAGCAGCATCCACGAAACGCGCTGCCCGAGCTTTCCGATCAGCGGCAGCTGCACGCCATCGACGACCCAGGACCAGAGCGGCTTCAGATTGTAGATCAGGAAGGCGAGGGTGAAGGCGGTGATCGTCGACTTGTCGATGCCGTCCTGCTTCAGGCGCGTGGTCAGCGTCGCGCCGATCATCGCATAGGGAAAGCCGGACGAAATGCCGAGGAAGAGCGAGGCGAGCGGGGCGGCTTCCGTGTACGGACGGACCCCCGCGGGAAGCGCCGAGCGCCAGCCGCCGATCTCTTGCGCCTCAGCTGTCATGCATTCCCCTCCCGAGCCGGCCCGTGGCCCATTCTTAGAGTGGTTTCACGACCTGCCTAGCCCCGCGGTGAACGGCTCACCGGCTAGTCGGCTTCGTCGACCGCGATGTAGAGCTCGACGCCCTTCGGCGGTTTCACTTTCTCGCCCTGGAGGTGGCGGTCGACGCATTCGATCGCCTTGCACAACTGGCGCTCGGTATAGGGTTTCATCAGGCAGCCGACCGCGACCTCGTGAGCCCCGGCATAGGCATGGCCGGTGGCGAAGAGGGTTGGCACGCCGCGCTCCTTGGCGGCGGCGGCGAGCTCGATTCCGGTCCGGTCGCCCCGCAGCCGAACGTCGCTAAGGATCAAATGGACGACTTCGCGTTCCAGGACTCGAAGCGCCTCGTCGAGGTCGTCGACGGTCGCAACGACCTCGTAACCGGCATCGCCGAGGAAATTCTCATTGTCGAACGCGGTCAGCGGCTCATCCTCGACAATGAGGATACGCTTGACGACCTGCTTACGCTTCCCGAACAGCATTTCCGGTCCCGATCATGCCCTCGCCCCCGCAACGAACGACCAAGCGTCCAGTGCCGCCGCGGCGCGGCCCGAGGCGCACTGTGCCCGGCGCGCCACAAAAGGAGCGCGACGGACCGCAGCGTATCGCCAAGCTGCTCGCGCGCGCCGGAGTCGCCTCGCGGCGCGAAATCGAGCGCATGATTGCCGAAGGCCGCATCGCGCTCAATGGGGAAAAGCTCACCACGCCGGCGACTTTGCTCGAAAATCTCGATGGCGTGGCGGTCGACGGAAAGCCGGTGCGGCCTGCGGCGGCAACGCGGCTGTTCCGTTTCTACAAGCCCCAGGGCACGCTCACCGCGGAGCGCGACCCGAAAGGGCGGGCGACGATCTATGACCGCCTCCCCCCCGGTCTGCCGCGGGTGATGCCGGTGGGGCGGCTCGACTATTTGACCGAAGGGCTGCTGCTGCTCACCAATGACGGGGGATTGAAGCGCCAGCTCGAGCTCCCGAGGACGGGCGTGGTCCGGACCTACCGCGCGCGGGCGTTCGGGCCAGTCAGTCAGGATCAGCTCGAGCAGCTTGCCGAAGGGGTGACGATCGAGGGCATTCATTATGGCTCGATCAACGCGAACCTCGAGCGCCGCACCGGGAGCAATTGCTGGATCGAGATGAGCCTGACCGAGGGCAAGAACCGGGAGGTGCGGCGGGTGCTCGCGCATCTGGGTCTTCAGGTGTCGCGGCTGATCCGAACCGCCTACGGGCCGTTCACCGTCGAGGAACTCGATCCTGGCAAAGTGGACGAGATCGACGGGGGCGAGCTGGACGCTTTCCGCAAGACTTTGCGATGAGGATCATCGCCGGCGAATGGCGGGGCCGGACGATCGAGGCGCCGCCGGGCCAAGGCACGAGGCCGACCGCCGATCGGGTGCGCGAGACGCTTTTCTCCATGTTGGCGAGCCGGCTCGGAAGCTTCGACGACTTGCGGGTGGCCGACCTGTTTGCCGGAAGTGGCGCGCTCGGTTTCGAAGCCTTGTCACGCGGCGCCGCGAGCGCGACCTTCGTCGAGAGCGATGCGCGGGCCGCGGCGGCGATCCGGCGCAACGCCGACAGGCTCGGCGCGGCCGCGAAAGTGCGGGTGATTGGCCGGTCCGCGGTGGCGCTGCCGAGATTGGAGCCTTTCGACCTGATTCTCGCCGATCCGCCTTACGCGCACGGGTCAGGGAGCGCGGCCGTGGAGGCGGCCTGCAGCGCAGGCTGGCTCGCCCGCGGCGGGTGGATGAGCGTTGAAACGGCCCGCGGCGATGTCGTCGAACCGGGCGAACTGGCGCTCGACAGCGTGCGTGATGTGGGCAGGGCGCGGCTTACGCTTTTGCGCCGTCCTTAGCGGCTTTGCGGATCTCATCGAGCTCGTTGGCGAGCCGCCGGCCGACGGCTGCCGCGGCGGCTTTTCCGGCTTGCTTCACGGCTTTTCCTGCACGCTTGCCGCGGCTTGCCTCACCGCCGCTGGTGAAGCCATGCTCGGCCAGCGCCGCGAGGGCGGCGGTCGCCGCGACTGCGACAAGCTCGGCAACGAAGGGACTTTGCAGAAGCTTGATGAACGCTTCGCCCATCTCCGGCTGAGAGCGCGAACCTCCGCCGCCGCTGCCCGATGAAGGCCTGCGCGCAACGGCGGTGCTCGTTCTGCGGGGTTTCTTGTCGTCCTTCGCGCGGCTTTTCGTCGCGCTCTTGGTGGCTTTCCTCGCCATTGTGATCTCCTGATGTGCCTGCTTTGGACGCACAACTCACCGCGGCATGAGCGTATCCCGCCACGGGTTCAAGAGTGCGGCTTTTCGAGCGGGGGCCGCGCGTCAGCGCGCGCGGCCCTTCGGCAGCTAGGCGCCGATGTAGACAGGCGTTCCGACGTCGGTCACCGAATAGAGCTTCTTGGCAAAGCCCGATGGAAGCCGGACGCAACCGTGGCTCGCCGGATGGCCCGGATTGAAGCCGGCGTGCATTGCGATTCCGTGATGCTCGAAGAATTGCGCAAAGGGCATCGGCGCATCGTCGTACTTGTTGGAGTGATGCATCGGCGTCTTGTTGTAGACCGAGAAGATGCCGCTTGGAGTCGGCTTGTCGTCGCGGCCCGTCGAGATCGTGGCCGCGGCCATCAGGGAGTCGCCGCGATAGAGATAGGCCATCTGGTCGGAGAGGCTGATCACGACGCGTTCGGGCCCGGCGCTTTCGGGCACGTCGCGCCAGACATATTGCCCGGGCTTCAGCACTTTCGGACCGAAAGCGTCGAGCATGTCGATCCGCGCCTGAGAGGCTGCGTCGCTCGCTTCCATCTGGGCCTGGTAGGTTTCCAGCGCGGACGCCGGCGTAGCAGCAATGGTGGTCGCAAGTACGCACGATCCCGTCAGCGCCAGCGCAAGGGCTAGCTGCTTCATGTTTCACACCTGATTTATGTGTTGACTTTTGCTGCGGAAATGCATCGAACCCGAGTCGGGTTCCTTCAACGGGCTCCAGGAGCAGCCCGGCGAGTCGTCGCGAAGCGCGACGGCGCACCGCTAGCGTGTCAGTCCATGTCCTTCATCGCCGAGTCCTTGGCGTGGATGCTGGCCACGAAATTGGCGGTTTTCCACATGTCGCCGTCCTTCATGAGATCGCGCCAGGCGCCCATTCCGGAGTAGCGCACGCCGTCGCGGATCGCCGCGAAAGCTTCGGGGGCGGTGACGTCGGATCCCTCCTGGAAGAATTGCGGGGCGCGGGGATAGAAGCCTTTGGCGCCCCAGACGCTCGGGCCTTTCGCAGTGCCGTGACAGCCGGCGCAATTCTTTGCGTAGATCTTGGCCCCCGCCGCAAGCGCCGCGGCGTCGCTGCCCGCAATCTGGTTCGTGAACCCTTTTGAGCGTTTCTCGAGCGAGGCATCGAGAAACTGCATTCCGATCGAGCTTTCCCACCCCGGCGGCTCGGCGACCGAATTGCTGGGAAGCCAGCCCAAGACGCCGACGGCGAGCAGAAGAAGCGGCCCGATGATCAGTCCGAAGACGAAAGCGATCAAAGATTTCATTGCAAACACTCCTCGCCCAGAGGGCCAGTATAGACGCTTACGCTGCCGGAACGAACTCTCTTCGTGCATGCTTGGTTGGAGGACTGATTTGCGCCGTGTAAAGTCCAGCTAATCAGCGAGGAGTGACCAATGCGCGCAGCCGTCCTTGCGTACTTGTTCGCAGCCGCAGCCGGCGGATTTCCCGTTGCCGCTTTCGCCCAGGCCCACGACAGCCACGCGCCCGCAACGCCGGAGACGCTCGCCGGCTGGGCCAAGGGCGCGCAGCTGTTCGACGGGCTCGGGACATTCCACCGCAAGATTACGACCCGCTCGCCTCTCGCCCAGAAATATTTCGACCAGGGCATGCGCTTGCTGTGGGCCTTCAATCATGACGAAGCGACGCGGTCATTCGCGAAGGCGGCGAAGATCGACCCCTCGTGCGCGAGCTGCTACTGGGGCGTCGCCCTGACCCTGGGTCCCAATTACAACATGCCGATGATGAGCTCCGCGCGAGGACGCGTTGGCTGGGAAGCGCTACGCAAGGCGCGTTCGAACGCCCGTCGGGCAACTCCCGTCGAGCGGGCGCTGATCGCCGCCGTCGCCAAGCGCTACCGCGGCATGGAGGAAGTCGATCCTTCGAACAGCAAGCCGCTGCTTGGCGCCTATGTGGAGGCGATGCGCGCTGTCGCCGCCAAGTACTCGAACGATCTCGACGTGCAGACGATGTACGCCGAGGGACTGATGAACACGAACCCGTGGAAGCTGTGGAACGAGGACGGGACCGCCAACCCCGGCACGGACCAGATCGTGAGCACGCTGCGCAGCGTGCTCGAGAAAGATCCGAACCACCCCGGCGCCAACCATTATTACATCCACGCGGTCGAAGCGTCGCAGCACCCCGATCTGGCGATCCGCTCTGCCGAGGTGCTGAACGGGATGATGCCCTCCGCCGGGCATCTGGAGCATATGCCGGCCCACATCCTCCAGCGCGTGGGGCGTTACGAGGAGGCCGCGGAAGCGAACCGAAAGGGCGCGGCTGCCGATCTGGCCTACATCAAGGCGACCGCGCCGCCCGACTATTATCCGATGTACCTGATCCATAATTTCCAGTTCCTCGGCAGTGCCGCGGGCATGGAAGGGCGCCGAGCCGAGGCGATCACAGCCTTGAAGAAGGCTCGGGCGCACATTCCGGACGACCTTCTGTTCGGGATGCCCGGTTTGGATTGGAGCGCCAGCTTCGTCTACGACGGCTACGTCAAGTTTGGCATGTGGGACGAGATGTTGGCGGAGCCGGCGCCGAGTCCGCGATTGCCAGGCGCGACCATCAGCTATCTACAGTCGCGTGCGAGCGCGCTCGCCGCCAAAGGCCGGGTCGACGAGGCGAAGGCCGAGCTCGCCAAGAGCGCGCAGGCGATTTCGGCCGTGCCCGAAGAGGCGACGCAGGGGAACAACCAGGCGAAGCCGCTATACGACGTCGGCCAGCTGAAGGCGGAGGCGCGGATCGCCGGCGCAGAGCAGCGACGCGACGAGGCCGTACGGCTGCTTGCCGAGGCGGTCTCGCTCGAAGACAAGCTCGCCTACAACGAACCGAGCGACATGATCTTCCCGACGCGGCACCTCCTCGGAGCGGGGTTGCTGGCTGCGGGCAGGCCCGGCGAAGCTGAGGCCGTGTATCGCGAGGATCTGCGGCGAAACCCGAAGAACGGCTGGGCCTACTTCGGCCTCAGCCAGGCGCTCGCCGCGCAGAAGCGGGACGCCGAAGCGGCAGCCGCCCGCGGCCAGTTCGAGCAGGCGTGGCAGAGGGCCGACATCCAGCTCGCATCCGGGGCATTCTAGGCCGGCAGCGCCGTCGGCGCGTTAGCGACTTGTTAGGTCGCAAAGGCGCAAAGCTCGCTCCTGAACTGCCGGATGAGCCATGGCTGACGCCCCCTCGGTCACAACAGTCGTCGTCGGAGACCGCCTCCCATGGCCCGACGAGTCGTGGCCGGGCGAGGAGAAGGGGCCGTTCGACTCCGGCGCGATCTACATCTGCGGAACACGAAGGCCGTGCGCGATCCGCAAGATCAGCGCGCTTGGAGTCACGCTCGCGAGCGATGCGGCGCCCGCGCTGGGCGACAAGGCCGCGGTCGAGCTTGCGACCGGGCAGCGGGCGTCGGGCAGGATCGCCTGGACGGGGCGCAACCAGCTCGGCGTACGGTTCGACGACAGCATCGACGTGATCGCGCTTCTCAACCGCAAGCTCGTCAGCCAGGCGCGCGAGCGGCGGACGATGCCGCGGCTCGAAGTGCGATCGCCGGTTCACTTGAAATGCGGGGGTCAGTTCTTCGTCGCGACCCTGCGCAATATCTCCGCGCGCGGGCTTCAGATCGAAAGCCGCGAGCTGCCCGCGACGGGCGCATTCGTGTCGGCCTTCGTCGAGGGGCTGAATATTCCGGCAGGCGAGCTGGTCTGGAAGCGCGGGACTCTCGGCGGGATCGAGCTGTTCGACGAATTGAGCTGGACCTCGATCATTCCCTGGGTGCGCGGGCTGGTTCGGCAGGGAGCGAACTAGGCGGCGGGATTCGATCGCTTGCCGGGCGCGGGCGACGACAGGTTTTCTGCGTTGCAGAGGAAGGTGCAGCGAAGCCCGTCGCTTTCCCAGTCGCGGAAAATTTCTCCATGCAACTGCCGAACGGCTCCGAGAATGACGGCGTTGCCGATGTTCTTGCGCACTGGCGGCGCGATGTCGCGAGCGCCACGTTCCTCCCATTTCATCATGAAGGCGCCGTTGTCATCGACCGCCCAACTGAGGCGGACGTGGCCGCTGTCGACCGCGAGCGCGCCATATTTGACCGCATTGGTGCACAACTCGTGGATCAACATGCCGAGGGACTGCGCGGATTGAGGGCTGAGTTTGATCGGATCGCCTACGACCTCGATCTTCCGGCCCGCGAATGCGCCCAGCTCCACTTCCGCCAGCGAACTCAGAGTCACATCCTTCCAACGCGCCTCCGCGACCAGTCGGTTGGCTAGCGCGAGAGCCGTGATCCGGTTCTCGATCGTCGCGCGATAAGCTTCGACCGTGTCTTCCTTCGTCAGCCGAACCAGGCTCTGGACGATGGTCAGGAGATTGGTCGATCGATGATCGACCTCGCGGGCGAGCAACAGCGCGCGTTCCTGCGCAAGCCTCTCGTCCGTGACGTCCAGCAGCATGTCGACCGCGCCTACGCACTCGCCGGACTCCGAGAACAAGGGGGTCGGATAGGGCATGAACCTGTAGCGCGAGCCGTCGGGCCGCTCCCCCACGAGCTCCACGCCCCGAACAGGCCGCTGTTCACGCAGCGCGGTCGCCGTTGGACATTCGTCATGCCTGAGGGCCACGCCCGCTTTCGTGTACAGCTTCCACGCGACGCACCAGTGGTCGGTGCCGAGCGCCGGACGCCGTCCCGCCAATTCGACGGAGGCGCGGTTATAGTGGGTTATCCGGCCTTCCACGTCCGTCGTGTAGATGGCGACAGGCAAATCCTCGAGGATCTCGCGGTAGGTGATTTCGCGCTTGCGGAAGGCCTCGACCGCGGCATGGAGAAGCTCGACCCTGTTCGGCTCTGAAGGCTCGTCGGGTGCGATCATGGCGGCTACTCCACACGCCACCCGGAGCGATGACGGTTCCAATCGTTCCGCCTCTATGCATTGCCGTCCGGGACGTCTGCGCACTAGTGGACACAAGCCAAAAATAAACTTATGCCCCAAAGCATTACCACGGGGGTGGCAATGCAATCGATCAACGACAATAGCGACGAACATGTCAGCGACGGCACCGGCAACAACCTGCTGCGTGCCCTGAACGCCAGCGATCTCGCGCTTCTCCAGCCGCTGATGGAGGAATGGCACGGCGAGATGGGGGCGGTCTTGTTCAGCCCCGGCGAAAGCGTGCAGCACGTCTATTTCCCATGTGGCCCGAGCATGATTTCGTTCCTGGTGGTCCTCGAGAACGGCCAATCCGTAGAGACCGCGCTGGTCGGGCGGGAAGGAGCCGTTGGAGGGATCGTCAGCCAAGGGCGGCTTCCCGCCTATGCGCGTGCGGAAGTGCAATTTTCCGGGCTCTTCCTGCGGATGGAATCGGCAGCGCTGGAACGCGCCAAGCTTCAGTCGCTGACGTTGCGGCACCTTTTCGCCCGCTATGCCGATTGCATGGTGGCGCAGACCTTCCAGGCGGTGGCGTGCAATGGGGCCCACACGATCGAGCAGCGCATCGCCAAATGGCTCCAGGCGGCGATGACGCGCACGAGCGAACATGAGGTCCCCCTGACTCAGGAACAGCTGGCCGCGATGCTCGGCGTCGGCCGCAGCTACCTCAGCCGGGTCCTGCGATCGCTGAAGCAGCGGCGGATCCTGGACACCAAGCGCGGACGCATCTGCGTGCTCGACGGCGAGGCGCTGAGCCGCCTTTCCTGCCGTTGCGACGAGTCGGTGCGGCGGCACTTCGAAGAGGTGTTGAGCGGCGTCTATCCGGTCGAGGACGAATCGACCGCGCAGCGAAATCCGGAGTTTATCGCAGCCGAGTAGCCAGCAGCTCAGTCAGTACTTACGAAGCTGTCGAGCACCTTCTTCCGGCCGGCTTTCTCGAATTCGATCTCGAGCTTGTTGCCTTCGATCGCTTCGATCGTGCCGTAGCCGAACTTGCCGTGGAAAACGCGCTGGCCGAGGGCGAGGTCGGTGCGGCCCTGGTTCCCGAGCGAGACCGCGGAAGCGCGCGCTTCGATCACGCGCTGCGGTTCGGGGTTGAAGCTGCCGCGGCTCGCGCGCTGCCAGCCGGGCCCGCGCGTGCTTGCCCGCATCGATTGAGCGGGGCCGAGGTGGCCGAAGGGGTCGGCGCGCTCGGACCATTGCGCCCGCCACAGGCTCTCGCCGCCGGTCATCGTCGTCTCTTCTTCAATGTGCGCCCTGGGCAGCTCGGAGATGAAGCGGCTGGGGATCGAGCTGGTCCACTGGCCGTAGATCCGGCGGTTGGCGGCATGCATGATGGTCGCGCGGCGGCGGGCCCGGGTGATCGCGACGTAGGCAAGCCGGCGCTCCTCCTCGAGGCTTGCGAGGCCGCCTTCGTCGAGCGACCGCTGCGATGGGAACACGCCTTCTTCCCAGCCGGCGAGGAAGAGGGTGTCGAACTCGAGGCCCTTTGCGGCATGGATGGTCATGATCGTGACCTTCTCGCCTGCGCGGGCTTCATCATTATCCATGACGAGGCTGACGTGCTCGAGGAACGCACCCAGCGATTCATATTCCTCCATCGCGCGGGTGAGCTCGGCGAGGTTCTCCAGGCGGCCGGCGGCCTCGGTGGAGCGGTCGGCCTGGAGCATCGCGGTGTACCCGGATTCTTCGAGGACGATCCGCGCAAGCTCGGGGTGGGGCAGCGTGTCGGCCATCCCGCGCCAGCGTCCGAGGTCGCCGACGAAATTGCCGAGCGAGCGCCGGGCTTGCGGGGTCAGCTCGTCGCTGTCGAGCAAGTGCGCCGCGGCAATCAGCAGCGGCTCCTGGGCATGGCGGCCGCGCTGGTGGATCGTGGCTACCGCCTTGTCGCCGAGTCCGCGCTTGGGCGTGTTTATGATGCGCTCGAAAGCGAGGTCGTCCGCGGGCGACCGGATCAGCCGAAGATAGGCGATGGCGTCGCGGATCTCGGCGCGCTCGTAGAAGCGGAAGCCGCCGATGATCTGATAAGGCAGGCCGATCGCGATAAACCGCTCCTCGAACTCGCGCGTCTGGAACTGCGCGCGGACGAGGATTGCGGCGTCGTCGATCGAGTGTCCCGCGCGGCGGAGCGCTTCGATGTCCTCGCCGACGCGGCGCGCCTCCTCGGGGCCGTCCCAAACGCCGATCACGCGCACTTTCTCGCCGTCGCCGGCGTCGGTCCAGAGCGTCTTGCCCAGCCGGCCGGCGTTGTGCGCGATGAGCCCGTCGGCGGCGGCGAGGATGTGCGAGGTCGAGCGGTAGTTCTGTTCGAGCCGGATGATCTTCGCGCCGGGGAAATCCTTCTCGAAACGCAGGATGTTGGCGACCTCCGCGCCGCGCCACGAGTAGATCGACTGGTCGTCGTCGCCGACGACGCAGAGGTTGCGGCGCGGTTCGGCGAGCAGCCTCAGCCATTCATACTGCGCCTGGTTGGTGTCCTGATATTCGTCGACGAGGAGGTAGCGAAAGCGATCGCGGTACGCGCCGAGCACGTCGGCGTGCGTCCGGAAAATCACGAGCATGTGAAGAAGGAGGTCGCCGAAGTCGCAGGCGTTGAGGGTTTTCAGGCGGTCCTGATATTGCGCGTAGAGCTCCGCGCCGCGGCCGGCCGCGAACGCTTCCGACTCGCCGGCATCGATTTGCGCGGGAGTCCAGCCGCGGTTCTTCCAGCGATCGACGAGGCCGGCGAGCTGGCGCGGCGGCCAGCGCTTCTCGTCGAGGCCAGAGGCCTGGATGAGCTGCTTGAGGACCCGCAGCTGGTCGTCGGTGTCGAGGATCGTGAAGTTGCTGTGGAGGCCCACCAGCTCGGCATGGCTCCGGAGCATCCGCGCCGCGACCGAGTGAAAGGTGCCGAGCCAGGGCATGCCTTCGAGCGCTCCGCCGGAGAGTTTGCCGACCCGCTCGCGCATCTCGCGCGCCGCCTTGTTGGTGAAAGTCACGGCGAGGATCTGGCTCGGCCAAGCGCGGCGGCTGGCGATGAGGTGGGCGAGGCGGGCGGTGAGCGCGGCGGTCTTTCCGGTGCCGGCGCCGGCGAGGACGAGAACCGGCCCTTCGGTGGTCAGGACGGCCTCGCGCTGCGGCGGGTTCAGGCCCTGCAGATAAGGGGGATCGGGACTAAGCGCAGGCGATTCAGGCACCTAGGCGAAGTAGGCGGAGGGGAACGGAACGGCAACCGATGCGGCGCCGATTCGGCGAATCCGGAAAGGTTCCTGCGATTGTGCCCGATATCCCCGTTATCCACAGCCCAAAAGGCGAAATTTTCGCTTCCCCGACTCGGAAGAGCTGTGCATTGTGACCAGGTGATCGGGACGGCGGTCCCGGCCTCACCTGGAGGGCCGGAAACGGCAAGAAGGGCGCGGCAGGTGACCAAAGGTCCGATCTCCGCCGGCAGGAATGGGAAGAGCCTTCGGGTTCCTCTCGGCCAGCCGGGAAGAGGCGCCGGATGTGCTGACCATCCTCAAGCGCGACGCGGCTCCCGAAGGTCTTCGGATCGGAGGTGAGCGAAGCGGGACGCGAGAGTGGTCGGCCCAAGAAGGGCCGCGGAACACTGGGTTGTTTTGGCTTCGAGGGACTTCGGTTCCAGAAGCCGGGCCGGAAAGGCCGAAAGACCAGCGAACCTTCGGGCCGCGCAGTCGAGTAGATCGATCGGGCTCCTCGAAAGAGGGAGCGGTTCGGTGGAAAGCGACGCCTGAGCTGGTGAGCCAGGATCGAGAAGCGGGGACCAAGCCGTTTACGGGGCGGGACCAGGTAGACCGAACACCGGCATATCCTTCGCTCGGCGCAGTGGGGGCTGGCAGCAATGCCGGCCCCCATTTCTTTTGGGCCAAGCGAAGGAAGCATTTCTTCCAGCAAGCGAAGGAGCTCCGGCCAACCGAAGGAAGCTCGCAAGCGAAGGAGCTCCGGCCAACGGAAGGAAGCTCCGGCCAGCGAAGGAGCTCCGGCCAGCGAAGGAGCTCCGGCCAGCGAAGGAAGCATTTCTTTTGGGGCAAAAAATGCCCTCTCAGCGCAGCTGACTTCGCGCGCGCATTTCACTCCGCATCAGTCTCTCCGCATCAGTCTCTCCGCATCAGTCTCTCCGCATCAGTCTCTCCGCGTCAGTCTCTCCGAATCAGTCTCTCCGTGTCAGTCTCTCCGCATCAGCCTCTCTGGTGGCGGCAGAGGCCTTCGCGGAAGCGAGTTCGGCCGAGAGAGCAGCTTTCGCGGCAGCGATGCTGACGGCATGGCATTTTCGCCGTGACTGTTCCTTCGCGCGATCACTGCCGCGGGGCGAGCGTTCGTCTCCCCGGCCGGAACGATCCTTGCGGTGGGCCGGCTGGCCCAGCCATTCGGCGAGTGTCCGCCGCGCTTCCGCTCGCCGGCGCCGACAGGGAATTAACTGTGCGTTAGCACCGGCCGCTTAACCGGGGACGTTGCCACGGGAGCAAGCGTCATGTCGGAATTGGTGCGGTTGCGCGAGGACCATGCGAAGCTGGCGCGGATGTTCCTGCGGCTGGAGCACATCATCGGGCAGCGCGGGGCCCCGCCGCAGATGGAGCTGTTCGAGTTCCGCCACGAGCTGATGACGACGCTGATCGGGCATCTCAAGCTCGAGGACTGGGCGCTCTACCCGCGGCTGATCGACAGCGGCGACCCGGACACGTCGGCGAAGGGCCAGCAGTTCAAGGACGAGATGGGCGGGCTCGCTCCGGCCTTCGCCGCCTATTGCGACAAGTGGACCGCGAGCACGATCCCGGCCGACTGGGCCGGCTATTGCGCCGATAGCCGCGCGCTGCTCGACGCGCTGATGGACCGGGTGTCCCGCGAGAACCGCGAGCTTCTGCCGCTGCTGGAGCGCATCGACCGCGCTGCCTGACGTTCGTTGGGCGCCCGCTCGCGGCGGTCGAGCGCATGTTCTCCATTCCTAGCAGCCGTCACGCGAGTGAATCGCGTGACGTCGGACGGGCTCGCTCAGCTTAGGCTTCGCGCCCCGCCGGCCGGCTCTCTCGAAGTTCTCGCTCTGCCCCCGGCAGAGCTGCGCTGCTTCGATCTCTTCGACACAAGAGCCCGATTGCTGCGCCATCGCTCCCTTGTGCTCGGTAGCTCGAGACATGGAAACGAATTCGCGCCTGCGCGTTGGGCGAGACAAGTGGGCGGCGGCAATTAGGTCGCCGGAGCGGCGGGACTACCCCGCAAAGCACGACTTTGCGGGGACCCCGATTGGCGGGCGCGAAGGAGTTTGAACGTGCTCAAGCTTGCCGCCTTGCTCGTGGCTTCCGCCACGGCGCTCGCAGCCAGTGCTGCCACCGCAACCTCGACTTCCACCGACAAGCTGGTGTCCAATTCGTCCTGGTGGGAGCGGGTCACCGTCACCCTCGACGGCGACGGCAGCCCCGAGGCGTGCCGCTACGAGACGAGCCTCAGCGCATCGGGCGCCGAAGCCTGCGACGTGGATTCGGGCCAGGCGGCGATTGCGAAGCATGCGTCCGCGTCGAAAGGCGAGGTGACGCGGATCACGTTCGAGCGCCGCTTCACGCCCGGCCAGGCGCCGGCCAAGCCCGACCTTGCGGTCGGCGACACGCTGCTCGGCGGCCAGATCCTGTCGCTTGCAATCGACCCGCATGGCGCGGTCAAGGGCTGCGAGATCGTCGCCGCCTCGGGCGCGATGCGGCCCGAATATGGCTGCGCCGATGCGCAGGCCGAGAAGTTCCAGGCCAGCGCCGGCGCCGCGCAGCACGCCGAGCAGCGGAACGGCTATATGACCATCCTGGTCTATGGCCATTCCGAGCATATGGTTTAGGGTTCGCGCGGAGACGCGGAGACGCGGAGAGGGCCGCCCGGCCGGGCGGCCCTTTTCTTTTGGGGGGCGGGTCGGCAAGGTGGGCGCGCTCGGGGCGGAGGGCGCGTGACCAACAGGCTTTACTACGGCGACAATCTTGACGTGCTTCGGCGCAAGATCGAAAGCGAGAGCGTCGATCTCTGCTACATCGACCCGCCGTTCAATTCGAAGCGCAACTATTTCCAGATCTACAACAACCAGGGCAGCGAGGACCGCGCCCAGGCGCAGGCGTTCGTCGATACCTGGACCTGGGAAGACGACGCAGTCAAAGGGCTCGACCATATCCTCGATATCGAGCGCTTGCAGCCGCGCGCTGGGGAGACGCGCTGGACCGAGCAGACGGTCGAGCTGATCCGCGGGCTGGAGAAGGTGCTCGGGCGCGGCTCATTGCTCGCCTACATCGTCCACATGACGCTGCGGATCGTGGAAATCCACCGCGTGCTGAAGTCCACGGGAAGCTTCTATCTGCACTGCGACCCGACTGCCTCGCATTATCTCAAGCTGGTGCTGGACGCGGTGTTCTGCGGCCAGGGCGGAGATTTTCGCAGCGAGATAATCTGGCGACGCACGGGTTCGCACAACAAAGCTGCGCGCTGGGCGCCGATCCACGACGTCATTTTCTACTATGTGAAGTCGACGAACTACACGTGGAACCAGCCTAAAGTGCCATACATGCTTGGCCACGTAAAAGAGCACTTCGCCCAACAGTCGGACGGAAGCTGGAAAACGGCATACTACGGAAATGTGCTGACTGGCTCCGACGTCCGGAACGGCGAATCTGGGCAGACTTGGCGAGGCTTCAATCCAACCGCCAAAAACCGCCATTGGGCCGTGCCCGGTAAGATCTGGGAGGAAGTCGGGATCGATCCAACTGGCCTGAGCCAGCATCAGAAGCTCGATTTGCTGTACGAGAAGGGCTTCATAAAAATTGTCGAGGATCAGGCATGGCCGATTTACGAGAGG
>Ga0207678_10002293_pt1 | contig 17332 bp, 11 predicted proteins | sample KBSC63metaG_FD_184319 | JGI IMG/M metagenome (GOLD analysis project Ga0207678, IMG submission 184319) | Corn rhizosphere microbial communities from Kellogg Biological Station, Michigan, USA - KBS C6-3 metaG (SPAdes) (version 2) | ecosystem: Host-associated > Plants > Roots > Rhizosphere > Soil ...
GCCATCGCGCGTCGTGTAGCGGAGTTGCGCAAAGCCGCGGCGCTCGACGCGCTGCGTGCCGAACAGCCACACCTCGTCGAGCGGCGCCGCCGCATCGATATCCTCGGCGCGTGCAACCGGCGGCGCGAGCGGAAGCGCGTAGCCGGCGCGGCCGAAGTGCGGCAGCGTGTCGAGCGACGGCTGCATGTGCAGCAGCGTTCCTCCTGCGTGGCGGGCGCCTGATTCGAGATCGATCCAGTCGGCGTTGCGCGGAAGGTAGACGTCGACCGCACCCCCGGGCCTTTTCACCGGCGCGATCAGCAGGCAGTCGCCGCAGAGGAACTGCTCCTCGAACGGCCATGCAAGCCGATCATCCGCAAACGCGAGGCACATCGCGCGCATCACCGGCAGCCCGGTGGCAGAAGCCTCGTCGCACATCGCGCCGAGATACGGCAGAAGGCGGTAGCGGAACTGCAACCAGCGCTTCGCGATGCGCTCCGCCTCGGCGCCGAAGGCCCATGGCTCGCGCGCGCCCACGCCGTGCAGGCGCATGTGCGACGAGAAGACGCTCCACTGCAGCCAGCGCAGATACAGCTCGGCATCCGGCTGCGTCGACCCGTAGAAGCCGCCGATGTCCGTGGCGTAGAACGGCACGCCGGTGAGGCCCCATGCAAGGCCCCCGCGGATCGACGCGCACATGCCTTCCCAATCCGATTGCGGATCGCCGCCCCATTGGATCGGATAGCGCTGCGCGCCGGTCCACCCCGCCCGCCCCCATACCATCGCCGGCCCCCGGCCATAGCGCTCGGTCGCTTCGTACTCGCAGCGGTTGTAGAGCAGCGAATAGACGTTGTGCAAACGCCGGCCGGTGTCGCCGTTGTGCGCGACGCAGTCGTCGGGCACCTGCTCGCCGAAGTCCGACTTGATCACGTCGACGCCGGCCTCGAACAGCGCGCGGTGCTCGTCGCGCCAGAACGCGTACGCTTGCGGATTCGTGAAATCGATGATCGACGACGGCGACAGCGGCGTCAGCACGTTGCCGAAGGGCGAGGTCGCGGGATCGGCGTCCCAGTCGAAAACGCACGGCGCGCCATCGGATTTCCGGCGCAGGAAGAATCCGCGCTCCGCAAGCGCCGCGTAGCGCGGGCTTTCGATCGATACATAGGGGTAGAGCCACACGCACACGCGCAGGCCGAACGCGCGAATTGCCGCGAGAGCCGCCTTCGGATCGGGATAGCGGCTTTCGTCCCAGCGAAAATCGAAGCGCGTGCGCACCTCCCATGCGGCGCGTCCGTCGAGTGTCAGCACATCGCACGGAACGCCATGCTCGCGCAATGCCGCGGCGACGCCGATCGCCTCGTCGGGCGACGCATAGTAGGCCTTCGAGATCCACAGCCCCAGTCCCCACGCGGGCACTTTCGGCGCCCGGCCGGTCACTTCGGTGTAGCTCGCGAGCAGCGCGGCGGGCGTGGCCGCCGCGAACAGGAACAGGTCGAGTGCCTCGTCGTCGGCGACGGCGGCATACGAGCGATGCGACCATTCCGGGTACCCGACGCCATGCGTGACCCGGCCCGGCGTGTTGACGAATATGCCCCAACCGCCCGGACTCCAGCAGAACGGCGCGTTCTTGTAGGAGCGCCCGGTGTTGACGCCGAGCGCATCCTCCACCTGCGAATGCAGCAGCTGTCCGCGGCGATCCAGCGACGAGAACTTTTCGCCCAGCCCGTAGACGGGCTCGCCTGAAGCCAGTGCCGTCGCGGCGATCCATCGCTCGCCGTCGCATCCGAACGCAGGGAGCCTCGTCCAGCCGCGGAAGTGCTCGTCGGTGATCGACGTGAGCACCGTCGACGCCGAGCGCTGGAGAACGACGCGAAGCGGTTCCTGTTCGAGGATGAGGCGGCTCGAAGTGCCCTGCACGATCACGCGCCCGGCCGCATCCACGTCGAGATCGAGCGGCTGCGGCTTCGTGACGACGAGACCGTAATCCGGGAGCGTCTGCGGGCCGAGCCGCACGCGATAAGCGTCGGCACCATGGCGCTCTATCAGCGCTGGCATCCCATGGCCATTCGACAGCTCGACGTCGAAAGTTGCACGGAAGCGCTCGCGCTGCCGCAGGACGAGGCGAACCGCACGCGCGAAACGGGTTGCATCGAGTTGCATCAGGAGGCCGCCATGCCTGGTTCGACGATACCGGTCAATACACGAACGGCAGCAGCATTTTCGTGCGCTTCATGTAGTCGCGATACTGTTCCTTGAACTGCGCAACCATGAAGGCTTCCTCGCGCCGCGCACTAAAGACGAAGTAAGCTCCGAACAGGATGAGCGGTACCACCCAGAACGGGCTCGCAGCGATCGCCGAGCCGAGCATCATCAATATGATCCCGGTGTAGATCGGATGCCGCACGAACGCGTAGGGGCCGGTTGTCACGAGCTCGGGATCCTGCTTTCGGGACATCGGCATGCCCCAGTTCCGGCCAAGATGCACGCGAGCCCAGATGGCGATCCCGATGCCGAGCGCACAGCACGCGACGCCGAGGGCGCCGGTCAGCGCACTGGTCGCCGCATGCTGTTGCGCGTGCCGAAGCGCCTGGCGAACGACTGGAACGCGCAGCGTGAGCACGACCACGACGACAATGACGAAACGCAGGCCGATCTGCGTTGACCATGACCGCCGGCCGACGTTGCGCTTGGTGCGCGTGGCGGCGATCGCCCAGTACACGAAAAGGACGAGCCAGAGCAGGCCGATGATCCGGATGTAGATCGTCATGCCGATGGATCATCGGGCGCTTCGCACAGCCCTGCCGCGGTGGCGCTGGCGACGCCCACGGGTTTCACTCTGGGCGCCGGCATTGCGCGTCCGGACCCGGCGTCACCGATGCACGGACCGTGCTGCGTTTGACGCCCCTGTCCTCGTCTCCGCCTTGACCAGCACGCAGTTCTGGCTCTTCCAATGAATCCGGTCGGGGCTCTCGACGTCGAACTCCATCAGCTTGACCGTCGCTTTGGGCAAGACCACGACGTGCTTCGCATCGCCGCGGTACTCGACGCGGTCGAGTTCCTGCGGCGGCGTCCGTTCGTCCATTCCGACCAGCCTGTCTCGCTGAAACTCGAAAACGCCGCCGTCACCGAACAGCACTTCGCATAGGCCGCCCTTGGCCAGGGCCATCAGCTGACCGAACGGATCGCTCCCGTTGGCGCGGGTCGATGCCGGACGCGACCATTGCTTCCCGATGAGCGGGTTGCGCTCCGGGGGTAACGGCGGCTGCTTCAGCCACTGCCTTCGCGCGGCATCGGCAGCGGCGGATGCAGCCGCCGCCCCACCGGCATTTCCATTCGGTGCGGTTCGTGCGACTCCCGGGGGCTGCGCCTGCGGTTGCTGAAATTGCTGGTCTCGCTGTCGCTCCTGCTCCTGCAGCTTCATGCTGCCTTCGTAGGTCCACGGCTTGGGGATTTCGCCGGGCGTTTCGCCAAATGCCGGGTAGGCCCCGCAGGCGAAGAAGAAAGCGGATACCGCGAGGGACAAACGCACTGCCCGATGTGAATTTTTCACCGTGCCTCCTTCCACGCGAGGGGTACGCGGAATGGTGCTACCAGTCGGGCACAAACGCCAGATGGATGAAGCAGAATCTCACGCACATCAACTATCGACTGTTACCGGAGCTGCGTGGCAATTTGACGAATGGGCCGCTGGGTCCCCGCCTTCGCGGGGACGACGAACCTTCGGGCTCGCGGGGACGACGACCTTCGGGCGCTCTACCGTCAGGCAAAGCTCCGTGGCGCGAAACTCGCGTCACGCAAGCCCCGTCGTTCCCGCGGAGGCGCGAACCCAGCGTCTTCGCTCGAATGCGCCGCTGGGTCCCCGCCTTCGCGGGGACGACAAAGCTTAGGGCACTCCACCGCCACACGAAGCACCGGCACACGAAGCTCCGTCGCGCTGGCCTCCGTCGTTCCCGCGGAGGCGGGAACCCAGCGTCGTTGTGGCGCGGCGATCGATTCGCCGTCGCCGACTTATCGTGCACAATGTGCAGCTTCGCTGCAGCGCGCTCGAGAGTCGTCGAGGCGCGGCCGCGTACCGCGCCGGCGCTGCACTCTGGCATGCAGCGGGTCGGATCGATGGATTGGCCGGTTACGACGGGGACGTCGGCCGATGAGAATTGCCAATGCGGTTCGTTCGCAGCTCGGGGGCGTCCGCCTCGCAAGCGGGCTTCGCTCGTCGCCCGATGCCATCCGCGAGATCGCCTACTCCAGCCGCGAAGAAACCAGGCAACGGCTTCGGCTGAAGCGCTTCCTGCTTGCGAGCGGATCATCCATCGTTTATCTGCTCGTGCTGGCCGTCTTCACCGTGCATGGCGACGTGGACCTTGCCACGCTCACGCAGGGTTCGACGATCGTCGTGGTCCTCATCGCCGCGTTCTACGTGATCTTCCGGCTCGGCATCAATCGGCGCTTCGCCGATCCGAGCCTGACGGCGCCTCAGGTGCTGGCCGCCGTATTCACGATGCTCTTCGTCGAATATCGCGCGCCGGAAACGCGCGTCGTGTTCGCGACGTTCTTCTTCATTGCACTCATGTTCGGGATGCTGCGTTCGAGCGCGAGGCAGCTCACGATCCTCGGCATCGTCTCGCTCGTTGCGTATGCGGCGGTGGCGCTCGGCCGCTATGCCTCGAGTCGCGATGGCGAAATGCTGCGCCTCGACCTGCTTCAGCTTTGCGTTACGGCACTGGCGTTTCCGTGGTTCATCCTCATCGGCAGCCGGGCCAAGCAGCTCAAGGAAGCCGATCGTCGCAAGGACGAGTTTCTGGCGACCCTTGCGCACGAGCTGCGCAACCCGCTCGCGCCGATCAGGACCGGCATCCACATCCTGCGCTTGACGGGTGCCGACTCGCAGGCGCGCACGGTGCTTCCGATGATGGAACGCCAGCTTTCGCACCTCACCCGCCTGCTCGACGATCTGCTCGACGTCAGCAGGATCACGCGAGGCAAGATCGCCCTGCAGGTGGAACGCATCGACCTTCGACATGCGATCCAGGTCGCGATCGAAACGAGCCGTCCGGTGATCGAGGAGATGCATCACGCGTTCACCGCGTCCTTGCCGGACGAAGCATTGTGGGTGGACGCGGACGCTGTCCGGCTCGCGCAGGTTCTGTCCAACCTCCTGAACAACGCAGCCAGATACACACCGGAAGGTGGCCGCATCGCGTTGACGGCGCAACATCGCGGCGACCACATCGAAGTGTGCGTAAGCGACAACGGGTATGGCATCCCGCGCGAACGGCTGGAATCCATATTCGACATGTTCACGCAACTCGAGAGTCCCGTCGCCAGGCCCGCTGGCGGCCTCGGCATCGGCCTCTCGCTCGCGAAGGGGCTCGTCCTGCTGCACCGCGGCGCCATCGAGGCACGCAGCGACGGCCCCGGCTGCGGCAGCGAATTTCGTGTACGGCTGCCGGCAGGCTCGATGCGCGCCGAGGACGCGCCGGCTGCCACCAGCGAGCCGGTGGTGCAGGACAAGCTGAAGATCCTGATCGTCGACGATAACCGCGACGTGGCTGCGAGCCTGGCGACGTTCCTGCAATTCATCGGCCATGACGTGCGTGTCGCGCACGATGGAGAAAAGGCTCTGGAGCTTGCCGAGGCATTCCGTCCGCAGACGATCCTCCTCGACCTCGGCATGCCGGGGATCGACGGCTACGAAGCGTGCCGTCGCATCCGCAAGGCCGAATGGAGCAGCAACATGCGCCTCATCGCGATCACGGGCTGGGGACAGGACGAGGACCGGCGCAAATCGGCGGATGCCGGTTTCGATGTGCATCTCGTCAAACCCGTGAATCCGGAAGCGCTCGAACACCTGTTGCGCGATCCGCATTCATAATGCCCTCCCGAAGATGAGCTGAGCGATTTGCGGAGGGCCGATGCGCGCATGGACGGTTGACGCAGACGATATCCGGGTGGCCGACGATTTCGACGAGTCACTCCTTCATCGCACGCCCGAGATCGACGCCTTCCTGAATTCGAGCCGCGACGACAAGTTCGTCGTCATCGGCACCAAGGGATTCGGCAAGACGCTTCTGCTCAAGGCGAAGCGCATCCTCTACCAGCGCGAGGGACGAGCGGTCTGCCTGCCTACCGGCGCCCTCCTCGACAAACCGATCGGCGACAAGATCTTCAGCCGGGAGCTGCTGGCCTTTTTCGCGGTGTCTCCGCTTCCCTGGTCGAAGCTGTGGCTGTCGGCGATTGCGCTGGCGACGCTCAAGCACGCGGGCGCCGCGAGCGACCTCAAGGTCGGTGCCGCCCTCAACAGGCTGCTTGCCGACGAGCACCTACACAGCGTCATCGATCACTTCGTCCGCCTCCTCGATTTCACGCCGAGCGAGCTGCAGCGCTGCGGTGCGGACACCGACGGCCATCTGGTTCCGCGCCTGCGCGCAATCGGCGCACCCGTGGCCATATTCATCGATGGCGTCGACGAGTACTTCAACAAGCATGTCGAAGGCCTTGCGAACCATCCGAGCGTGACCGGCGAGCTTTCGCCCAACGTGTGGCACTTCGCGCAGCTCGGGTTGGTGGAGGTCGCTTATCAGCTACGCCGGACCAATCACCACATCAAGGTATTCGCCGCCGTGCGCAAGGAAGCCTATGCCCGGCTTGCGAAAACCACGGTGATGTTCCAGCAGTATCGCGGCAGCGCCGTGGACATCGCATACTCGGTCCAAAGCCTGCGCGAGATCTTCATCAACAACGTGCGGTTGATGAAGGACAGCATGATGGTGCGGCCGGAGCGCTTGCGCACCGAGCCGCTCGAGGCCTTCCTCGGACGCTCGGTGGTCGTGGATGCGTATACGCGCGAGGAGGAAGACGTCTTCGAGTATATCTGTCGGCACACACTGCTCCGGCCGCGCGACCTGATGTCCATCGGCGAGCGATTGTTCGCGCTTCGGCCCGAAGAGCGGCGCAGCGAGGTGCGCTTCAAGGAAGTGGTGCACCAGGCGGCCACCGAGATCGCGCACGAGTACTTGGCCGAAGTTGCGCCATTCATAGGCGATCTGGAGCTCGAGCAGCTCTTCCGGCGCCTTCCGGGCAACGTGCTTACGCGCGAGCAGGTGGAGAAGCTGTTCCTCGAGCACAGCATCGCATTCGGGGGCGACGAGAAGCATGTCTTCTGCGCCCTCTACCGAGTCGGCCTGCTCGGCTACGTCCTCCACGACCGGATCCGCGCACAGTGGGCACAGCGGTTCCTGCGGCCAGGCGAAGCGACTCTCGAGCCGGTGGGAACACTGCCGTCATCGACGCACTACCTGCTCCATCCCGTCCTGGCCGACGTGATCGGACGCGTCAATCCCGCCTATCTGCAAGGCGCCGACCGCGTGAACATCGTCGGATACGCGCGACCCTGGCGCGACGCCGCGAGCGTCCCGAACGCGACGAGCCTGCGTGCACTGTGCGTGCTGAAGGGCGACATCCACGGGTTCGGCGGACTGATGCACGCCGGAGCCGAGGCACCCGTTCGACATGCGCTGGAAGAAGCGGTCAAGCACTGGACCCGGCGAGCGGTCATCGCCGAAACCGGTGCCGGCGATTCGCTTTTGATCGTCCACGAAGATCCGGTGTTTCTCGCACAGGCCGCGCGACACATCATGGACGACGTCTACCAGGCGACGGGCCAGCCGCGCCTGCGCATGGCCCTCCACTATGGAGAGGTGCAATTGCAATCTCGCGTCGGTGATCAGCCGCCGGCGATCGTTGGAGGAAACGCCATCCTGTGCGCAAGCAGGGTGGAGCCCCACGTCCTGCCCGGACAGATCTGGGCCACGGAAGAGTTTCGCCAGATCCTCGTGGAACGACCGTCTCTCTGGCGCACCACGGCCCTCACGACGCCGGACGGCGGCGACCGCTTCAACGTCAAGAAGCAGGGCAGGCCCGAGCCGGACCTATGGGTGCGACTGTATCGACTGGAGTTCTAGGTCGCGCCGCGGCGCGGATTGCCGCGTTCGGTCAAGCGCGATTTATTACGCGAGGCGCTTCCGCTGCTACGCGACGACCGAGGCGCGCGCCGGGATCGCCGCTGGCGCGGGAGTCACGCGGGCGTCGCTGGCGCCGGACTCACCCGGGATTCGTCGCCGAGACGATCCAGGTCGAACCGTTCAGCCTTACCTGCCCTTCCGCTTCGGCAAGCGGGGCGAAAGCGCGCTCGACGGCATCCAGAATCGTCGGCAGATGCTCAACGCCCGACTCCCGTGCGAAGCGCGAAACCGGTCCGACCTGCAGCGCAAACTGCGCGGCGGAACGCGCGGTGGTGCCAAGCGAAAGCGGCACGTCGACGCGCTGCATACGGATGGCATCGAATCCGCGTCCGACAGGATGGCGTGCACCCTTTCGTCATCCGCGAACGCAAAAGGTCCGGGCGCGTAAGAATCGGAAGGCCCCGCCGTGACGCCCATCGCTGCGTGCGCAGCGGAGAGGGGTGCCGTCGCCCAGGGGTTGTCGCGCGGTGCTCGCCAGCAGACGAATACGCAGCGGCCGTCCTTTCGCAGAGACTTGCGCAAATGCCGGAAGGCATCGAAGGGCTGGCTGAAAAACATCACGCCGAAGCGCGAGAACACCAAGTCCGTTTCGGTCGGCAGCGCGGCCTCCGAGGCATCGACGTTCTCGAACGACAGGTTCGCCCGATTCGTGGACACAGCACGCGCGCGGGCAACCTCGAGCATCGGCTGCGAGACATCGACGCCGAGGACCGCGCCCGTCTCGCCGACGCTCCGCGCAAGCTCGATGGAGGTGTCGCCGCATCCGCAGCCGACGTCGATCACGCGCTCTCCCGGTTGCGGTGCTGCCGCCCTCAGCGCCGCATCGCCGAACGGCACGACGATGCGGTCGATCTCTCGCTGCATCGCGGCCCACCGCTCGCCCAAGGCGCCATTCCATTGCGCGATCTGCTCCGAGTTGTCAGCCGTCATCGCTCCGGTGCCTACGGTGGTGAGTACAGGGCGGCGCGCGCCGAGGGACGCTGTCGCCCCGCTGCCCCAAGGTCCGCTGCCGCCCCGGACCCGCCCGTCATTGTTGTGAAGTGCGATCGTTGGGCTTGTTCGTGCCACCCCACGGGTCGTCGCGGCCGGCGCGCCACGGTTCGGCGTCATTGCGATGATAGTTGTTGTCGTGCCGGGTGTCGCTGTAGCGATGCTCGTTGTAATTGCGTTCGTGGTAGCCGCGATCGTGATCCCGGTCGTGATCGCGGTCGCGATACGTGAAGCCGAGGCCGACCGACGGGGCGACGTAGTACGAAGGCCCGGAGTAATACGGGGTGTAATCGTACGAATACGGGCCGTAGTCGTAACCGGAGTTGTACCCGTACTCGTACCCATAGTACGGTTGCGTGTCCGAGTAGCCGTACCCGTAGTCATACGTTGCGCAGCCGGCAAGCGCCACACCGGCGGCGGCGGCGACGAGTGCGGATTTGACGAGTCGTTTCATGAGCTTCTCCTTGATTGCCCCATTGGAAGATGCAGCGCCTTGTGGGCGTCCCACTATATGCAGGCCAAAGCTTGCCGCGACCACGTTCACCGCGCTGATACGCCTGTCGGCCGACGACCGACGACCGCCGGCAGGCCGGCAATCGGGTGCATCGGCAATCAGGCAGGCGGGCAATCAGGCAGGCGGGCAATAAGGCGGCGGGCAATCATCCCCTGGGCACGAGCGCGCCTAGACCACCAGCGACCCGAGCATCGCGACGACCGCGGCCGCCATCACTCCCGTGGCCAGCCATCCAAGGCGGTGCAAGCGCCGCTTGATCACGAACGGACCCATGATGTCCCGGCGTACCGCCATGCGCATCATCAGCGCCATGATCGGCACGGCGATGACGCCATTCAGCACCGCCGACCAGATCAGTGCCTTGATCGGGTCGATCGACGTGAAGTCGATGCCCGCTCCAAGAAGCGTCGCGAGGATGATGATGCCGTAGAAGCCCTTGGCTTCCAGCGGCTCGAGGCCGTGGCCGATCGGCCACTTCATCGCTTCGGCCACCGCGTACGCCGCGGATCCCGCCAGCACCGGAATGGCGAGCAGTCCGGTGCCGATGATGCCCGCCGCGAACAGCGTGAACGCGAGATCGCCCGCGATCGGCCGCAACGCGAGTGCCGCCTGCGCGGACGTCTGGATGTCGGTGACGCCCGCGTCGTGCAGCGTGACGGCGGTCGTCAGCATGATCGCGAATGCAATCGCGTTCGACAAGATCATGCCGAACCACGTGTCGATCCTGATTCGCGCAAGATGGGCGCGCCCACCCTTCGCCGACCTCCGCAGCGGCTTGGCGCCGTGCGTCGCGCGCTGGTTCTCGACTTCCTGCGACGCCTGCCAGAAGAAGAGATACGGGCTGATCGTCGTGCCGAGCACGCCTACCAGCAGCATCAGGTATTCGCGCGTGAGCTCGAGCGGCGGGATCAGCGTCGCCGCGATCAGCTTCGCCCACGGAATGTCGACGTAGATCAGCACGCCGACGTACGCGAACAGCGACAGCGTCAGCCATTTGAGGATCGGCGCCAGGTAGCGGTACGGGATGAAGACCTGCATCAGCACCGCGAGCACGCCGAAGAACAGCGCGTGCCCGTGCTGCGGCCCGTTGACCATGACGAGCTGCAGCGCCTCGCCCATCGCGCCGAGGTCGGCGGCGATGTTGATCGTGTTCGCGATCAGCAGCAGCGAGACGATGAACCACAACACCGAGCGCGAGTAATGATCGCGAATGTTGCGCGCGATCCCGTGGCCGGTGACGACGCCGATGCGCGCGCTGACGATCTGGATGCCGACCATCAGCGGCGTCGTGAGGAAGACGCTCCACAGCATGCCGAGGCCGAACTGCGCCCCGGCCTGCGAGTAGGTCGCGATGCCGCTGGGATCGTCGTCGGCCGCGCCCGTGATGAGGCCCGGACCGAGCCGATCGAGGAATTTTTGGACGCGCTTGATCATGGGAAGCGCCGCGCGATCGGCTGCCGCTCGCGGGCGCCGGAGTATAGCAGCGGCATGCACGCCGTGTAGGCTCGCCATGCCGCCGTTTGGCGGCATCGCAGATGCGCGCCGGACGCCGGATCGTACGTTTCAGGGAGCGACTACTTCGCGGACGGCTGGCAGCGTGCGTGTTGGGGCGAGAACGACGCACGGCTGCGCGCCATCAAGGCCCGTTACGACCCGCACCGGCTCTTCGTGGTGCGCCGCGGCGTGGGCGGCGAGGGCTGAAGCCACAACGGCTTCACACGGCGCGCGTAGGCTCAGTACGCGAGCTTCGCCTGCCGCTCGATCGCGCAGTCGACGACGGTGAGCGCCGTCATGTTGACGATGCGGCGCACGGTCGCCGACGGCGTGAGGATGTTCACGGGCTTCGCGACGCCGAGCAGGATCGGTCCGAGCGTGACACCCGAGCCCGAGGCGACCTTCAGCAGGTTGAACGAGATGTTCGCGGCATCGAGCGTCGGCATGATCAGCAGGTTCGCATCGCCGGTCAGCCGCGAATTGGGAAACGCGGTGTTGCGCACCGATTCGGACAGCGCGGCGTCGCCGTGCATCTCGCCCTCGATCTCGAGATCGGGAGCACGCTCGCGAATGATGGCGAGCGCTTCGCGCATCTTGCGCGCCGACGGATAGTTGCTGGTGCCGAACGACGAATGCGACAGCAACGCGGCCTTCGGCGTGATGCCGAAGCGGCGTATCTCCTCGGCGCACAGGATCGCGATCTCGCCGACCTGCTCGGGCGTGGGGTCCGGGTTGACATAGGTATCGGCGATGAACACGGTGCGGTTGGGCAGCACCACCGCGTTCATCGCCGCGTACGCGCACGCACCCGGGCGCCGGCCGATCACCTGATCCACGTAATGCAGGTGCAGCGCATGCGTGCCGAACGTGCCGCAGATCATGCCGTCGGCGTCGCCGCGATGGATCATCATCGCGCCGATCAGCGTGAGGCGGCGGCGCATCTCGATCTGCGCATAGGTCTGCGACACACCCTTGCGCTGCGTCAGCTCGTAATAGTTCATCCAGTAATCGCGGTAGCGATCGTCGTACTCGGGATTGATCACCTCGAAATCGACGACGGGCTTGAGCCGCAGGCCGAAGCGCTCGATGCGCCGCTCGAGCACCGCCGGTCGGCCGACGAGGATCGGCTTCGCGAGCCCTTCGTCGACGACCACCTGCACGGCGCGCAGCACGCGCTCGTCCTCGCCCTCGGCGTACACGATGCGCTTCGGCGCCTGCTTCGCCGCGGAGAAGATCGGCTTCATCAGCAGGCCCGAGTGATAGACGAAGCTCGTGAGCCGCACGCGATAGGCGTCGAAATCGTCGATGGGTCGTGTTGCGACGCCGGAATCCATGGCCGCCTTCGCGACGGCGGGCGCGATCATCACGATGAGCCGCGGATCGAACGGTCGCGGGATCAGGTACTCGGGGCCGAAGCGCAGGTTCTCGTGCATGTTGTACGCGGTGGCGACGATGTCCGACTGCTCGATCGTCGCGAGGTCGGCGAGCGCGCGCACGCAGGCGAGCTTCATCGCCTCGTTGATGCACGTCGCGCCGACGTCGAGGGCACCACGAAAGATGAACGGAAAGCAGAGGACGTTGTTCACCTGGTTCGGGAAGTCGGAGCGGCCGGTGGCGATGATCGCGTCGGGCCGCGCGGCCTTGGCCACGTCGGGCATGATCTCCGGCTCGGGATTGGCGAGTGCGAGGATCAGCGGCTTCGGTGCCATCGTCGCCAGCCACTCGGGCTTCAGCACGCGCCCGGCAGACAGCCCGAGGAAGACGTCGGCGCCGGGAAGGATCTCGCGCAGCGAGCGCGCCGTCGTCGGCTGCGCGTAGCGCGCCTTGTTGTCGTCCATCTCCTCGGTACGTCCTTCGTAGACGACGCCCTTGATGTCGGCCACGAAGATGTTGTCGCGCCGCACGCCGAGCGTCACGAGCAGGTCGAGGCAGGCCAGCGCCGCGGCGCCGGCGCCCGAACAGACGAGCTTCACGTCCTCGAATTTCTTGTCGACGACGCGCAATCCGTTCAGCACGGCCGCGCCAACGATGATGGCCGTTCCGTGCTGGTCGTCGTGGAACACCGGAATCTTCATCCGCTCGCGGCATTTGCGCTCGATGTAGAAACACTCGGGCGCCTTGATGTCCTCGAGATTGACGCCGCCGAACGTCGGCTCGAGCGCGCAGATCATGTCGACGAGCTTGTCGGGGTCGCGCTCGGCGAGCTCGATGTCGAAGCAGTCGAGACCGGCAAATTTCTTGAACAGCACCGCCTTGCCTTCCATGACGGGCTTGCCGGCAAGCGGGCCGATGTTGCCGAGGCCGAGCACGGCGGTGCCGTTGGTGACGACGCCGACCAGATTGCCGCGCGCCGTAAGGCTGAACGCCTCGTGCGGATCGCGCACGATCTCGTCGCATGCTGCCGCGACGCCGGGCGTGTAGGCGAGTGCCAGATCGCGCTGGTTGGTGAGCTGCTTCGTCGGCAGCAGCGAGATCTTTCCCGGCGGCCAGCGCCGGTGATAGGCAAGCGAATCGTCCCGAATGTTCTTGTCCTGATCCGACATGGTTGCGTTCCGCCGAGGGTCGCGAAGAAGGGGTCGCGTCTGATCGCAACGCGGGGCAGTCATCATACCGCTGGCCGCCTGATGCACCGGCGTTGCGCTCCGGCCGCGTATCCATGCATCGCTATAATGCGCGGGCCCGGCCAACCCGGTTGCCCTCGCCCGCCGGCCGCATCCTCGATCGGCCTCGCACGCGCCACCTTTTATGCCACCGGCTCCCCTCTTCTGGCTCGTTGCGCTGCTGCTCGCCGCGGGCACGGTGGCAGCACTCGTGTGGCCGCTGCTGCGCACGCGTCCGAACGCGTCGGTCGTCGACGAAGGCGCTGCGACCGACGTGTATCGCGACCAGAAGCGCCAGCTCGACGACGAGCTCGCGGCAGGCGCGATCACGCGCGCCGAGCGCGACGCGCAACTCGACGAAATCGCGGCCCGGCTCGGTGCCGAGCTTGCGGCGCCGCTGCGCGCTGCGGCGAATGCATCTTCGCGCACGTCGTACGTCGCGGCGCTGATCCTGGTCGCCGCGATTCCCGCCATCGCGCTCGTGCTGTATGCGACCTTCGGCAGCCCCGGCGCACTGACCAGCGCAACCGAGGCGAGTGTGCGACCGGCAATGACGCAGGAGCAGGTCGTCGCGATGGTCGACAAGCTCGCGGCGCGCATGAAGGAACACCCCGAGGACCCGACCGGATGGCGGCTTCTTGCGCGTGCGTATGCGGCACTGGGCCGCTTTCCGGAGGCCATCTCGGCATTCAAGGAAGCGGCCGAACGGGGCCCGCCCGATGCAACGCTGTTCGCCGATTGGGCCGACGCGCTGGCCATGCACAACCAGTCGCTGCAGGGCGAGCCGTCGCAGCTCGTCGCGCGAGCACTCGCGATCGATCCGCGCCAACCGAAGGCGCTATCGCTGGCCGCAACGGCGGCGCTCGAGCGCAAGGATTACGGCGTCGCCATCGACGAGTGGCGCAAGCTGAAGGCGCAATTCGCGCCGGGCAGCGAGGAGGCGAAGGAGATCGATTCGATGATCGCCGCAGCGAGTGCCGCGCGACAAGGGGGCGCGATGTCGCCTGGCCCGAAGAGTGGGAGCAGCGCCGCACCCGCTGTTGCGGCCGGCGCGGCAAACCCTGCGAACAGCGCGGAGACGGCGATTGCCGGCCGCGTTTCGCTCGATCCGAAGTTGCGCGATCGCGTCGCTGCGAACGATGCGCTGTTCATCTTTGCGCGTGCAGCCAACGGCCCGCGGATGCCGCTCGCCGTGCTGCGCACCACCGCCGGCGAGCTGCCGCGCAACTTCACGCTCGATGACTCGATGGCCATGGCGCCGGCGGCGCGCCTGTCGGGGGCAAGCGAGGTCGTCGTCGAGGCGCGCATCTCGAAGACGGGGAGCGCCACGCCCTCGCCGGGCGACCTGCAGGGCGACAGCGGCGTCGTGAAGCCGGGTGCGCACGACGTGTCGATCGTGATCGACCAGATCGTGCGCTGAAGCGCATTCGATGGCTGCGCAAAACGCAATCGACGCACGCCGGCTGGCGGCACAACGCGGCCATGCGCGGCTTTTCGATGGCATCGACTTTTCGCTGCCGGCGGGCGAAGCCCTCGTCGTCAGCGGACCCAACGGCAGTGGCAAGACGACACTTTTGCGCATTGTCGCGGGACTCACCGCACCGGCCGATGGGGAGCTTCGCTGGCGGGACGAGCCGATGCGGCCGTTCGACGCGCGGCTTCGCGACGCTGTCGCATTCAACGGTCATATGGCGGCCTTGAAGGACGAGCTGACGGCCGAGGAAAATCTCGACGCGTGGATCGCACTCGATGGACCGCGCGCGTCGCGCGAATCGCTCGCCGCGGCGCTGGATGCCGTCGCATTGCGTACTCAACGGCGCCTGCCGGTGCGTGTGCTGTCGCAAGGGCAGCGGCGTCGCGTCGGCCTCGCGCGTCTTGCGCTCGTGCGGCGTCCGCTGTGGATCCTCGACGAGCCGTTGACCGCGCTCGATGCCGATGGAGCGAACATGCTCGGCGCGCTGCTCGACGGGCATCTTGCGCAGGGTGGCTTGTGCGTCGCCGCGTCGCATCAAGCGCTGCCGATCGCGCCGCAGCGCGTGCGCCGTCTCGAGCTCGGTGCGCCCGCATGAGCGCGCGGGTGAGCGCGGCACGCCGTCCCAAGTGCCAAGCGCGGAGAGTCCAATGACCGCCGGCAAGCCGTCGCCGCTCGCCGGAACGCTGGCTGTGCAACCCGCGGCTGCCGAAGCCGTCGCTGATACGCACGCGTCGGTGCTGGCCGCGATCGGCTGGGCGGTCGCGCGCGACTTTCGCGTCGCGCTGCGGTCCAAGGGGGAACTGGGCGTCCAGCTGCTGTTCTACGTCATCGTCGTCTCGCTCTTTCCGTTGGCCACGTCACCGTCGCGTGAAACGCTCGCCACACTCGGGCCGGGTGTGCTGTGGACGAGCGCGCTGCTCGCCTCGCTGCTGTCGCTGCCGCGGCTGTTCGCGTCCGACTACCACGATGGCACGCTCGAGCAGATCGCGCTGTCGTCGCGGCCGCTTGCCGCACTGGTGTCCGGTAAAATGGCCGCACATTGGCTTACCAGCGGCTTGCCGGTGGCACTGATGGCACCGCTGCTCGGTGCGCAATACGCGCTCGAGGGGCCGGTGCTCGCCACGCTCGCCGTGTCGCTGCTGCTCGGCACGCCGATCCTGTCGCTGCTCGGCGCCGTCGGCGCGGCGCTGACGCTCGGCGCGCGCGGCGGCGGCACGCTGCTCGCGCTGCTCGTGCTGCCGCTGTATGCGCCGGTGCTGATCTTCGGCGCCGGGGCGGTGGATGCGGTGCGCGCCGGCGTTTCGGCGGCGCCGCACCTGTCGTTGCTGGGCGCGGGCTTGCTCGTCGCGCTCGTCGGCGTGCCGTTCGCGGTGGCGGCAGCCGTGCGTATTGCACTCGATTGAGCTCACGGATTCAATGCTGATCAACTGGTTTCGCTTCGCATCGCCGATTTCGTTCTACCCGATCGCGGGAAGCTGGTCGTATGCGTTCGGTGCGCTCGCGGCGCTGTTCGCGGGTGCCGGGCTCGTCATCGCGCTGTGGATCGCGCCTACCGATGCAACGCAGGGCGACGCCTACCGCATCATCTTCATTCACGTTCCCACGGCGTGGATGGCGATGTTCATCTATCTCGTCATGGCGGGCTGGAGCGCGCTGGCGCTCGGGTTCAACACGCGGCTGTCGGCGATGATGGCGCAGGCGCTGGCCCCCACCGGCGCGCTGATGGCCGCGCTGGCGCTGTGGACCGGCGCCTTCTGGGGCCGCCCGACCTGGGGCACGTACTGGGCGTGGGACGCACGCATGACGTCGACGCTGATCCTGCTTTTCCTCTACCTCGGCGTCATCGCGCTTCGCGCAGCACTCGAGGATCCGCGCCGCGCCGATCGCGCCTGCGCCGTGCTTGCGCTCGTCGGTGCCGTGAACGTGCCGATCATCTACTTTTCGGTAAAGTGGTGGAACACACTTCATCAGGGCGCCACAGTCAGTCTCACCCAATCGCCCAAAATGGCCGCCACAATGCTGACGGGCATGCTGATCATCTCGCCAAATGTGAACACAGTGGTCGTGAAAAACAGCAGCGGCAGCGTGCGGGGGAGAAGGTTGGAACAGAACCCCGCACCGATGAGCAAAAACCCAAGCGCGATGACTCTTCGTGCCGGGTACCGCTTGGTGATGGTGGTCAGTGGCAACTCGCATAACACAACCAGCGCGCCGTTCACCGAAATGATTAACCCGTATGTCGCGGGCGAGAATCCCCCGC
>Ga0207678_10002296_pt1 | contig 17316 bp, 20 predicted proteins | sample KBSC63metaG_FD_184319 | JGI IMG/M metagenome (GOLD analysis project Ga0207678, IMG submission 184319) | Corn rhizosphere microbial communities from Kellogg Biological Station, Michigan, USA - KBS C6-3 metaG (SPAdes) (version 2) | ecosystem: Host-associated > Plants > Roots > Rhizosphere > Soil ...
CGCGACACCGGCCCGGTGGGTGTGGAAAACTAACCACCGCCCGGCGCGTTCTCACTGGTCCGCGCCGGGCCCCAGACCAGTGAAGGGACCACCGTGACCGAGGGCGCGGTAGACCCCAACACGCCGTGCATCGAGGTGTGGGTGGACGAAGGCGGTGACGAACAGCCGAAGCGGCACTGGGTCCCGTTCGAGCAGCCTGACGGGCCTGCTGGTGAGCTACTCATCGGCTACACCGAGGTTGGCGGGTGTGCGTTTATGCGCACGCTGGGGGATGCTTTGGTGGCCACTGACCGCATCGTGCGGATCGAACACTTCCCGCTCCCGCCGTGGGGCGAGACCCCGGAGGGATGACCATGGAAGCGCACCCGAACGAGTACGTGGCCCAGCTGCTGGACCGCGCGGCCAACCTGATCCAGGGGATCCCGCAGGAGGAGGGCGACTCCAGCGAAGCCCACGACTGGCTGCGGGAGTACCACGCCGAGAAGGCTCGCTTCGGCCAGCCGCTCGGCAGCCCCGCCTACTCCGACGCCGTCCAAGCTGCGCGCGGTGAGGACGTCCCGGTCCAGCAGCGGCAGGCCCGGCACGCCGCGGGCACCGACACCGCTGAGCAGACCGACGACGGCGCCGGCCTCGACTACGAGGCGGCCACGCACGCCGAGCTCCAGGAAGAGGCGCGCCGCCGCGGCCTGCAGACCTCGGGCACGAAGGCCGACCTGCGCGAGCGCCTCGAAGACGACGACAACGCCTCGAACAGCTGAAGGGCACCACGATGACCGAGCCCGCTTCGATGGACCTCGACGGCCAGGACAAGGCCCGCCAGCTGCTGGACGAAGGCGCCCGCCTGCTCTACACGCTGGCTGCCGGCCAGTTCTGGGAGCTCGGCGACGTCAACGCCTGGTTCGAGCGGTTCAACGCCGCACGCGAGCAGCTGGGCCTGCGCAGTGACTCTTACGGCGCGATCGGGCAGCGCAGCAGCGACACCGACCCGCTCATCGAGAAGGCGAAGGCGGCACTGGCCGACCTGGACAACCGCACACAACAGGCCTACGACGAGTTCGCGGCTGCCGTCGAGCAGGCCCGGCAGGGCGGCGGGTCGTGATCGCGCTCGGGCTACTCTGCCTCGCGGTGATGGCGATCGCCCTCGGCTCGGTGATCCCGGCAAGCCGGGTGCCGTGGCTCTGGGGCGCGATCGCCGCCGTGCTCGCCCTCGCCGGCGCGCTGGCGGCGTTCGGCGTCATCGCGGTGTAGGAGCCCGGCGGTGGAGAGGCCCAACCGCCGCGGCGACTACGCCCAGATCTGGCAGCCCGGGTTCCACTGGCGCGACTACCTCGACCGCCACTACGACCCGCGGCTGCTCAAGAGCCGTGAAGGCCGGCGCGCCATCGGCCGGCTGGACCCGCTGGCCTTCGCGCTCATGTACCACCGCCGCTGGCTCACCGACGAACTCGGCAACATCACCTTTGCCCCGCTCCACGCCGGGTCCTACGAGTGGTTCCTGACCTGGCCGGGCTACCAGGGCCCGATGGAGAACCGCGACGCCTGGATCGCCCCCCGCGGATCAGCGAAGAGCACCGTGCACTTCCGCATCGGGCCGATCTGGGCCGGCTGCTACCAGCACAAGGACTACTTCGCGATCTTCTCCCGCACCAGCAGCACCGCGGGCGAGCACATGATGGCGATCCACACCGAACGCCGCACCAACCCGCTGCTGCGCTACGACTTCCCCGAGTTCTGCCTCCCGCGCATGACCGGCAAGCGCGCCGAGCACGACACCATCGGCGAGTACCTGTCCGAGTCCGGCGTGATCATCACCGCTAAGGGCATGGACTCCTCGGTACTCGGCTCCTCGATCGACGGCCGCCGCGCGAATGTGATCATCCTCGACGACGTCGAGAACTCCGAGGCCAACTACTCGGTCTACCAGGCCGAGCAGCGCAAGAAGACGATCATTGGCGCGATCGGGTTCTACAACGTCAACGCCATCTGGTCCTGGGTGGGCACGACCACGATGTACGACGGCCTCACCCACCAGCTGGTCCGCTCCGTCTCCGGCGCCCCGCAAGACCTCAACGCCGAGGAACTGAAGTGGGTGCGCGAGCAGCGCATCCGCGTGCACCACTACCGTCCGCTCATCGAAGACCCCGCCACCGGCGAGCTGGTCAGCAGCTGGCCGGCGAAGTGGAGCACCGAGTACCTCAAGAGCATCCAGCACACCCGGATGTACCGCATGGAGCTGGACAACCTGCCCAGCCTCGGCGATGAGGGCATGTGGACGGAGCAGGACTTCACCTACATCACCGAGCCGACGATCTCCACCCGGTGCGCGCTGTTCGTCGACCCGGCCGTCACCGCCACCGCCACCTCGGACTACACCGGCCTCGCCGTCGTGAGCTACCCGTGGCCCAGCCGGGAGCAGCTCGAGCGCAACGAACCCGGGCACCTCGAAGTGCTGCACGTGGAGCGCGTACGCAAGGTCGGGCGCAGCCTGCGTGACCACATTATGACCCTGTGCAACCGATTCCCGTGGATCCGGCGCATCTGCGTCGAGGACAACCAGGGTGGCGCTCTCTGGGAGGAGAGCTTCGCCGACCTGCCCGTCGAGGTCGAGCTGCTTCACGTCCACCACCCGAAGGAAGTCCGGGCCGCGCACGCGCTGAACAAGTACCAGGCCCGCCCCACCCAGGTGAAACACCTCGGCCACCTCGCGCAGGGGCAGCTGGTCAGCAACTTCCCGCAGGCCGAAGGCACGATGTGCGCGTTCCCGATGGTCGCCCACGACGACGACGTGGACGCCGTCACCCTCGGCACGCTCTACTGGCTCTCGCCCGAAGAGGTCCGCAAGCCGGGCGCCGGCGCGACCGGCGACGTCACCGAGCACTCCTCGGCCTACGCGTAGCCGTGCGATGATCGCCGGACACCACACCGCATGGAGGACCAGTGTCCGACCTCACCAAGGGGCTGAACGCGCTCGACGTGCACCGCCCGGCCTACACCCTCGCCCGCAAGATGTTCGACGGCACCGCCCGCGAGATCGCCGCCAACGCGACCGTGCAGCCGATCATCGAGCGCTCCGGCAAGAAGTACCGCGCCAACGTCGCCCGCAAGGCCGTCAAGTCCCGCACCAACCGGCTCAAGGTTCGCTCCCTCGCGGTGGCCGACGACGAAGCCGCCACCGCCCGGCTCACCGACGAGATCGCCGGGCCCAACGATTTCGACGTCGAGCTGCCCCGGTTCATCGAGAAGGTGTGCGAGTACGGCGACGCCTACCTGCTGCGCTGGCCGAACCCGAAGGCCGCGCTCAACGCCGACGGTACCGCGGCCCGGGTGGACATCTTCGTCCGCGACCCGACCTCCATGCGCGCGATCTACGACCCCGAGAACGAGCGGGAAATCGAGTACGTCATCGACTCGTGGTGCATCGGTGACGGGGACGACGAACGCCTGCGGGTGAACCTGTACTACGAGGACCGCGTGGAGCGGTTCGTGTCCATCGAGAAGATGGCCGGCGGTGTGGTCTGGGCCGACGACCAGTTCCAGCCCTACACCGGCGACGCCGACGAGGGCGACGACCCCGACACCGCGCACATCATCACCTACGAGCACGGCCTCCCCATCACCCACGGCCGCACCGAGCGCCCCTACGGCCGGCCCGAGCACTTCGACGCCTACGGCCCCCAGAACGCCATCACCAAGATCATGGCCACCCACCTGTCCGGCATCGACTGGAACGGCTGGCCCTACCGCTACCAGCTCGCCGAGGCCAACACCCGCGGCGCCGGGCTGGCCGACTGGGGCGACGGGAGCACTCGCGAAGCCCCTAACGCCCCCGGCTCCGGCGCCACCAGCGCGCGCCCAGGCACCATGAACAAGCTCTCCAACGTCCGCGCCGTCGGTCAGCTCGACGGCTCCCCTGCCGACGTTTTCCTGGACCCACTGGTGGCCTACATCCGCCTGCTCGGCGAGGTCACCGACACCCCGATGAACGTCACCGACCCCACCGGCCAGGTCGAGAGTGGTCAGAGTCGCATGGCCCGCATCGACGACCTGCTCTCCCGCGTCGAATCGCTCAAGGACCAGCTCGCCGGCCCCATCTCCGCGATTTGCGAAGGCGCCCTGGCCATGCTCGGCGTACCCGACGCCACCGTCACCGTCACCTGGGCCCCCAGCTCGAAGGTCAGCGACACCGAGGGCTGGGAGGCGGTCAAGGCGAAGGAAGACGCCGGCGTCCCGATGCGCACCGCTCTCATCGAAGCCGGCTATCTGCCCGAGGAGGTCGACGGCTGGGCTAGCGAGCTCGACGGCAAGCTGTCCACCCTCGAACGGATCGCTCTCACGGCCCAGGCCATGGGACAAGCAGCCCAGGTCATGGGTCTCCCGGACGAACAAGCCAGCGAGATCTTCGGCAAGTTCATGACTGAGGTGCTCGCCGATGACGACACCGGCGCCTGAACTCCCCCAGCCCACCGAGCCGTGGGCGCCGATCGAGGCCGCGGCCATGGCCCAGCCCGAGTTCGCGATCATGACCGCGACGACGGCGGCCGTGCTGCGCCGTTTGACCCGCCTCTGGGTCGTGCTCTACGGCTCGATTGGTACGCTCCCGGGAACCGGGCAGAATTCGCGTTCTCCACTCGGTAGGAGTGCCGGTGTAGCCCTCACCGGAATCGTGCCGGCACTCCGCTCGGGCGCCGGGGGTCCTGTAACTGCGGGCGGAGAAACCCCGGCGCCCTCCATCGACTTCCCGCCGATCTGGACTGACGCCGTGGACCAAGGCGTTCAGGAGATCATCGACGCGATGGACGCGGCCGCCGACTCCGTCACCCGCGAAGTCCCCGCCGACGTCGAACGGGCCAAGGCGTACCGGCGTGAGCGCGTCCGCCGCGCCGTCGCGCCCAGCAAGATCGCCAAGCGCGGGTTCGCTGCGGTCCAGGAAGCCATCGCCCAGCCGGCCAAGTTGGAGAACGACGTCCGCGGCGCCGTTGTGGGCGAGCTGGTGGCCGACCACACCGATCAGCAGCTCGAGCAGGCCACCAGCCTCGGCGACGAGTGGGTGTGCATCTGGGTTGCCGAGCGTGACGCGTGTGTGCGCTGCCTGGCCTACCAGGGGCTCTACGTCACCCCCGCCACCGGCCAGCTCTTCCCGGGCGGGCGCACCTGGGGACCGCGGTGGAAGAGCGTGATCGGGCGGCCGGACTTCCGCGGCCCCGGCTGGCGCGAGACCGCCGACGGCGAGCACGAGGGCAGCCATCCGCACTGCCGGTGCGAGCTTCGCGTGGTCCGTCGCACGAACGTCCGCCTGCTCTCCGCCGGGCTCAAGCGCGAAGCCGAGCGCTCAGCTGCCAAGGGCTGGGCCCGCCCCACCGAAGGCGACACCGCCCGCGTCGCCGCGGCCAAGCACGTGCTCGCGACCAAGGCCACGCTCCCCCGCTCGGTCGTCGACGAGACCCGCCGCCGTCTGCGCAGCCCGAACACATTCCCTCGCCGGGTACCATCGCCGAACAGGTAGAACGACCAGTGGAGGCCACCGGTGAGTGATCGAGACGATGACGACCAGCGCGACGACATCGACGACGTGGACGACGACGAGGACACGGACGCCGACGACGCCGGTGACGATGGGGACGACGACCCGGACGCCGGGAAGTCCGAAGCGGACCTGCGCGCCGAGCTGAAGCGCCTGCGTGGCTCCAGCACCCGGGCCGCCCGCGAAGCCGAGAAGTGGCGGCTCCGGGCCCAGGGCAAGAACGGCAAAAAGGACGATGAGGACGACAAGGACAAGTTCACCAAGGACGACGTCGAGGACCTCACCGAGCGCACGAAGGAAGCCACCCGCGCCGAGCTGATGCCCGCGATCATCCGCAGCCAGGGCCGCTCGGTGCTCGAGAGCCTCGGCATGGCCTTCCCGAGGGACGCCAAGGACGCGAAGGCCGCGCTCACCCGCACCCTCAAGCTCGCCAACCTCGACGATCTCGAGCTCAACGAGGACGGCGAAGTCGAGGGCCTCGAGCACGAGTTGCGTGAGGTGAAGCGGCTCTACCCGCAGCTGTTCCGCGGCGGCCGCGTCCGGACCCCGGGCAACGCCGGCGGCGGCCGCCGTCCGGCCGAGAAGCCGCGCAGCGCCACTGAGCTGCAGGCCGCCAGCCTCTTCGGTGGCGGAGACGACGACTGAGGTAGGCTGCCTGGGACCCTCGTCGGGCAGCCCGGATAGGTGCAGCCAGCGCGTCAAACCGGGACTAGAGCTGGTAGCGCGCCCGGCGGGGCGAATACGTTCGAGCGACCCTCGTCACTGCGGTGGCGGGGGTCGCTTGCGTCGTGAGGTTATGATCTGCTCAAGCACTACGCCACCGGATGGGGCGAGCGCGTAACGCACTCGTGGCACCGGATGGGCCCGGGTACCCCCAGTCCGTTCGAGTGCCAGGGAGGCCCGGCGATGGCCGGTTCCGTCAACCCGGGTTCATGGATCATCGAGGACTACGCCTCGGGTCTGATCACCCGGTTCCAGAACACCAGCGCCTGGGAGGCGGCCGCAGGCCGCGTCGAGACCATGCGCGTGGACTCCAAGCAGATCGCCATCGACACCGACGCCTCGGTGGAGGTCACCCAGAAGGGCGCGACCTACAACCTCGACACCGGCGGCGGCACCACCGTCCAGCTCGACGCCGCGAAGCTCACGCACGCGTCCAGCTACGACGAAGAGGACCGCAGCGACGCCGCCGCGTGGCAGGACATCACCAACTCGAAGAAGCGGATGGCGACGTCCAACCTCGCCCTGCTCTACGACAACGGCGCTCTCGCCGTCACCGGCGCCCAGGTGATCGGTTCGAAGACCGCACCGTACGAGTCCGCCTACCACGCTGTCTCGGCCTACAACAGCGGCTCGAACCTGCTCACGCTCTCGGCCGCGGCGTTCGCGACCGACTCGAAGGCGCTCAACACCGCCCTCTCGAACGCCACCGACATCTACGAGGACTCGGCGTGGGCCTCGGAGGACCAGGTCTGGGTGCTCTCCACCGCGTTCAAGAAGTACTTCCGGGCGATGGACGCCACCGGCAAGAACGGCGTCAACTGGTACGTCCCCCCGCAGGGCGGCGAGCCCCGCGACGTCCGCGCCGGCCACCAGCCGATCATGCGAGGCGAAGTCGGCGGCGTCCCCGCCTACTTCACCCGCGGCGCCCGGCTCTCGGCGGCGATGACCTACCAGCCCACCGCCGGCATTGGCGCGAAGGGCTCGCTCGGCAACGCGATCGCCCTGCTCGCCCCGGCCAGCATGCTCTGCGTCGGCAACCGGGATCCGCTGCGCAGCCAGTTCCTGGACTCGCTGTCCGGCAATGGCGGCATCGGCGCCCTCTCCGACACCGACTACCTGAAGATGCGCGTCCGCAAGGCCGCCCGTCTCCTGGTCCCCGCAGCCGCGGTGATCGTCGAGATCATCACCTGATCCGGTCGCCGGGCGCGGTCCACCATCCGCCGCGTCCGGCGACCTCACCACGACGCCGGAAGGGAGCGACATGGCCGGCACCTGGTGCACCACGACCGACGTCGACAACCTCACCGGCGTCACCGTGACCGAAACGCAGCTGGCACGCGCCCAGGGCGTCATCGAGACCTTCGAGGACATCGACCCCGCCGCGCCCGGCGACCACTTCTCGGCGCGCGACCGGGAACGCTTCCGCAAGGCGACCGCCTACCAGGCCGGGTGGATGTTCGAGCAGATCGAGATCGAGAAGCGCACCGACGTCTCCACCCTCTCCCAGGACGGGCAGACCTGGACCTACGCCCACGCCGATGCGGTGGTGCTCGCGCCGCTGGCCAAGCGCAACCTGGACCGGCTGAGCTGGAACGCCGACGGACCCGTCGCCCCGAACGGCGGCCGGGCGCCGTACCCCGGCCTCGACGCCGTCCGGGATGCCGTGCTGTGCGACGAGGTGGAGCTGCCCGAGCTCTGGCGGTTCGAGAGCTGGACGCTATGACCCTCCACGTCACGCCGCGCGGCGACCTGATCGAGCACGAGACCTCCGAGGACTGTGCCTGCCTCCCGCGGACGCTGCCCACCGAAGGCGGGTTCGTGGTCGTGCACCACGCGTGGGACGGGCGGGCAGAGTGATGTCACAGTTCGTCCCCAACACCCTTGTCGCGATCTTCCGGGATGGCAGCATCCCTGACACCCGGGACGTATGGGACAACCAGGTTCCGCCGACCGCGCCTACGGCGGAGGAGGCCGACGCGAAAGACAAGCCTGCACTGCTCATCGAATACGGGCAGAGCGGACATACCGGCTCCACCGTCAACCAGCCCGCGGCCGGACGGTCCGACGTCGTCCACCGCTACCGCCTCAGGCTCCGGCCGGGCGCGGTTCCCTTCGAGATCACGCCGCAGGACCGGGTGCTCGACCAGCGCACCGGCCGCTATTTCGCGGTGGACGAAGTACCCGAACCGGTGAACGTGGTGCAGCAGCCGGACGTGCTGCTCATCCTCCGCCGGGTCAGCTGAACCCCCGAGCGCCCGGGCGCGGAAAGCGTCCGCTCGGACCCGAAGTTCCTACGCCGGAAAGGCAGGGAGCGCGATGGCACGCGTAGAGCTCGACCGCGACGGCATGGCCCGTCTCGCCGAACACGTGCTGGCGCGCGCTTCCGCCATCCCGCTCGCCATCGGCATCGACGCCGAGGCCCTCGCCCCCGTCGACACCGGCGCCCTCAAGCTGTCCATCAGCGTCGCCGAGATCGGGCGCGGCATCTGGCGCATCTCGGCTGGCACCGGCCTGCCCGACGGCCGCGCTGTGTTCCAGGAACTCGGCACCTCGAAGATGCGCGCCCAGCCCTACCTCCGCCCCGCCGCCTACCAGCAACGCGCCCTGTAGGAGAGGACCATGACCCTCGGATACGCCCCCGCCCGGGCCCGCAAGCACCTCGACGACATGATCACCGACGCGCCGTTCATGCAATGGCACATCGGCGACCCGGGCGCGGCCGGCACCGCGAACCCGGCCAGCAACACCACCCGCGTCGACACCAGCGGCAAGTGGGCTGCGGCTTCCACCGCCGGCGCCACCACGACCAAGGCCACCAACGCCTCGATCACGGTCACGAACGTGCCCGCGAGCGAGGACTACACCCACGTCTCTTTCTGGACGCTGGCTAGCGGCGGCGCCTACACCGGCTCGGCCCTGGTCACCGCCAACGCCCTCACCGCGGGCGACAACGTCACCATCGCCTCCGGCGGAATCGCCCTCACCGCGGCGAACGCGAGCTGACCGTGACGGCCTTCATCGACGACTTCAACCGCGCCGACTCCAGCAGCCTCGGAGTCGGCTGGGTCGAGGTGTCCGGTGACTGGTCGATCGTCTCCAACCAGCTCTCCCCCGGCGCCGCCGGCGGCACGATCATCCTCCGCGCCGCCACCGCCGCGGCCACCGACGACAACTACTCCCAGGTAGCTATCACCAGCGCCACCGTGGCCAGTCAGGGCGTCTGGTGCCGTGGGGACGCGACGATCGCCAACGGCTATCTCTGGCGCAACAACGGCACCCAGTGGGACCTCTTCTCGGTCATCGGCGGTTCCTTCTCGGTGATCGCCATGTTCGCCGCGGCTGCCGCTAACGGCGACGTGATGAAGGTCCAGGCGGTCGGCAGCACGATCAAGGCGTTCGTCAACGGCACTGAGCGCGCCAGCGTCACCGACACGGGCGTCACCACCGGCAAGAACTTCGGGATCCGGTCCGAATCCGTCAGCGGCGTCCGCTACGACAACTACGCCGGCGGCGATGTCACGGCCGGTTCGGACGTGCCCGCCACCATCGCCCAGGCCTACGGAGGGCTCGGCGGCGGTATCACCGCGACCCGCGAGGTCCCCGCCGCCGTCACGCAGTCCTACGGCGCTCTCGGGGGCGGCGTGGCCGGGGCGCGCGAGGTCGTGTTGACTGCCGGCCAGAACTTCGGCGCGCTCGGCGGCGGGGTCGTGGCCGTCCCGGAGATCCCGGCCGTGATCGGGCAGTCTTACGGCGCGCTGGGCGGCAGCGCCGTGGCGACGCGCGAGACCTTCGCCACCGTCGACTTCGCCGGCGGCGCGCTGTCCGGGCACGTTACGGTCTCGCCGGACGGCGCCCTCGCGTTGCCCAACGCCACCGTTGTCGCGAAGGCGTGGCTCGCCACCATCGACGGCATCGCTGCGGATCGCGTCGCGAACGAACTGCCGCGGCGTGCCGACTGGAACGGCGCCATCGACGGGTTCGTGACCGTGCTGCCGCTCATCGCCAACGCCGAGCTCCACGTCCCGATCCAGCACCCGATCGTTCAGTTCGACTGCTGGGGCGCCTTCGGCGGCAGCACCAAGAAGCCCAACCACGGCGTGGCCAACGACCTCGCCGAGCGGATCCGCCAGGCGGCGGAAGCCACCACCTGGCGCGGCGTCCCGGAGCTCGAGCTCCCGCCCGGCGTGATGCCGGTGTGGCTCTCCTCGGTGTTCGTCGTGCGCGGCGTGACCCGGGTCCCTGACGACCACTACGCGCACTACTCACTTGACGTCCACATCGGGTGGATCGAGCGGGACGCCCTCGCCGGCGTTACCGGATAACGGAAGGAACACGAGATGGCACAGGGAATTGTCGCCGGCGAGCTGATGGTGGGCCCCGGTAAGCTGCGGGTGATCGACCCGGGCGGTCTCGGTCAGGGGCTCGCCGACAACACCGCCGAGCTGGCCGTGATCGCCGCGGCCACCCCGGACTGGTCCGCCTGGACCTACATGGGCCTGACGGACGGCGGCCTGCAGGTGGCGATCGAGAAGAGCTACGCCAACCACACCGTGGACCAGGCGCCGGACTGGGTGGCCAGCACCATCACCGAGCGGCACCCCACCGTGGGCACCAACCTGGTGGCGGCCACCCTGAACAACCTCTCCCGCGCCAACAACGGCGGCGTCATCACCACCGGCGTCGGCACGGCCGGGGCGTGGGACAGCTGGACGCCCACCATCGACACCCTCGAGACCCCCGAGAAGTACCTCGGGATGGCCGTCGAGGGCCGCCGCCTCGACGGCAAGCGCATGATCATCGTCCTGCGCAAGGTGCTCTCGGTGGACAACATGAGCGCGCCGTTCACCAAGGACGGCAAGACGATGTTCTCGGTCAACTGGGCCGGTCACTTCGTCTCCGACACCACCGCGTCGGTCGCCGTCTACACCCAGCGCTGACCTACCCGCCAGTAACCAACCCGCACGGAGGCCGCCATGCTCGAGTTCACCACCAAACCGGATCCCACGGCGAAGCAGCCCGAACGCGATGAGCTGTTCTCGATCGACGGCAAGGCGTACACCATCCCGCGGGAGATGCGCCCGCTGGACATGGCGAACTACACCTACCTCGTCGACACCCTCGGCGGAGACTCCGCCGGGCTCTGGGCGCTGCAACGTGCGCTCGGGACCGAGGCGTTCTCCGCGTTCATGGACCTCCCCCCGGCGGCGGTCAGCCGGGAGGACTTCACCAGGATCATGACGGTGGTGACCGGGCGGTTCGTCGGGCTGGCCACGGAGGTGCCGAGCCCGGACCCAAAAACCGGGCCGGCCACCGCCCCGGAAACGGCGGAGGACGACGCCACCGAGCCCCCCGACGAGGTTGTCTGGGGGGCGTCCAGCCCGGCGGAGACGGTTTCGTAGGGGGCCCCTACACGATGAAGGCGAGGGTGCTGGCGTGGATCTCCGGGAACTGGGAGGACATCGCGAGCGACCTCGCCGTGTTCCACCGGGTCGACGATCCGGACACGCTGAGCATCCCCGTCTTCCTGTCGAAAGTGGTCCGGCTCAGCGCGTACGGCGGAGCGCTGGCCACGCGCTTCGCCGCCACCCAGACCGCGGGGACGGCCTCCCCCGCGAACGTCCCCGCCGCCGGAATCGTCCCCCGAGCCGGCGGCGGGGACACCCCGCCCGAGGTCGTCGCCGCGATCAAGCGGCAGCAGTTCGCGGCGCGGTACAAGACAGACCCCAGCGCGATCAGGTGGGATAACGACGAGGTGTACAGGGAGCTGGTGAATCTATGACACGGCCGGGTGGCGGGTTCAAAGTCGCGGACGCCTACGCCGATTTCCACATCGACGTCGACTCCGAGATCGGCCGCGCCGCCGCTCGGCTCAAGGCCAAGGGGTCCGAGTTCGCGCGCATGGGCGAGAACGCCGGCAAGGCCTTCTCCGCCGGGTTCGGCAAGGGTGTCGACCTCGACAAGGGGATGACCCGCAACGTCGAGGCTCTGCGCAAGCGCACCAATCAGCTCCAGCGGATGGGTAACCAGGCCGGCGAGGGCTACGGCCGCGGCTTCGGCAACGGCGTCAACCTGCGTGGCGCCATGGTCGAGCAGCTCGGCGTGGTCCGCTCGAGCCGCGCCGCCTTCGCCCGGGAGGGCAAGCAGGCCGGCCAGGCCTACGCCCGCGGCTTCGGGGGGCAACACCTGTCCGGCCCCAGCATCGCGGGAACCGGCGGTGCGGAGGCGTCCGGGGAAGCCTCCGCCCGCGCGATGGCCCGTGGGTTCACCCGGGGCAGCAGGGACATGGACAGCGCCACCCAGCGGGTCGCGCAGCGCACCGAGGCGCAGTTCTCGGCCTTGAAGTTCCTCGGGCTCTCCCAGGGGCTCCCCGCAGCGGCCGCCGCGGGCGCAGCCGCCGCCGCGGGCATCGTGGCCGGCGCCGGGGCGCTGTTCATCGGGCTCGGCGTGGCGGGCGCGGCCAGCGCCGAACGGGTCCAGGCGTCCTGGGTCGACACCGGCAACATCGTGCAGGCCGGCGTCAAGCAGCTCTCCAGCGTCTACGAATCGCACCTGATCAACGCCTCGGACATGGTGGCCGACTCGTTCGTCCGCTCAACGGGCCTGATCAAAAAGGGTATGGTCAACGCCGCGGGGGCCGTCGAGTCGCTCACCGCCTCCGGGATTGTGCTGGCGGAGAACGCCCTTCCCGGGATCGTGACCGCGTCCGGGCGCCTGGGCCCGGTTCTGGACGGCATCCACGACCTCGCCGCCGACGTGGGTGCCGGGTTCAGCGAAATGGCCGTCAACGCCTCCCAGGGGAACGCCGCCGCCGGCAAGAGCCTGACGACCCTCGGGGACATCCTGCGCACCACCGAGGCGCGCGTAGGCACCCTCGTGGCCAACCTCGCCAACGCCAGCGGCGGCCCGCTGAACAGCTTCCGGTACACCCTCGACCAGATCACTAGCGCCGCCCTCGACCTCACCTCCAAGGGGTCCGGCGCCCTCGGGTTCTTCCAGGGATTCAGCACCAGCGCTAACGGCGCGGTCACCGTCGCCCGCGGCCTGCTCGGCGCGATCAACGCGCTGCCCCCGCAGCTGACCCAGCTCGGCGGTGCTGTCTCCGCTACCAGCATGATCATGAGCCGCCTCGGCGTCGACGCGGGCGCCGGCTGGGAAGGTCTCGGGGCGAAGATCCGCGGCGCGGGCAACGACCTCAAAGGTACCGAGAAGTTCGCCGCCAAGGCCGGCACCGCGGTCGGCGGCCTCGCCGCGGGTGCGCTCAACCCCGCCGCCCTCGCCGTCGGGGCGCTGTCCGTTGGGCTGCTACTGCTCGGTCAGCGCCAGGAAAAGGCCGCCGAGGCCGCGGCCGAGCACCGGGAGAGCGTGCGGGCGCTCACCGACGCGATCCGCCAGGACAACGGCGCCCTCGGCGAACACTCCGCCACCGTCATCGCCAACGCGCTCGCTGGAAAGAACGCCTCGGACAACCTGAAAGTCGCGAACATTTCGATGGCGCAAGCTACCGTGGCCGCCAACGGAAACAAGGAAGTTATGCGGCAGGTGACCGACGCTTCGAATGGTTTCATTCAAAGCCTCAAGGACCGGGGTATCTATTCACAGCGCGACATTGACGGTCTTAAGGGTATCAACCAGCAGCTCCTGGAAAGCGGCGGTAGCTACGACTCCGTAGCCACTCAGACGGCGCACTTCACGGAGTCGCTGGCTTCACTCAACCCGGAGTTGCAGAAGCAGCTTCAAGCGCTGTTCAACGGAACTGGCGCCCTCGGCGAACAGGCGAAGGCCGCCCGTGAGGCCTACAACGGGTATCTGCTTCAGGAACAGGGACTCACCGGCCTCACCGAAGCCCAGATCCGGGCACGCGACGCGACGATCGACCACACGAAGGCGATATACGATCAGCAGAACGCCAACCTCGGGTACCGCGGCGCGGTGCTGTCCACAAAGGACGCGCTCGACACCTGGAACAAAACCGTCAAGGACGGCAAGACAAACACCGACGAGGGCGCGAAGGCGCTGCTCGCCCTCGAAAACGCCATGGGCCAGCAGGAACAGGCCGCGTATAACGCCGCGTACGCCAACTCACAATTGAAGACGGACCAGGAAAAGGCCAAGGAAGCGACCATCGCAATGAACCGCGAAACGGTCAGTTTGGCTAACAGTTTTGCCGGGCCGCTACCTCAAAGCATGGCGCAGACGATTTCCAGTCTTGACACCACTTCAGCGAAAGCGGCCGGCCTCAAGGTAGGCGTCAACAACCTGGGCCAGGCGGTGTACACGCTACCCAACGGTAAGGAAATCGTACTCAGGGCGGACTCTCAGCAGGCTAAGGACGCGATTTACGAAGTGTCCCGGCAAATGGCGGCATTGCACGATAAAACCGTGTACGTCACCATTGCCACCCGCGGGAAGTCCCCCACCGGCATCAGCCCCACCGGCGCCCCGGTCTACTCCGCGGAAGGCAACCTGCTGCGCCCGCGCGGCGGGGACGGCGCCACGCACCCGATGCGCTTCTTCGCCGGTGGCGGGCTGGCCGCGCTCAACCCGTTGCCGTCCAACCGCGCCACCTTCGTCGCCCCGAACACCTGGCGTGTCGTCGGCGACAACATGCGGTTCCCCGAGCTGTTCGCCCCGCTCAACGGCTCCCAGCGCACCGCCGACCTCATCGCCCAGGCCGCCGAGCACGAGGGCCTGCTGTCCGCGGCCACCGAGGCGCTCTCGTTCGCCAAGACCGGCAACCTCGCCGACGACTTCTCCGCGCGCGGCAGCTCCGGCAACCTCGACCGCTACAACGACCAGCTCTCGGCCATGTACTTCAGCCAGACGCACCAGAACTGGGGCGCCAACGCTGACACCTGGGCGAGCGTGAACAGCTGGCTGCAGGGCTACGTGGCCCAGCAGACCGCGGTGGTGCGCGCCATCCCCGCCGCCGTCGCGGCCGCGGTCCGGGAGTCAGGCCCGAGCACCCCCATCACCATCCAGCCGCCCGCGACGATGGACTACGACCTCATCGCCGAAATCGTCGCGCGCAAGATCTTCCTGAGGGGGCGGTGAGTCGTGACGCTCGTGGCGATCGGCGACACCTGGGAGCTCGACGGGCTCTCGTTCAACACCGGCCCGGACTCCCGCGGGTACTCCTTCCACGTCAAGACCGCCCGCGGCTGGGACTCCGGCCTGCCCCCGCGCCCCCGCCTCACCGACCGGCCCAACGGCAACGGCAGCTACCGCGCCTCGAACTACCGGGGCCCCCGCGTCGTTGAGCTCGACGGCCTCGCCCGGGCGGCCAGCCGCCTCGACCGCGAAGACCTCATGGTCACGATCGCCGGGGTGTGCCTGGACCCGCAGACGCTCTACACCCTCACCAAGACCACACGCGCCCGCGCGCTGACGCTGTTCGCGGAGCTCACCAGTGAGCCGGCCATCACACCCATGCCGGACGGGTTGACGTGCGCGTTCAACATCCAGCTGGTGGCCGCCGACGGGCGCAAGTACTCCACCGAGGTCAAGAGCGCCCAGGCCATGCTGGCGCAGGCCAGCGTCCAGGGCGTCCGGTGGGACGGGCCCGGCCCCAGCGCGACGGGCGTCGAGTGGGGCGGCCCGGGGCCGTCGATCACCGGCGTGGTCTGGCAGGCCAGCTCCGGCACCGGATCGACCATCGGCCTGGACAACGACGGCACCGCGGCCGCGCCCATCCTCTTCACCTTCACCGCGCCGTCGACGGGCACGCTCCCGCAACCCGCCGTCGCCCGCCTCGACACCGGCGAGACCATCGCCTACGCCGGGATGCTCGTGCCCGGCGACGTCCTCACCGTCAACACCGGCACCGGGCTGGCGCTGCTCAACGGCGTTCCGGTGCGCGGTCTGTTCAGCCGCTTTGAGCTGTTCGAGATCGCCCCCCGCTCGGCCACTTCTGTCCAGTTCTCCGCCGGCGGGCCCGCGGACACCGCGACGATGCTCGCCCAGTGGTCCGACGCTTACAACTAGTAGGGAGTAGTCACTCATGGTAGCAGTCACGTCGGGTGACCTCATCCCGATCAACGACAACAACGGCTCCGGCCAGTACGTCGTCGGCCGCAACTCTGCGCGCGACATCCGCGTCGGCATGATCGGCCCCACCTTCCTCGCCGGCTCTGACGGCTTCACCCCGCGCCCGGGTGTGCTGATCCGGTCCGCGGCCGCCGACGATCTCGCCGTGCTCCCCCAGGCCAGCCCGGACCAGACCGTCATCGTCAAGCGCGGCATGGCCGTCATCCCCCGCACCGGCCAGGGCGCCTACCAGTTCATCAACGAGGCGGACCAGACCGTCGCGATGCCCGCGGCGTCCGGCGTCAACAGCCGCTACGACATCGTCTGCGCCTCGGCCTACGACAAGGGCGCCTTCGGCGGAGACGCCGCGCACGGCCCCGAGTTCGTTGTCGTATCCGGACTCGTGTCCGGTACGCCCGCCGTGCCCGCCACCCCCGCGGGCATGCTCAAGCTCGCCGACGTGCTGCGCGCCACCAACGACAACGCCATCGCCGCCGGCGAGATCACGAACAAGCGCGTCTCGACCTCGATCCACAACGGATTCCGCACCATCCTCGGTGGCGAAACCGCGGCCGACCCCGGCTACGTCATCGGCGAGACCCGGTTCTCCAGCTACTCCGGCCCCGAAGTCTGGCTCGGCTCCCGCTGGTCCCGCCTCGGCATCCACGCCTACTCGACCATCGCCGGCATCCCCGGCGAGCTCGCCGTCGAGGGCGGGATGGTCTACCACAAGGGCCTCAAGCGCGTCATCTGCTACACCTCCGGCGCCTGGGACATCCCCTACGATGTCACCCCCGGGTGCGACGTCGAGATCGCCGCCGACCTCGCCATCGCCACCCCGACCCTGGTCACCAACATGACCGTGGTCAACAAGGCCCTGGTCGGTATCACGCACGTCGCCGGCGTCTTCACCGTCCAGATCGCCGGCTGGTGGAACCTCACCTTTTCCGCGCGCTACTCCTCGGTCTCGGGCAACAAGTACGCGTTCATCGTCGGCACCGGCACCACCAACGTGTGGGGCAAGGACTCCACCGCCGCCAACCTCAACA
>Ga0207678_10002299_pt1 | contig 17310 bp, 15 predicted proteins | sample KBSC63metaG_FD_184319 | JGI IMG/M metagenome (GOLD analysis project Ga0207678, IMG submission 184319) | Corn rhizosphere microbial communities from Kellogg Biological Station, Michigan, USA - KBS C6-3 metaG (SPAdes) (version 2) | ecosystem: Host-associated > Plants > Roots > Rhizosphere > Soil ...
TCCATTGGTAGTCAGGGGCGCGGTGTCCGCGAAGCGGATCCGTTTCCCCATCCCCCTTTCAATCCGTGCGTGCGGTTGTCGGGCTCGAAATTGAGTGCGCGCACCAGATCGCCGTAGGCGTGGCTGGCCACGTTTCTCAAAGCCGCCCTGCGATCCCGGACGGTCGGATTTCCCGAGTCCGGTTCTGACCTGGGCTCTGCACACCATTTATCAGAGAGCAGGCCTGCCCAGCGGTGCGGAAACTTAAGCGCCTTGGAACCCATTGCGCAACAACTAATTTCGTTGATAATTGATATTATGTCAGGTAACGCGATAATATGCTGGGACACAATAGTCTGGGACACAATAGTTTTGGAGCGATGATAACGCCTTGACTCTCAGAGTCTCGCCAGACTTCCCTGTCCAATACATGACGACGATTCAGGCCGGCGCCGAGCCGAGAACAGCGCTACCCGGTGGTCGACAACGTCCTAGTACGGGCTCGCGATCTTTCATCGCGCGCTCGAGGCCGCGCGGGACCAACACATCGGGCTGTCGGAGTGGTGCCAGGAATCGAGACAGCACTTGGCGTCGGACTCAGCGACAGCGAGATCCGCGAGGTGTCCGAATACCTTGCCGGCGGCGAGTATTGGGCCGACCACCACCCCGCAGTCTCTGCGCCATTCGATCGACCCGACAAGCCCAAAACGTCACAGTGACAAAACGACCGCCCGGCACGGCAAGTGTTACCGCGTCCGTGATGGAAGTTCTTTCGATGCCGACTTGTGCAGTGCCTCCGAGGGCGACTCGCCGAACTTGTTGCGATAGGCCACAGCAAAGCGACCGAGATGCGCGAATCCCCATCGGTAGGCAGTATCGGACACCGTCGTACACAACGCCGGGTTGCTGAGATCCGCGCGCGCACGCTGAAGGCGGACCTCACGCAAATAGCAGGTCGGGGATACTCCGACATAGCGCTGGAAACCGTCCTGCAGCGTCCGGGCGCTGACCCCTATCGCGCGAGAGAGATCCGGCATCGACCAGGGCTTGCCGGCCGGGTTCACCGCCCCCGACCTCACCCGTGTGCTGGGCAGTTGCACATGTTCGGCGATCAACTCCGAAAGACCGGTCTGCTCAGCCAGTTCCAGCACCGGCACCAATCCCGCCGCCGACACCAGATTCCGTTCATCAAACACCGCCGAGTCGACCGTAAACGTATGCGATGATTGCATCGAAAGTGCCTTCCAGAACTCCGGACAAACGAGCCCTTAGCAATCTCAATTGTCCCAGTTCAGAAGGCATTTTCGCTGATCACACGCCGATCAAACCACCGGCCCATCCACGGATTCAGGCTAAGAGCTCACCCCAGTTGCGCGTAGGTTGAGGTTCCAGCCTGCAGCTCTCACTGCTGGACGGATGAGTTTGCTAATGACTATCAGGCTGGGCTATCAGAATCTCCGTGCGCGGGAGCAAGATTCGTGAGGGCTGGCCGTCCCAAGGCCGCCTCGTGAAGGACGTGAAGAGAGGTCTGTCGGCGGGCGTGACCTTCGGCGGAAATAAGTGAGGCCCGGACGAGCAGCCGTCCACATGCCTCCGGTTGCCGAATCGCGCTCCGAGGTCAATCTACGCCAGACGAACTTCCCTGAGCGGGCATCACTGCGGGGTTATTAGGTGGCGCCGTTTGGTTTTCGGACGGGGGACAAGGCTGTCTTTAACATGTTCGGCGGTCAGCTCGTGGCGGGAGGCGATACCGAGCTTGCTGAAGATCTTTCCGAAGTGGTACTCGACGGTGCGCGCACTGATGAACAGCTGGCCGGCGATTTCAGTGTTGGATCGGCCCTCGTATGCGAGGCGGGCGATCTGGCGTTCCTGAGCTGTGAGTTGTGGGGTGCTTTGGCCCGTGCGCTTCTGGGTCCGTTCGCCGGTAGCGAGGAGCTCTCGGTCGGCGCGGGCTGCGAATGCTTCGGCGCCCATCGACTTGAACATGTTCTCCGCCATGCGTAGGGAAGTGCGGGCATCGACCCGTCTGCGCTGCCGACGCAGCCATTCGCCGTAGATGAGGTGGGCGCGTGCATGATGGACGACCATCCTGCTTTTGCCGAGCAACTCGATGGCGGCGATGTAGTGTCGCTCGGCGCCGGGCCCTTCGGTGATCAGCGCTTGCGAGCGTGCCCGGATGCCGCGCGCCCAGGCCGAGGTGCTGAGCATGGTTCGCTCGTCCAGCTGCGCAAACGCTGTTCGGGCGGCATCGGAATCTCCGCTGCGAACTGCGGCTTCAATGAGTTCGGGCAGAACCCAGGACCCGTATCCGAGGACGTCGCGGGCTGCCGCCTGTCGGGCGGCGCTCAGCGCTTCGGCGTACTGGCCGAGGCCGTTGTGCAGCACCGCATCGGCGAACTCACGGTTGACGCTGAGCATGTCCTGCGAATCGCTGTCTGGATCGTGCGATACGGGCACTTGCGGAGCGTGGCCGCGCCAGGCCGCCAGCAGGACGGAGAAGTCCTCCACCGGGGCATTCCCGGTGATCGCCGCAATGGTGTCTGCCTCTTCGATGACCGCCTGAGCGTCGTCGAACTCGCCGGCGAACATGTGATGGCCGGCGAGGTAGTTCAGGGCCAGCGGTAGCACGCGAAGCGAGCCCGCATCGCGGGAAATCCGCACCTGCCGGCGAGCGAGTGATCGACATGATTCGTCGTCCCACAGCCCCATGGCGGTGTTACATGCCAGCCACAGCCACTGGGTGTCGTCCTCGGAGATGTCCTGGGACAGAAAGGCATCGAGGGCACGTTCGAGCACGGGCACCGACGCGGCGTACCCGTGGACGGTCTGGATTGCCAAGCCGTCAAGCAGCAGATCGACCGCACGCGGGGGTTGGGGGGCGTGTGCGGCCCCTAAGGCAGCGGCGGCAGCGGCAGCGAGCAGACCTTTACCGCTGCCGTCGTGGATTCGCATCGCCGCCCACAGGGCTTCGAGGTATGTCTCGCGAGCGAGGGCGCTGTCGAGCGGCTCAAGCTTCTTCGCGGCAGCCAAGAGGTCCGAGACGGAGTGGTCAGCTCGCAGTCGACTGAAAGTGATTCGCGCACCAAGCCGTTCGAGTAGAGCCCGTTGAAGCGCGGACAATGGAGCGGACGCGGCGTTGGCCAGTAACGCCATCGCCTTCTCGGGTGCGCCGGCGTCAAACTTGAGCTGCGCGGCCGACAGCGCCCGCGATCCCCGGGTGGCGGGATCAGGCGTGAGCATCGATGCGCTTTCAAGAAACGCCGCCGCCGCCGCCAGGCCACCGCGGGCCTTTGCCCGCGCCGCGGATTGTTCGAGTTCTGCGGCGATGTCCTCGTCGGGCCCGCTGGCCGATTGGGCGCGATGCCACGCGCGGCGATCAGGGTCTCGCGCAGCATCGGTCGCGCCGGCCAGGGCGCGGTGAACGTTCTGGCGATCAGCCACCGGTGCTGTCCGGTAGATCGCGGAGCGGACCAGCGGATGCCGGAAGGCGACACGAGCGCCGATCGACACCAGCCCCTCCCGTTCGGCTGGGGCGGCAGCGTCGAAACCGATGCCCAGATCACTGGCCGCCCGCCACAGCAGCGCGGGATCGCCCTGCGGGTCGGCGGCAGCCACCAACAGCAGCATCCGCGTCGGTGCCGGCAGAGTCGCGATGCGGCGGCGGAAGCTGGCCTCGACCCGATCCCGCACCGGCACGCTCTGAGGTAAACCGAAGCCGCCGGCCAGCCCCTCTGCCGACCAGCCGTGTGGCAACTCCAGCAGGGCGAGCGGGTTGCCCGCAGATTCGGCGACGATGCGCTCGCTCACCTGCCCGTCGAGCTTGCCGGGAATTGCCGACATCAGCAGTGTGCGAGCGTCCACATCGGCCAGCCCGGTCAGGTTCACTTCCGGCAGCCCGGCGAAGGGATCGGTCTCGTCCCCGTCGCGGATCCCGACGAGGAATGCGACCGACTCGCCGTAAAGACGGCGGGCCACGAATGCCAGCGTTTGAGCCGAAGCCTGGTCGAGCCACTGCGCGTCATCAATCAGGCAGAGAAGCGGCTGGCTCTCGGCCTGACCGGACAGCAGACTCAACACGGCAAGGCTGACCAGGAACCGGTCCGGCGGTGGTCCGGCGCGCAGACCGAAGGCGATGCGCAGCGCGGCCGCCTGGGGCTCTGGAAGGCGGTCGAGGTGATCGAGCATCGGTCTGCACAGTTGATGGACCGCGGCGTAGGGCAGTTCCATTTCCGACTCGACCCCGTCGGCGCGGGCCACGTGAAAGTCCGGGCCTGTTTCGGCGGCGTACTGCATGAGGGCTGATTTACCGATCCCGGGTTCACCGCGCAGCACCATCACCCGGCTGCGGCCAGACCGGGCCTCGGCGATCAGGGCGTCGATCAGCCGGCACTGCTCGTTACGACCGCGCAGCATCATGGCAGGCCTCCTTCTAAGCCCTCAGCCGCCCATTGTCCGCGCCTACGGTCCGCCACGCGTCGGCACGGATGAACGGGCGCATCTGCACTGGGCACTTACTGGGGTCACACCGATGCGACCAGGCCCCGTCTGGCCGGACGCTGTTCGCAGAGGCATCGGCCTCACCACCGCGTCACACCGCTGACTAGTTCTGGAGGAACAGCACATGCCGTTCGTCAACGTCAAACTCGTTGAAGGCGTCTTTACCGAAAAGCAGAAGCACGACATGGCCGCGAGACTCACCGACGTCATGGTCGAGTTCGAAGGATCTGAGGCGTTCCGCGAGGTCGTCTGGGTCCTGATCGAGGAGCTGCACCCCGACGGCTGGCACATCGGCGGCGAGCCCTTCTTCGGCCCCGCCACGCTGATGAGTGTGCTGGGACGTTCCAAAGCCGCCTACGACGCTATCGACGGCACCCCCACCACCCACGACGAATTCGTCGCCGAGTCACCGGTCATCCCCCGCTAGCCCCGCCCTCCCAACAGCCACCCGCATCGCGGCGAACTCAAGGAAAACACCCATGTCCTACATCGGTAAGGAAAACACCACCGACACCGTCGAGGGCGGCGACCATCTGCTGCTGTTCGGACTGTTCACCAAGCTCAGCAAGGCCGCAAGGGTTCATCCGCGGCCGGGCGTAGCGGCCGTGACGACGTCGGTAGGTATGAGCGCGCGCCAGGTGGCCAGCATGCGAGACGCTGAGAACCTGGCCAGCGCCTGGAATGCGGCCCTGCACGTCGCGGTGGACGGCCGCCCGTACCTCGAGCTCGAGACAGCCCAGGGCCCGGAGCGCGTCGACCTGGTACTCGCGGGTAGGTTCTAGTGTCCTCAAGCATCACGCAGCCGTCGGTTGGCTGCAAATCGTCAGAAAAAAGTGGCCATGGATGACAGCAATGTTGCTATCCGACTGAAAGGGCAACCCCCGATGAAGCTGGGTTACCACTCGATCACATGGGGCCAGGGCGTCGTCGGTGACCCCTCAGGGGTCACCTCGATCAAGGACCTCTACTACCGCTCCCCCGGCTCCATGGAACAGGCCATCACCGACATCGCCGCCGCCGGCTACGCCGGGACCGAAATGTTTGACGGCAATCTTGCCGACTTCGCTGCCACACCAGAGGTTCTCACCGAGTCGCTGTACAACAGCGGCCTTGAACTGATCAGCGTGTACACCGGGGCGAATTTTATCTACTCGGATGTGTTGCCCGACGAGTTGTACCGGATCAACCGGGCCGCGGAACTAGCCGTGATGTTCGGGGCCCGACGCCTAGTGGTCGGCGGCGGGGCACGACGCGCGGCCGGCACCACCAACGAGGACTACACGCTCCTTGGTGCAGGACTTGACCGCGTGGTGGACATTGCCGAGCAGCATGGACTCGCGGCCAGCTATCACCCGCACCTTGGCACGATCGCCGAGAGCCCGGATGAGATCGAGCGGGTCTTCACCAGTAGTCGCATCGCCTTCTGCCCCGACACCGCCCACCTGGCAGCCGGCGGCGGTGACCCAGCGGCGTTGATCAGGGCACATTCGGATCGCATCGCACACGTCCATCTCAAAGATCTCACCACGGCACCATTCGCGTTCCAACCGCTCGGCCAGGGTGACCTCGACTTTGACGAAATCCTGTCCGCTGTCCGTGAAGTCGGGTATGACGATTGGCTGGTGGTCGAGCTGGACACCTATGACGGCGATCCGAAGACCGCCGCCGAGATCAGCAAGAAATTCCTGGAGACCCGGCTCGGCTGGGAAAGCCGGGCGTGCAGCTACCGCTGAGGACCATCTGGTCGGTTGGTGGGCGCTCCTCGCATCGAAGTCCTGTCACGCCCCACTTGGAGGCATCATGAAACGCTCTATCCGATCCATCGCGGTCACCACCGCACTCGCAGCAGTGCTCACCACCGTATTATTGACCGGCTGCGCCTTTCCCGGCGGCAGTCAGACTCTGGCGAAGCCGACCTCCACCGTGGCCGATCAGGCCCTCGAGGAGATCGCCGGGCAGGTTTTCAGCAAGGGTCCCAACGGTGAAACCGCCTCACCACCAAGCAGTGCCGACCTCACCGACGAGGAGGTAGCGCAAATCAAGTCGTTGGGACTCAAAGCCGCCATCGTCATGCACACGGGCGGCGACGACTGGTCGCAGGCCCAGATCAATGGCCTCAATTCCGAGTTCGAACGTTTGGGCATCGAGGTCGTCGCCACCACCGACGCCAAGTTCGACCCGAAAACCCAGGTCGCCAACCTGCAGACGGTGATGGCCAAGAAGCCGGACATCATCGTGTCGCTGCCCACCGACCCGGTCGCCACCGCCGCGGCCTACCGCGAAGCGGCCGCAGGGGGCGCCAAGCTGGTCTTCATGGACAATATCCCGGACGGTTTCGAAGCCGGAAAGGATTACGTCTCAGCGGTTTCCGCGGACAATTACGGCAACGGTGTCATATCCGCGCACCTCATGGCCAGAGCGCTCGGTGGCCAGGGAAAGATCGGCGTTGTCTACCACGATGCCGACTTCTTCGTCACCAAGCAGCGCTACGACGGCTTCCGCACCACCATGGAGCAGGACTATCCAGGCATCGAGATCATAGAGAGTAAGGGCGTCGGCGGCCCGGACTTCGCCACCCAGGCACAGAACGCCGCCGCCGCGATGTTGAGCAAACACTCCGAGCTGGACGGGATCTGGGCGGTGTGGGACGTGCCGGCAGAGGGTGTGCTGGCCGCCGCCCGCGCCGCCGGGCGCCTGAACCTCATGATCGCAACCGAGGACCTCGGCAAGATCGTCGCGATCAATATGGCCAGGAACACCATGGTCGTTGGCCTGGGCGCCCAGGTCCCGTTCGACCAGGGCGTCACGGAGGCCCGTTTGGGAGCCGGCGCGTTCATCGGCAAGCAGGCGCCGCCGTATGTGGCACTGCCGGCGCTGGCGGTGACTCACGAGAACGTGCTGGACGCCTGGAAGCAGGTCTACCACGAGGATCCCCCTGCAGATCTGCAGAGTTCCTTCGTCGCCGGTAACTGACCCCCTCACAGCGAAGGAACATTCGCATGGTCGACACAGAATTCACAGCATCGGCCGGCACCGCCGGCACCACCCAGCTGGCCGTCGAGATGCGCGGCATCTATAAGTCCTTCGACACCACCTCGGTTCTACGCGACGTCGGCTTCGAAGTCGCCAAGGGTGAAGTACATGCCCTTGCCGGCGGCAACGGCGCCGGCAAATCGACCCTGATGAAGATCCTTCAGGGGGTGTACACGCCCGACCAGGGCGAGATCCTGATAGATGGTAAACCCGCGACCTACACCACCATCCACGGTGCCAGGGCCTCCGGGATCGGCATGGTGTTCCAAGAGTTCAGCCTTATCCCCACCCTCACTGTTGCGCAGAACATTTACCTCACCACGGAACCCCTGAGCGGTGGTCGCCTGATCAACGACAGGGAAGCCCGCAAGCGGGCCGCCGAGGTCTTCCAGGGGATGGAGGTCGACATCAATCCCGGGGCGGTGCTGGGCAGCCTGAGCACCGCGTACTGGCAGCTCACCGAGATCGCGAAGGCGCTGGCCCAGGACGCCCAGGTGCTGATCATGGACGAACCGACCGCCAGCCTGGCCAAACACGAGACCGAAGCACTCTTCCAATTAGTCGCACGGTTGAAGGCACGCGGAATCTCGATCGTCTACATCTCCCACCGAATGGATGAGGTTTACCGGATTGCCGACCGCATCACCATCCTGCGCGACGGACAGCAACTTTTCACCAAGCGGCTCAGTGAGGTGACGCCCGCGCAGATCGTCGAGGGCATCGTCGGGCGGAAGATCGAAGATGAGCTCGAGTACAAGGAACGGGATCGTCCGCTTTCCAAGACCGCATTGCTTGAGGCGCGCCACCTGCAGGCCGGCACCCGGGTCAACGACATCAGTTTCACCCTGCACGAAGGGGAGATCCTCGGCCTGGCCGGGCTGATGGGCAGCGGCCGCACCGAGCTTGCCAGGGTGCTTTTCGGCATTGATTCGATCAGCTCCGGCGAAGTGCTCGTCCGAGGGCAGCAGGTCCGCTTGGACAACCCTCGCGACGCGAGCGTCCACGGCATCGCACTGGTGCCAGAGGACCGCCGGCTGCAGGGCCTCATCCTGGACCACTCTGTCAGAGAGAATTTGTTGTTGCCCTTACTCGGACAGCTGCAGCGCGGCCCGTTCATCTCCGACCGAGCGGGCAAGACGTTGGCCAAGGATCTGCTGGAAAAATTTCAGGTCAAGGTGGCGCACCCCGGTCGACCCGTTCGACTGCTTTCCGGCGGCAACCAGCAGAAGGTCGTCATTGCCAAGTGGCTCGGCACCGACCCGGACGTGCTGATCATGGACGAACCCACCGCCGGTGTCGATATCGGCACCAAATCCGAGATCCTCGACGTCATGCGCCGTCTCGCCGACGCCGGCAAAGGCGTCATCGTGATCTCCTCTGAGCTACCCGAACTCCTCGCGGTCAGCGATCGCGTTCTTGTGTTGCGGGGCGGGGCGATCGACAAGGAAATCGACCGCGCCGACATCCCCGATGAAGAAACCCTCCAGCTCGCCGTCCAAGGAGTCTGACCGATGACCCAAACCGCAACACCTCCATCCACAACGAACCCCGAGCGGAAAAACCCGCTCGCCAATCTCGACTGGCGCCGCTACGTCATCTACATCGGCTTCGCCGTGGTGTTTCTGTTTTTCGCGATCACCCTCGGCGACGACGGCTTCCTCACCGGCAACAACCTGCTCAACATCGTCCGGCAGACCGCCACCGTCACGATCATCGCGGTCGGCATGACCTACGTCATCGCCGCCGCCCAGATCGATCTGAGCGTCGGCGCCACAGCTGGCCTGGCCAGTGTCGTCACCGCCATGACCATCGCCAACTACGGTGTCTTCCTCGGCATCCTGGCAGGGCTGGCCGTCGGGGTGGTGGTCGGCTCCGTCAACGGCGCGCTGGTCGCAATGCTGAAGATCCCCTCATTCTTGGTCACACTAGGGATGCTCGGCATCGCAGCAGGTGTCGCCCAGTGGATCACCAAGTCGGCGCCGCAACCGATCCTGTCCGACCTCTACAACAAGGTCTTCGGGTCTGGCGATATCGGACCGATCCCTGGATTGATCGTCTGGATGATCATCGTCGTGGTCATCGGCGCGATCGTGCTGGCCAAGACCCGATTTGGCCGGCAGGTGCTGGCCACCGGTGGCAACCCCGTCGCGGCGAAGTTCACTGGCATCAACACCACGTCGATCACCTTCCGGGTGCTGCTGATCTCCGCTCTGCTGGCCGCGCTGGCGGGCATGCTCTACGCCGGGCAGCTGCAATCTGGCCGATACCAGTGGGGCACCGGCGACGAGCTGTCCGCGATCGCCGCCGTGATCCTCGGCGGAACAAGCCTTTTCGGTGGCAGCGGCACCGTCGTCGGAACCCTCTTCGGTGCCCTGCTGATCGGGCTGATCAACAACGGGCTCATCCTGGCCGGCCTGGACACCAGCCAGCAGCAGGTAGTCCGTGGAGTGATCATCATCCTCGCCGTCGCCCTTGCCAGACGAAAATAGCGCCCGCCCCGTCAGTCACATGTACCCCGACCAGGTAACGATTCACAGCGAGCAATCCTTCGACCGGCGAGAGGAAACCCCATGGACCGCATAAGGTCCGGCATCATCGGCACCGGTTTCATCGGCGGTGTACACGCCGCAGCCGTCCGGGCCGCGGGCGGCGTTGTGCAAGCCGTGGCGTCCGCCACCCCGGAAGAGGCCCGGAGCGCCGCGGACGCCTGGCACGCAGAACACACCGCGAATTCAGGTCTCGACCTGATCGACCGGGACGATATCGACGTCGTGCACATCTGCACCCCGAACGCCACCCACGCAGAACTCGCCCACGCCGCCATCGCCGCCGGCAAGGCCGTCGTCTGCGAGAAACCGCTGGCGATCAACCCGGACAGTGCAGCCGGTCTGGTTGATCAGGCCGCCGCAACGGGTGTAGTGCATGCCGTCCCGTTCGTTTACCGGTACTACCCGACGGTGCGCGAAGCACGGGACCGGATCAGCCGCGACGAGGCCGGTCGGCTGTGGTTGCTGCACGGTTCCTACCTGCAGGACTGGTTGTCAGGGCGGCAGGTTTCCAACTGGCGGGTTGATCCCAAACTCGGTGGCACATCCCGCGCCTTCGGAGACATTGGGGTGCACTGGTGTGACCTGATGGAATTCGTCACCGGGCATCGGATCACCAGACTCGTTGCGCACTGGGCGAACGCCTACACCGAGCGACCGTCGCTCTCGGACGGTCCGGGCGAGGGTCCGACGGCTGTCGCCACCGAGGACGGTGCCGTCGTCACCTTCGAAACCGATCGGGGCGCAGCTGGTTCGGTGGTGGTCAGCCAGGTTTCGCTCGGACGAAAGAACCGTCTGTGGTTCTCCTTCGACGGTCTGGACGCCGCTTACGTCTTCGACCAAGAACTGCCGGACAGTCTTTGGGTCGGCGGTCTGCGGGAAAATCACGTTGTACCCAGGGGTCCGGATACACTCTCAGTCGCCGCTGGCCGCTACGCCCGGCTGCCGACCGGCCATCCGCAGGGCTATCAGGATTCGTTCACCGCCTTCGTCGGGGATGTGTACGCGGCAGTGGTCGGTGAGAAGCCGGATGGGCTACCCACTTTCGAGGCCGGCCTGCGGGCTACCAGGATCACCGCAGCTGTCGTCGAGTCCGCGCGCAGTGGGAACTGGGTGAATGTCCCCGAAGGTCCCTGATCTATCGCGCAATCCCACCCCAAATGCACCCGGGTGACAGAACCCAGAAGAGCACGGCAGAAAGGAACGAAACTCGATGACCAGCTTCTTCGATCCACACCAGCGGGCCACCATCGCCGCAGCGATGGCGCGCATCATTCCGACGACAGACACCCCGGGTGCCGCCGAGGCGGGCACCATCGACTTCCTGGACGGCTACCTGGCCGGGATCGACAGGATCTACGCCAAGCCGGACGGCAGCGGATTCGAGACGCTCAGCGGACGACGCGCGCGGGCCTGGCAGCGGCGGATCGACATCCTGCGCACCACGTATGTGGACGGCATTGCGGACCTCGATCGGCGCAGCCGGGATACGTATGGCCAGCCGTTCATCGACCTGGATGCCGACCAGCAAGATGGCGTCCTGACGGCCGTCGAACGCCCCGGTGAGGAGGCAGCAATGAATGCCTCGCAAGCCGTCATGGGGTTCGCGCCCGTGGAGCCAGCGCTGCAACAGGCCAGTGCCGAAATCTCGCTGAGCTTCCTCGCTCTTCTGGCCCTTCACACCCGGCAGGGCTTTTACGCTGACCCGATCTACGGCGGCAACCGCGGCCAAGTCGGTTGGCAGACCATCGGTTTCCCCGGACCGAGCTCACTTGCCGAAGTGCACACCGGCCGTTACACCGTCATCGAGTACTTCGCCGACGGCACCCACGAGCAGGAAATGGAGATCAGCCATGCCCGCACCCAAGCCTGAGTGCACCGACGTTTGCATCATCGGCGCCGGCGCGTCTGGAGCGGCCGCGGCGAAGGTGTTGACAGAGCGCGGGTTTCGCGTCGTTGCCCTGGAACGCGGCCCCTGGCGGACTAAGGAGACCTTTGGTGGCGACGAGCTGGCCAACGTCAACCGGTACAACCTGTGGCCCGACCCACTGCTGAACCCGCGCACCTACCGGCAGTCCGCTGACGAGGAGGCAGAAGTCGACCTGTTCTGCCCGGTCCCGCAGATGGTGGGCGGCGGCACAGTGCACTGGCAGGGCTGGCTGCCGCGGTTCACCCCGGAGGATTTCCGGCTGCACTCGATCGTCGGCGACCTGCAAGGCGCCTCGCTCGCCGATTGGCCTATCAGCTACGACGACCTGGAGTCGTACTACACCAAGGTGGAGTGGGCGTTCGGAGTGTCCGGTCTAGCCGGCGCGAATGCCTATGAGGGACCGCGAAGCGCGGACTACCCTTGCCCGCCGCTGCCGCTGTCCAGATATGCGCAGAAGTTCCACCAGGGCACAAGATCGTTGGGTTGGAACGCTTTCCCGACCCCACAGGCCGCGCTATCCCGTCCGCACAACGGCCGGCCTGCGACGGTGATCAGCGCCTTCGCCCAGCAGCACGGCGACCCGACCGGCACCCGGTCCAGCGCGCTCAACGTATTTATCCCGGACGCACTTACCACCGGCCGGTACGACCTTCGGCCGGAGAGCTACGTCCGGGAACTTGTCGTCAACGCCGCTGGCAAGGTCACCGCCGCGGTGTACCAGAACGAGGCCGGCGAGACATTCGAGCAAGAGGCCGACGTCTTCATCCTGGCCTGCGGTGCCGTCGAAACCGCCCGACTGATGCTGCTGTCAAAATCCGCGCGCTTTCCGAACGGCATCGCAAACGGCAGCGACATGGTAGGCCGCAATGTCACCTTCCACGAATACAGCTCCGCGATCGGGCTTTTCAACGACCCGATCTACGCCTGGGCGGGTGGCGGCTACGTCAGTGCGAGTTCAATGGAATTCTACAACCACGACGATTCAAGAGGTTTCGTTAGTGGCGGTCACATCGCCTGCGCCGGAGTAGGTATCCCGTTGCCGATCAACTGGGGTCTGCCCGACCGGCCGCTCTGGGGTGCGGAAGCCAAAACGATGGACGAGGAGTTCTTCAACCACAGCATGGCGGTGTCGATGGTGGTGCACGACATGCCGCAACACGACAACCGAGTCGAGCTGGACGAAAAGGTCTCCGACGCCTGGGATCTGCCTGCCGCCAGGATCACTCTCGCCACACACGAGAACGATCTGAGAATGGGCAGGTTCCTGGTCGACCGGGACGCCGACATCCTGGAAGCGGCCGGTGCCACGAAGATCTACCGGGTCTACCCAGAGCGGGTGACGGGCAACTGCTCGCACCAGCATGGCACCACCCGGATGGGCAACGACCCGAACTCTTCGGTACTGAACAAGTACTGCCAGGCTCACGAGGTCGACAACCTGTTCGTGGTGGACGGCGCGCCGTTCCCGACCGGCACCGGTGCAAACCCAACGCTGACGATCATGGCCAACGCCTGGCGGGTCGCCGACCATATCGCCGATACCCGCGGCAACGACACCAAAGGCGAGAAGGGCAAATAGATTTCGATGAGCCGTCCGATAACCCTGTTCACCGGTCAATGGGCCGACCTGCCGTTCGAGGAAGTCGCAAAACTGGCTGCCGAGTGGGGGTACGACGGGCTGGAAATCGCATGCTCGGGGGACCACCTCGACGTCGCACGAGGAGCGGTCGACGACCATTACATCGCCAACCGACGGGAGATACTTGACCGCCACGGCCTACAGGCGTTCGCCATCTCGGCGCATCTGCAGGGCCAGGCCGTCTGCGACGACCCCATCGACCAACGGCACCGCGGCATCTTGAACAGCTCCCTCTGGGGTGACGGCGACCCGGAAGGTGTCCGACAGCGGGCTGCTCAAGCGGTCAAGAACGCGGCCAGGACGGCTGCCCGACTGGGTGTATCAACAGTCGTCGGGTTCACAGGTTCGTCGATCTGGAAGTACATCGCGATGTTCCCGCCCGCGTCGGGCGAGATGATCGACGCCGGCTACCAGGACTTCGCCGACCGGTGGAACCCGATCCTGGACGTCTTCGACGAGGTCGGCGTCCGGTTCGCCCACGAGGTCCACCCCTCCGAGATCGCCTATGACTACTACTCCACGCAGCGCGCGTTGGAAGCGATCGGGCACCGAAAAGCCTTTGGGATCAACTGGGACCCTTCGCACATGGTGTGGCAGAACATCGACCCGGTGCAGTTCATCTGGGACTTCCGGGACCGGATCTACCACGTGGACTGCAAGGACACCAAACTCCGGCCGCGGGACGGCCGCCGGGGAGTGCTCGGGTCGCACCTGCAGTGGGCAGATCCACGGCGTGGGTGGGACTTCGTGTCCACCGGCCGCGGCGATGTTGACTGGGAAGACTGCTTCCGGATGCTTACCACCATTGGGTACGACGGGCCCATCAGCATCGAATGGGAAGACGCCGGGATGGACCGCCTGCACGGTGCGCCAGAGGCGCTGGCCTACATACGCTCCCAGCTTTTCGACCCACCGGCCACCGCCTTCGACAGCGCCTTCTCGAACCAGGACTGAGCTGCAGTCCCAGCCCCCGCATGCCAAGCCCTTACTCGACGGCTGTTTCGGTGCTTATGTCGGTGACGCCTCAGCAATGTCACTCGACACCGGTACCGAACGACGCCTTGTGTAGGCAATCACCCGCCGGGTCACCCGTCACCGCCGAATTATCTTGGAGAGCGTTGATTGATTGCCTGGTTTCGTCCATGGCTGACCCGGGGTCTCGGTGGACACCCTTGCGGCAGGACGGCGATGGTGGGCCAAGGTAGTCGTTGAGGTGGTCGCGGAAGTGCGGCAGGTCCCTGACGTGGAAGTACATGGCGTCGCCGATTCTGGCGGCTGCGGCGCGGTGTGAGTTGACCCAGGCGAAGAACAGCACCGGCATCACCTGGTTCATGTAGGGGTGTTGCCGTCAGCAGCCGGGATCAGGTGGTCCGGTTTGAGCGCGAAGTGGTTGTTGTAGTCGGTCACCAATATGGGTAACTGTCGTGGTCGCGGTCGAGATTGTGTTGCAGCGAGGCGATTACGCGGTCTAGTTTTGCACCCATCCGGTGGCGGTTGTAGACCAGGGCGGCAGCGCAGGAGCCGTAGTAGTTGATGCTGTGGAACAGTCTGGTTGCGGCGTTGAGGGCGCGGGCGAAGACGCGGCTGACGGGATCGGATAGCCGGCCGAGCCCCGCGGCCGACGTATCCGGTCGAGCGCAAGATGCTGGTGGACACCGATACCGCGGGCGGCAACCTTACGGTCGATGGAAGGAGTCATGAAGTTCCAAACTCAGGCTGACTGTTCACGAATCATTCTTCGGAGACTGGATCGTACTGCCGCAAGGTCATCCTCAGCTGTACGGAGCCGCGCCAGAGTAACGTCGAGTTCTGTTGCCAGCCGGACATTTTCACTGCGGTAGCGATTGTTCGCCGCGGTTAGTTCGTCGATGCGACGCCGGAGCGGCTCTACTGATGTAGCTTCCAGTTGGGTGCCGAGTCGTTCACGTAGGGCCTTCGTTACGCGGCCGAGCTCGCTGCGGAGCCTGCGGTTGTCCTGCTTGGCGAGTTCGAGGTCGGTGCGCAAGCTTGCCTCGCTCGCGCTTCGGCCGGCCCGTTTGGCCTGAGCGGGCACTGCCGCTTGGTCCGAACGGGCGGTCTCGATGTAGTCACGCACTCCGTCGGCGTAGACGAGCCATTGTGAGACCTTCGCGTTGCGGGCGACGGCGGCGAAGGTGATTGGCGTGCCGTCGCGCTTCATCGCATCTACGGCGCGGAATACCCGATCCCGCTTGTGCTCTGAGTCTCGACGTCGGGCCGCGCGGAGAACGTCCGCGGGTGTGCGTGTGACTGCTTGCGTCACTGGCTTTCCTTCCGTCGGCTGATGTCTTCGAGTGGGAGCCTCGCGCCGGCCCGCGCCTTGCGTAACACGGCAGATGCTTGTTCGACCTGGTCTCGCTGCTCTCCGTCCAGTCGGTCGAGACCCGCCCTCATAGTGTCTAGAACGTTCCGAAATGCCCCGATCTGTGCGTTTAGGTTGTCGATGACGAACGGCGCAGCCTCTATGGCTGAGGCGATTTCACGATCAGCGGTTAGTGAATTGATGTGCTCCTCGATGGCCGGGATGTATGAGCGACGGCGAATGCACCCGACGTCCACCCCGGATCGACCGCGAGACCCAGAACGCAGAAGGCCCCGGGCGTTCGCCGGGTTCGCGTCGTCGAAGACGAGGAGACGTAACGGCCTTGGCCCGCCCGAAACCACTCCCCGACGACACCAAGTACAACCCGTGCCAGCGCTGCCAGTAGGCCTACCCGACCGTGGCTGTCCAACCAGTCGGCGACCCCGTCGCCATTGAGGCTCAGCAGCGTTGGCCGCGCAGTGCGCGGCATCATGAGTTGTCGACGGGTGAAATGCACCCGCCAGCCCAAGATCGGCATTGCTTCGAAAAGTACCGCTGCGCCCACCTGATCAGCCCGACTGACACGCGGTAGGCCCCGACGGCCAGACAGGAGCGTGTCCTCCGGCCCTCGAATGGCCCGTGCAGATCAACAGGTTCGCCTTTGAGCGTGGCCGACCTTTCGGACGCAATCCACCAGGCCAATGACGTGGCGATGGGCGATGACCCATTGCGCGGTGACCGCAGCGAAGCGCATCCCCGTGTTCACCGTGCCGCCGCAAGCCCATCCGCAACATCCTCGATCGAGTGAGAAAATATGTAGTCCATACCACAGAATATATGGTATGTAGTTGGATAAGGATAGACGGCAGGAGGGAGTGTGAGTTGGACCCGTCTGGCCGATCGCAGGATCCTCGTCGGGCGGGCGCACGGATCCTCGACACCGCCGAAGGCGTGCTCATTGCGCTGCGGGGCTGCACGCTCAACGACGCGTTCGTCGAGATCGTGCAGACCGCCAAGGCGCACAACGTGAGCACTATGAGTCTGGCTGATGCACTGGTGGCGCTGGCCCAAGGCCAGGCGTCCCCGGACGGTCAGGACGTCGCGGTCGGCGCCGCCCGCGCCGCGTGGGCGCACCTGTTGGACCGGGCCCGGCCACGCCGCAGCGTGTTGTTTGGCCGCGACGACGACGACGTTCCCAGTGCTTAGAACGCGGTGACGTCGGTGTCGGGGTCGTCGTCGGGCAACGGCACGATGATGGCTTGATCGATCACATCTGACGGGTTGGCGTCGCGCTGCAAAAGGTCAGCCACACAACGCGGGTCGAGGCCGGCGTCCTCGGCGCTGTCGGCGGCGGGCTGGTGTTGTT
>Ga0207678_10002301_pt1 | contig 17299 bp, 18 predicted proteins | sample KBSC63metaG_FD_184319 | JGI IMG/M metagenome (GOLD analysis project Ga0207678, IMG submission 184319) | Corn rhizosphere microbial communities from Kellogg Biological Station, Michigan, USA - KBS C6-3 metaG (SPAdes) (version 2) | ecosystem: Host-associated > Plants > Roots > Rhizosphere > Soil ...
TTTCGGCTTGCCGACCACCACCACCATCGAGTCGACCGGCTTGCCGTCCTCGTACATGTACAGGCGCTGCTGGGCCGCGTTGACGAGCACGTAGCGCTGTTTGCCGGCGGGCAGCGCGCGCGCGCGCTCCATGTTGAGCTCGATTATCTGGCGCTGCTGGTCGGTGGAGAAATTGTGGCTCGCGAGCGCGTCGCGCAATTGGGCGTAGATCGGGTGCATCCACCCCATCGTTCGCACAAATTCCGGCAGCGACGCCGCGATGGTTGCCGTCAGCAGGACCGCGAGGGGCGTCGGCGGCTTGGGTTCGAGCCCTTGGTCGACATAGGTGATGCCGCTGCCATTGTCGTGGCGCAGGTCGTCGACATATTGGACGAATGCCTGCGACAGCAGGTGGTCGGCCTCCTCGACCTTCTTGTGTTTGCCGGAATGTGCCGCGTTGACCGCGGCGCGCAACTCATCGACGTGATAGCGGGAGGGATCCAGGCCATCGAGATTCGCGCTGCCGAGCAGCGTGATGAGTTGCTCGGCCGCGTCGCCCGCCGTCGGCGCGAGCCACAGCGGATAATTGTTCCGCCCTCGGTAGAAATCGGCGATGCTCTGACCCGCCTGCGACGCGATTTGCGCGGCCTGGGTGGGGGGGGCCGGCGATGCGGCAGCCGCAGGCACGGCGGCAGCGCCAAGCGCCGCCGCTGCGACCGCGGTTCCAAAAAAGTGCACCGACCGCCGGCCGGTGCACTTGAGACGCAAACCAATCACGCGTTCTCCAATCCAGGCTTCCCATCAAAGACCCCTTTGATGGGGGCCGAACTAGCCGCGCTCACCGCTACGGGACGGCATCGGAGCCGGCATCGGGGCCGGCGCCGGCGCTGGAGCCGCGTAGCCGGCAGGCGCACCGGCATAATATTGCCCATTGTAGACATATCCGTCCACCATGCCGTCGTTGTTGCGATCGGCCCAGACCGCGCCGGCGAGGCCGCCGACAGCAGCGCCGATCACCGCGCCCTGGAGAACGCTGACGCCCGGAATGACCGCGCCGGCCGCCGCGCCGAGCGCCGCGCCGCCAAGGGCACCGGTCGCCGCGCTGGCGAGGACGCTATGGGTCGACGGATTATATCCCGGAGGCGTCCCCGGATAATATTGACCGTTGTAGGTGTAGCCGGTGACATAACCGCTGTTGTTCGGGTCGGACCAGACCGCGCCGGCAAGGCCGCCGATGGCCGCGCCGACCGCGGCACCCTCGATCACGCTGACGCCCGGCACGACCGCGCCCACCGCGGCGCCGCCGACGCCACCGATCGCCGCGTCACGAGTGACCGCGGGGTTGGTCGCGCACGCGCCCAGCAGGGCGGTGCTTCCAAGCGTTAGGACTAAGATGGACGTACGCATCGCTCTTTCTCCCGTTCTGTTTAAGCTGCTGGAACATGCGCACGCCCCACGCTTCCGCCGGAGACGGTACATGTTACACGCGCAGGAACGACGACAAGGGGCCATCGTTCCGCAAGCGGGACAATGCTTCCGCTGGAAAGTTCAAGACGTGCGTTAAATGACTGTTTAACTCGCTGGAATATCTTCAAGAACGGACTGCTGATGAAAGCCACAATTTTTCACAATCCGATGTGCGGCACCTCCCGCAAGACGCTCGATATCCTTCGCGATTCGGGCTGCGACGTGTGGATTCACGAATATCTTAAGGAGCCACCGGGCCGCGACGAGCTTGCGCGACTTTACGATCGCGCCGGAATTACGCCGCGGCAGGGTTTGCGCGCCAAGGAACCGCTCGCGGCCGCGCTCGGGCTGACGCGCGCCGACGTCTCCGATGACGAGGTGCTCGACGCCATGGTCGCCCATCCGGTCCTGATCGAGCGGCCGATCGTCGAGACACCAAAGGGGGTCAGGCTGTGCCGGCCGCACGACAGGGTCCACGAGATTCTCTAAAACCGCCGGTCGCGTCGCCAGCTTTCCCGTGGAACCTCGAAGCGGACTCCCGCTTTGACGCGAATGGCGGATATCTGCTCCGATGAGTCGGCTCGACCCGCGTCTGTTGCTGCAAGGCTATGCCACCGGCATCTTCCCGATGGCCGACAGCCGCGAGGCTACCGACCTGTTCTGGGTCGAGCCCAGAAATCGCGCGATCCTTCCGCTTGACCGTTTCCATGTTTCCCGGTCGCTCCGGCGCACGCTGAGGTCCGGACGGTTCAGGGTCAGCCGCGACCGCGACTTTGCCGGAGTGATCAGCGGCTGCGCCGACCGCGAGGAAACGTGGATCAATGCCGAGCTCGAGCGCGCAATGCTCGCGCTCCACGGCTCCGGCAATGCCCATTCGATTGAGGTTTGGGCGGACGACCGGCTGGTCGGCGGCCTATATGGAGTGAAGCTCGGCCGAGCCTTTTTCGGCGAAAGCATGTTCAGCCGGATGACCGATGCCTCGAAGGTTGCGCTGGCGTGGCTCGTCGCGCGGCTCAAGGTCGGCAATTTCACCTTGCTCGACTGCCAGTTCATGACTGAGCATCTGGCGTCGCTGGGCGCGATCAGCGTGCCGCGCGAGACTTATGTGGCGTTGCTTTCGGCAGCGCTCGGCGGAGGCGCGGCCGGAGCTTCGGCTGGCCGCACATTGCCCGAAGGTTTTGAACGGACGCCCGAGGCGCCGGCCGATTTCGGCGCGCTTGACAGGTTGCTCGAGCTCGCCGGCGCGGCCGGAGCCGGCGGCGCCGCGGGATATGTCATCTCGCAGGTCTTGGGCCACACGTCATAGACCGGGTGCTCGATGACGTTGAGCGACGGCGACTCCTTGTACAGCCAGCCCGAAAAAACGCGTTTCCAGTTCTTGTCGGGCTGCTGCACGTCGAGCTGGACGAACGCGCCGGTCAGCTTCTCTTCCTCCCACGGAGCAGTGGTCTCGCAGGCCCGCAGGCGCACGATCACGTCTTTCCAGCGTACCGACTGCCCGGGGTGAAGCGCGACGTTCTGGACGATGCCGTTGCGCTTGTTGAGGATGCCGAGCACCGCGACGCGCTGCGCCATCGGCGTTACGCCGCCCTCTCCCGCCGCGGTCGGCGGCACCTGGCGCACCGGTGCAACCGCCGTGTTCTGCTGTTGCGCGCTTTTTCCGCACGCGGCCAGGGCAAGTGCGATCAACAGCGGTGCGGCGGACTTCGTCACGCTTATTCAGGAATCCAGGGCTCGTAATCGCCGGTCGACGCCGGCCGCAGCTTGCCCGATCCCAGCGCGCCATCCGGACGGAATGCCTGCATGGTACCGGTGAGGTTCGGAGTCGGCTTCTGCTGGAATGGCCGGACCGGCGGCAGCGCCTTGCCCGGCAATTCCGCGATGGTGCCGCGCAGCCACAACTGCCAGTCGGGCGGGACCCGGCTGCCGTCATTGTCGCCGGCGTAGATCACCCAACGCCGTGCCGGCCTTTTCTTGTCCTGGTAGTAGGTGTTGCCCGCTTCGTCGCGGCCGACTTCGGTCCCGAAGCGGCGCGTGAACAACGCGGTGCCCCACGTCGCGCCGTTCCACCAGGTGAATGCATTTGACCAGAAGCCCATGGGTGGCCGCATTGCCGCGTCATTGCGAGGAGCGCAAGCGACGAAGCAGTCCCGCCATGGATTGCTCCGCTACGCTCGCAATGACCTGATGACGCTCACTTCGCCCAGCTCACCTTGTCGCCTTCGCGGATGCCGAGCTTGCTTGCCCCGCCTCCGGCGATTTCGAGCACCAGCGCGATCGGCTCGCCCGACGGAAGCGGCGTGATGTTCATCGGCTCGGCGTTGACGATTCGGGCGATGGTTCCGTCGGCGCGGATATAGACGATGTCGAGCGGGATCAGCGTGTTCTTCATCCAGAAGGCCACGTCTTGCGGCGGGTCGTACGGGAAGATCATCCCGCGATTGCCGGCAAGCGCGTGGCGGAACATCAGGCCCTTTTCCTGCTGCTCGGGAGTCGCCGCGACCTCGACCGTGAAGCGATGAATGCCGTTCTTCGAATGAATGGCGAGCGGCACTTCACGAAGCCCGGTTTGCGCGCCCGGGTCGACCGTCTCCGTCGGCGCATTCTGCGCCGGCGCTTGCGGGCTGCAGGCGATCAGCAGTGCGAGCGCGGCTCCGGCTAATGCGAATCGGCGGGATCGCGCAGCTCGATGGCGGTCAGTCCTTTGCCGCTCGGTGCGATTCGCGCTTCGAGCAGCTGCCCCGGTTGAAGCTCCGGAAGGTGCGACATGCGCACAGTTTCCATGTGCACGAAGACGTCCTCCCCCCCCTGCTCGTCGGGTCGCTTGACGAAGCCGTAGCCGCGAACGCGGTTGAACCATTTGACCTCCACGGGCTCGAACGCGCCGGCTGAGTCCGCAAGCGCTTTGCGGTCCGAGCGTTCGCCTGCGGGAATGGACGAGCGCGGCTGCTGCGGCAAGGCCGTAGACGTGTCGATCGACAGCACCTTCTTGGCCTGGAGGCCGCGTTCCAGCCGAATGGGCACGCATTCGATGATCGCGCCTTCGGGCACGCTCCGGCGCCCGTGTTCGCGCAACACGCTGAAATGCAGCAGCACGTCGCCATCGATCTCGTCGCTGACGAGAAAGCCGAAGCCGCGCGTCGCGTCGAACCATTTCACGCGCCCGGTGATGGGCTCCATCTCGGCCGGACCCGAGCTTTCGTCCGACTGCATCGCGGGCCCATCGCCTCCTTCAGCCACAAGAATTGACGAACGCACCATGGCAACACCCCGCACGCTCATTATCATGCGCGCCTGTGTCGGCAAACCGACTTTAGATGAGGTTACCGTCCCAAATTTCGGCGATGAAGCTGGAATCGACGCTTGCACCGGGCGGGAGCTGGGCAATCGCGCGGGAAAGCCCAAAGGCGTGCCCGGCCCGGACCATTGCCGCGATCGCCTTCTCGCGAGCCGCTCGATCGGGCGTTTGCGCCGCGAACGGGCCAATCCGCCGCCGCTCTGCGAAGCGCAACGCCGCTGTGACCGCGGCAGCGTCGGCCGCATCCAATGCCTCGCGGCTGTCGTCTTCGTCGACTCCGGCAACGCGCAGGTTTTCGGCGAGGCGCCGCTTACCGTATCCGCGCCCGCTCAGCGCCCGCGAGCGCGCCAGTGCGTAAGACGCATCGTCGACCAGCCCGAGTTCGGCGAAGCGATCCGTGAGCGCATCGAGGTCGGCGGGCGGCTCACCGGTCCAGCCGCACTCACGGATTTTGCGGGTCAAGTACTCGCGCAGCTTGGCCCGAGTGGTCGCATATTTGCCGACGTACCGCAGCGCGAGCTCGCGCAACGCCGAATCGTCCAGAGGCCGAGGGACTCGGCGGGGCTTGGCTCGCACGTTCACGCCGTTTTTGTGCCACAGTCGCTCGCCAAGGGGAAAGCGGCCGTGCGAATGTTCGGCCGAAACGCAATGCAATAATCAGGGAAGGGATCGCGTGCTCGAGCGCAATCCGTCAGTTACCACGGACCTCGCGCCAGCCGGCGCCACCCCCACGCTCGACGATCTGCCCCGCCGCCTGGCGGACTTTGGCACCATCGGCGACGCGCTGGACTATGCCGCGCGGGGTCGCCGCGGGCTCAACTTCCACGACGCGCGCGGCACGCTGACCGCATCCTACCCTTATGCGCAGCTGCGCGACGAAGCGCTCGTCGCGGCGCGCCGCTTCGTCGCGGTGGGAATCAAGCCGGGAGACCGCATCGCCCTGGTCGCCGAGACCGGCCGCGATTTCGCCGCCGCCTTTTTCGGGGCGGTCTATGCCGGCGCATGGCCGGTGCCACTCCCCCTGCCGACCAGCTTCGGCGGCCGCGACGCTTATGTCGATCAGCTCTCGGTGCAGCTGAAGAGCTGCGATCCGGCGCTGTTCCTCTACCCAGCCGAGCTCGCCGACTTCGGCAAGGCTGCCGCCGACGCGGCCGGCGCCGCATCGCGCTCGTGGGAGACTCTCGAGAGCATCGAGCCGGCGACTAGCGAGCTGCCCAAGGCGAACCCGCAAGACATCGCCTATCTCCAATATTCGAGCGGCTCGACGCGCTTCCCGCACGGGGTCGCCGTCACCCATCACTCTCTGCTCGACAATCTGCGCGCGCACGGCATCGGCCTGCAGGTGAAGGACACCGACCGCTGCATCTCGTGGCTGCCCTGGTATCATGACATGGGCCTGGTCGGTTGCTTTCTCTCGCCGATGTCGCTCCAGATGTCAGTCGATTATCTGAAGACCGAGGATTTCGCCCGGCGCCCGCTCGCCTGGCTCGACATGATCACCCGCAATCCCGGCACCAGCGTCAGCTACTCTCCGACCTTCGGCTACGACATTTGCTCACGCCGGATGAGCTCGCAGACACGCGCCGAGGACCGTTTCGACCTGTCTCGCTGGCGGATCGCCGGCAACGGCGCCGACATGATCCGGCCGGACGTCATGCAGGCGTTCGTCGACGGCTTCGATGCGGCGGGATTCAAGGCGAGCGCGTTTTGCCCGAGCTATGGCCTCGCGGAAGCGACTCTGGCCGTGTCGCTGATGCCGCCTGGCGAGGGCATCCGGCTCGAGCTGGTCGAGGAGACCGAGCTATCCGGCGGAACGCCCGACAAGCGGCGCCCGAAGCGCTATCGCGCGATCGTCAATTGCGGTCGTCCGGTCACCGGGATGGAGATCGAGATCCGCGATAGCGAGGGCCGGCTGCTTCCCGACCGCGCCATCGGCAAGGTGTTCGTGCGCGGCGCGAGCATCATGCACAGCTATTTCCGCGACGAGGAATCGACCTTGGCGGCGCTTAGCGGCGACAATTGGCTCGACACCGGCGACATGGGCTACATGTCGAAGGGCTACATCTTCATCGTCGGCCGCGCCAAGGACATGATCATCATCAACGGGCGCAACCACTGGCCGCAGGACATCGAGTGGGCGGTCGAGCAGCTGCCGGGGTTCAAGGCCGGCGACATCGCCGCTTTCGCGATCACCGGCCCGTCCGGCGAGGAGACCCCGGCGGTGCTGGTCCACTGCCGGGTATCCGGCGCCGAAGAACGCGGCCGCCTTCGCGACGAAATCCGCGAGCGGGTCCGGGCGATCACCGGCATCATGCCGGTCGTAGAGCTGGTTCCCCCGCGAACGCTTCCCCGCACGAGCTCGGGAAAGCTGTCGCGGGTCAAGGCGCGCAGCCTCTATCTGTCGGGCGAAATTCAGCCGTACGACATCGCCGCCTGATCGACGTTATTAAACTCGTCTTTACACCCGCGCGCTACAAAGGCGCGGGATGAGCGGAACTTTTGCCACGAATCGGGTGCACGGATGGGTCGGCCGCAAGGACCGCCACCCTGTCTCTGTCGACGCCCTCGTGCGCCGGGCGGACGGCAGCGAGACGCATGTGATTCTCACCAATTGCTCCGACGAGGGCTGCCGCATGGAATCGCGCGAAGTGTTCCTGATCGGCGAAGAGCTCGAGATCGCGATTCCCAGCGTCGGCCAGGTCAAGGCGCAGGTGCGGTGGGCCCTCCCCGGCAGCGCGGGCGCGAGATTCCTCTAACGCCGGGGTCAGCCTAGCCGGTCGCCGGCAGCATCCGCTTAAGCACCCGATCCTCCAGCACATAATGGTGGTAGAGTGCGGCCGCGGCGTGGAGCGCGGCGATGATGACGATCGCCCAGCCGACCCATTCGTGGAGTTCGTGGACTTGCCGGCGCAACGGCCGAGCGAGTTCGCCATAGGGCCCGGGAATGCCGAAAAGGCCGAAGAATTCGACCGAATGCCCTTGCGCCCAACGGAAAGCGAATCCGAACGCCGCCTGCGCGACCAGCAGCACATAGAGCAGATAATGCACGCCCTTCGATGCCATCCGATTCCAACCGGCGCCGGCTGAGGAGACCTGGTGACCGGGCATCCAGCGCCAGGCGAGCCGCGCGATGATCACCGCCGTAAGCAGTACGCCAAGCGAGATATGGACGCTTTCCATTCCCTGCCGCGTGGTTTTCGAAAAATAGTCCCAGGTGATCGCAGATACGAATTGCACGATGACCAGCAGCGCGGTCGCCCAGTGAAGTGCGATCGCGACGCCATCGTAGGTAGTTCCGTCGTCACCCGCGACGACGGCCGTTGCGGCGTCAATTCCGCTCTTGGTCGAATGGTCCATGTCACCTCGTTAGCGCGCTCGCTGGCTATTGCAATCCGTTCGCAATAACCGACTTGCCGTCTTTCCCTGACCGATGTCATGACGGATCGCACGAGGGAGTCGGATGAGGTCGATCAATTTTGCGCTGCTCGCCGCGCTGGCGCTTGCCGCGCCGCTTGCCGCTGAAACCCGGGTCCAGCCCGCGGTTCAGCCGGGCGGCGACATTCCCACCGTGTTTCACCCGGCCGTGCCGCCGATTCCCAAGGGCGGCGACATTCCCCAGCATTTCGCGCCCGTTCGCGGCGAGTTCCAGTACGTCCGCCGCGAGGTCACGATCCCGATGCGCGACGGCGTGAAGCTCTACGCCGTGCTGATCATCCCCAGGGGTGTGCACGGCGCAAGGTTCCCGATCATGCTCGACCGCACGCCTTACTCAGCGGACAAGGCGACGAGCCGCGGCAGCTTCGGCCCACTGCCCGAGAACATCCTTTCACCGCTCAATGCCGAGCTGATCCGCGCCGGCTATATCGTCGCGGTCGAGGACGTGCGCGGCAAGTACAAGTCGGGCGGCGACTATGTGATGAATCGTCCGCTGCGCGGGCCGCTCAACCGGACCGCCGTCGATCATTCGACCGATGCCTGGGACACGATCGACTGGCTCGTCAGGAACGTCGCCGAAAGCAACGGCCGCGTCGGCACGTTCGGGACGAGCTACGACGGCTTCGCCGCGCTGATGAGCCTCGTCGACCCGCACCCGGCGCTCAAGGCGAGCGTGCCGATCAACCCGATGGTCGACGTGTGGAAAGGCGACGACTGGTTCCACAACGGCGCCTTCCGCGAGGAGATGATCGGCTACGTCTACGGCCAGACGGCGAACCGCAAGTCCGAGGAGCAATGGTTCACCAGCAGCTATGACGATTATGCGACCTTCCTGCGCTACGGCTCTGCCGGCGCCTATGCCCAGGCGATGGGCATGGAACAGCTGCCGTTCTGGCTGCGGCTGAGGCAACATCCCGATTACGACCAATATTGGCAGGACCAGGCGCTCGACCGGATTCTCGGCAGCCGGCCGCTGACCGTCCCCACCCTGTTGGTCGACAGCCTCTGGGATCAAGAAGACATTTACGGTGCGCCGGCGGTGTTCAATGCGGTCAAGGCCAGCGACAATGGCAATGCGCATCTCGTGCTCGGTCCATGGCACCACGGACAGGCGAACGTCAGCGGCTTCTCGCTTGGGCCGGTCGACTGGGGATCGGACACGTCGAAATATTTTCGCCAGCACGTCATGATCCCGTTCCTCGACGAGCATCTGAAAGGCGGCCCTCCGGCCGCCATCGCGCGCGTCACCGCCTTCCAGGCTGGGACCAACGCATGGCAGCGCCTCACCGATTGGCCCCTCGCCTGCGCCCGCGGTTGCCCCGCGAACTTAACGCCACTCTATCTCGCCGCCGGCAATCGCGTGGGCTTCAACATCCCTGCTCGCGCGGCATTCGACTCCTATGTCTCCGACCCGGCGCGGCCGGTGACTTATCGGCCGCGGCCCAATCTGCCGCCGTTCGGGCCCAATTCGACCTGGCGCCAGTGGCTGGTCGACGATCAGCGCTTCGCCGAAGCGCGCCCCGACGTGCTGAGCTATTCGAGCGCGCCGCTCGATCGACCGCTGCGCCTCGTCGGCACGCCGCTGGTCCACCTCGTCGCTTCGACCAGTGGCACCGACAGCGACTGGATCGTGAAGCTGATCGACGTCTATCCCGACCAATATCCACAAAAGCCCGAGCTCGGCGGTTACCAGCTTGCGATCGCGATGGACGTGATGCGCGGGCGCTACCGCAGCGACCCCGCGCACCCCTCGGCGGTCCCCGCGAACCAGCCGATCACCTACGAATTCGCGCTTCCGCAGGTGGATTATGTGATCGAGCCGGGGCACCGCCTGATGATCCAGGTGCAGTCGAGCTGGTTTCCGCTGTACGACCGAAACCCGCAGACCTTCGTTCCGAATATCTTCATGGCGCAGCCGTCCGACTATCGCGCCGCCACGCAGCGCGTGTTCACCGGCCGCGACGGAACGTGGATCGGCCTGCCGGTTGTGAAGTGAGCTTGCGCGCCGCGCCCGCGCTGGCTACCTGCCCAGCCGGCGAAGGGTCCGCGCCAAAGAAGTACTTTGGTGGTACCCCATAGGAGTGTAGCTCAGTTGGTAGAGCATCGGTCTCCAAAACCGAGGGCCGGGGGTTCGAGTCCCTCCACTCCTGCCATCTCCATCCATTGGTCCATTCCCCAACGGTCCGCGCGCTCCCTTGAAGACTCACGCGGGCGCCGCTAAGTGACCGCAAGCCCCGCCGGCCCGTTCAGGTCCGCGGGGCGCTTTTCTATCCGCAAGCGAGCATCGAAGAGTGGCGAAAGTCTCCCCCGGCGAATTCATCCGTCAGGTCCGTGTCGAAACCGGCAAGGTCCACTGGCCGACGCGTAAAGAAACGATCGCAACGACGATCATGGTAATCATCATGACCGGAGCGCTGGCGATGTTCTTCTTCGGCATCGATGCCGTTTTCTCGTCGCTGGTCAAATATCTGCTGAGCTTCCTCGGCTAAGGCCTTCCGAGGGAAGGGGGCGCGAGAGCGCCGGCTGAGCGGTTCCAAGGCGTTACAAAGGTAAAAGATCACATGTCCCGCTGGTACATCATCCACGCTTATTCGGGTTTCGAGAACAAGGTGCGCGACGCGATTCAGAGCGAAGCGACCCGTATGGGCCTCGACCGCTTCGTCGAGCAGATCGAGGTGCCGACCGAAACGGTCACCGAGATCAAGCGTGGGAAGAAGGTCCAGGCCGAGCGCAAGTTCATGCCCGGCTACGTCCTCGCCAAGCTCGAGATGAACGACCAGGTCTACCACCTCGTCAAGAACACCCCGAAGGTGACCGGCTTTCTCGGCCCGGGCGGCAAGCCGCAGCCGATCCCCGACGCGCAGGCCGCGCGCATGCTCGACACCAAGGAAGAGGCCGCCGCCCATGGCGCCAAGCCCAAGATCAATGTCGATTATGAGATCGGCGATGCGGTGAAGGTGCTCGATGGTCCGTTCGCGAGCTTCAACGGCGTGGTGGAGGAGCTCGATTTCGACCGTGGCCGAGTGAAGGTCAGCGTCTCGATCTTCGGCCGCGCGACCCCCGTCGAGCTCGAGTTCGAGCAGGTCGAACGCGTCAAGTGATGCCGAGCACAAGCAAGCGTTTGCACAGCAAACGTGAGCTCGTGTCGAAGAGCCATCACTGAGCCGGTGGCCTGCGGCCGAGCGGCGAGGCCGCGCTGACCAACGTGGTCGCGGGATTTACCCCGTGACCAATCCCCATCCACTCTCGTGATCCCGCGTTCCGCGTGGTCCCACCTTCCTAAACCTGCCGCTAAACCTCAGCCAAGCGTCAGCCGAGATGATGCACGCGGGCGTGGCGGTGCACGGCGCGCGGCCGGTGGGTCGAGGACTTCCTGTGGGTCGAGGATTTCCGGCGCGATGCATGAGACTGCTGGTGCTCGGCTGATTCCAGATCGTGCCTCATCAACGCCCGGCAGCTGCTGTTCCTCATGATCTGCTTGTAATTCATGCCGTGACACTGGCGGATCGTCCGCTTTGAAGCGTGAACGGTCTTCGGCCGCTGATGCATGCCACGGCGGAGCGCCTTGCTGCGAGCATGCGCCGTGGCGTGCTGGCTCGTCATACCTTTGCGGTGGACCGTGCGGCGGTGGCTCGCCGTCGCGCTACGGTGCGTCGAGCGATGCGCCTTGGCGCGGTGATCATATACGCGCGCTCGCGGCGGCGGAACGAACGATGGGGGGAACGGGGGTACCGCTCGCGGCGGCGGCGGCGCTGGGGGCACGCTCTGCTCGGGCATCGTCTGTGCGGAATCCAGCTCGTTGGGGGCGGTCTGCTGTGCGGATGCCGGTGAAGCGAGAACGATCAGAGCGGCGCAGGCAAGGACAACATGTTTCATGGCGGTCTCCTCCTCTGCCTACGCGTCGACTGCTCCCGGCCGCTTGCACGATAAAGCGGCATTTCACCTTCAGAACAGATCACTCCTGGCTTTGGCCGAAGAGTTGCACAGACTGGCGCTAATTTCAGGAATGTCGGCCGACCCGTTCGTTCGCGCGAAGTGCTGTCTCAGCCCCGATGGGACCGCATCGCCTCGGCGAGCGCTTCCGACAATGCTGCCAAGCGGTAAGGCTTTAGGATCACCGGCCGGCCGCCGCTGCCGCCTTCGACAATGTCCTGGCTATAACCGGTGGCGAGGACCACCGGCAGGCTCGGCTGCTCGCGTTCGAGCGCCTCGGCGAGCTTGATCCCGCCCATTCCCGGCATAACGACGTCCGATAGAACGATGTCGAAATGGTTGCGGCGAGCAAGCTCGAGCGCCTGTTCGCCCCGGTCGGCACGGGTGACCTTGTGGCCGAGTTCCGTGAGAAGTGTTTCGACGAAGGCGCCGACGTCCACATTATCCTCGACCACGAGGATCGCGGCAGGAGCCGTTTCCGCCGATGCCGCGGCGACCGCGGGGACCGGATCGGCGTGGCCGGAATCGATGCACGGCAACATGAGCGTGATGGTCGTTCCATTTCCGGGTTCGCTCGCCGCCGTGACCTCGCCGCCGGACTGCGAGGCGAATCCATAGACCTGGCTGAGCCCCAGGCCCGTCCCCTCGCCCGTCGGCTTGGTCGTGAAGAAAGGCTCGAAGATGCGCTCTCGCACCTCTTGGCTCATGCCTTCGCCGTTATCGGCGATCTCGAGGCCGACCATGCGCTTTCCCTCAACTTCGCCGAAGTCGCGCGTGCGGATGATCAGCGTCCCGCTCCCGAGCGTGTCGCGGCCCTGCATCGCGTCGCGCGCGTTGCTGGCGATGTTGAGGATGGCAGACTGGAGCTGAGCCCTGTCAACCTCGACCCGGCACGGCCGCTCGGCAAGCTCGGTGACGACGCGGAAGCGCTCGCCCATGGTGCGGTTGAGCAGCTCGTCCATGTCGGCGATCAGCCTGTTGAGGTCGAGCCGCTGTGGCTTGAGCGGTTGCCGACGGGCGAAGGCAAGCAGCTGCGACGTCAAGGACGCGGCATTGGACGCCGACTGGACGATCGCCTGGGCGAAGCGGATCCGCTTCTCCTCCGAAAGCCCGGGACGGCTGAGCATGTCGGCCGACCCTTGGATGACGGTCAGCTGGTTGTTGAAATCGTGCGCGATGCCGCCGGTCAGCTGCCCCAGCGCCTGCATCTTTTGGCTCTGGCGCAATTGGTCCTCGGCCTTCGCACGCTCCTCGATCTGCTCCTCGAGCAGGACATTGGCCTGCGTCAGCGCCTCCGCGCGACTGGCGAGCTCGCGGTTGGCGCGGCGCAGCTGGGTCTGAGCTAGGCCCAGCGACGCGACGACCAGCGCGGCGAGCACGAATAGTCCCGCCAGCAGGGCATAGCGCGAGATGCGCCGGGCAGCGGATTCGCGGTCGATGTCCATATAGACGGTGCCGATCCGCTGCCCCGCCTGGACGATCGGGGACTGGACCCGGATCGCATTTTCTTGCGGCGCCTGCAGCGCGACAATGGTCGAAGCGACCGGAGCCCCGCTGCGGTCGTAGCCGCCAATTGCCGTGCCGTCCCTGCGGTAAACGGCGATCATGCGCACCTGGCCGTTGACGCGGAACGCCTCGACCGCCTGCTGTGCCGCGGCCGGATCGTCGAAATCGACCGCCGCCGCGGCACTTGCGGCGAGCACGTCGGCGAGGCTCTGCGACTGGTCGACGCGCCCCCGGTCGTAGGTCCCTTCGTTGATGGCGATCACGGCGATGCCGGCGAGCAGGATGAGAAGTGCGAGACCGAAGATCGCGAGCGGCGCCGTCCGCCACCGCATCGTCATGCGGACGACGGGGGTCACGCCCGAACTCCGACGGCGAGCGCGAGCAACCGTGAGCTGATCGACAATCCCCGCTGCTCGGCGGCGGCTTCATCGATGAAGAATCGCACGCGTCCGCCGACCAGCGCGAAATGGATGATGCCGCGCTGCGCGCCATTGGCGGAGTCGGTGACGGTGAGCACCGGCTTATGGCCAAGCGCCGAGAGCAGCTGCCCCGCTGGCTGGTTGCGGCTGCCGCCGATGAACGCGATCTGGCACTGGTCGGCGCCGGTCGCGGAATCGAGGTGGCGGACCGCGATCCGCCGCCCGTCGACGGTCTGCGACCGCGCCGCGGCATCGAGCTGGCCGCCGAACGGATCGGCGCCGATAACGCATAGCACAAACGGATCGCTGCCCTTCGGCATCGCCGAGGCGGGCCAGGTCACGTAACGCGCGAAGCGTGGCAGGAAGGCCGCCTTGACCGCGGTGTCGGTCGGCTCGGCGGCAGCGGGGCCGGTGAGCCCGAGAGCCGCCCCCATGAGGCACAGCAGGAGAGCGCGCGCTCGCCGCATCAAAACCGCGCGCGCGCGCCGGCGGTGATGGTTCGCCGCGCCAGCTGCGCCGCGCCGGGGTCATTGCTCTCCTCGTGCGTGCGATGGAGCAGGTTGCGCCCGGCGACGAACAGCTCGATCTGCTTGCTCGCCGCGAACGACAGCTGTCCCCCGGCTTCGACATAGCCCGGAATTCGCGGCGCCTGCCTGATGCGGCCGACCGCGCGCGCGTCGATGCTGAGCTGAAGCCGTTTGCCAAGCGCGAACTCGCTCTTGCCGAGCAGCTGCCAGTTCGGGTCGTTGCCGAGCGAATTGCGCGGGACAAGCTCGGTGTGGCCGGGCTTGTCGTGCAGGTCCTTCCACAAGGTCGAAACACCAAGCGACGCGCGCCACCAAGGGCTGAGTTGTGCCGTGCCCCACGCCTCGACCCCGTAGGTCCGCCCTTCCGCCCCGTTCATCAGCTGGAAGTGGCCGTCGACGAACTCGGTCGTCCGAAGGTCGTCGTAGAAATTGACGAAACCGTTGACCGACAAGGTTGTGCTGCTGCTCGGCTGGCCGCGGTAGCCGGCCTCGACCGCGATCAGCTTTTCCGATGCAAATTCAGGCGCCGGCGCAAGGAATGGCAGCGCCTCAAGCTGGCGATCGATGCGCGAGGGCGTGCGCACCGCGCGCGACACCGCGGCCCACAGAAGGGTGCGCGGGTCCGGCTGCCACGCGAGGCGCAGGTTGGGAAGCACCTGCCAGCCGCTGAACGTCGACCGCTCGAGCTTCACCCCGGCGATTAGCGAAAGGTCTGGCGTCACATGGTAGCGGTCCTGGACAAAGCCGTTGAACACCCACAACCGCCGCCGCGGCGGGACCAGGTTGAAGAGGTTGAGCTCGTTGATGAACTCGTCGCGGGTGGTGCGCGCGCCGAAGCCGGCGACGATGTCGTGTTTCCCCGCAATGGTGTTGAACTGCCCCTCGGCGTCCATCGTCTGCAGCGAATCGTGCACTTGCGTGAAGTGGCGCGCGAAATAGTCGTAATAGGCCTGGAGCTGGAACGACGAGCTCGGCGACAGCGTGCGCGACCATCGCGCCAGCAGATTGTGGCCGCGCGCGCCGTCGCCCGGGCCGGTGTCCGACGTGTCGTGAAACAGGTCGCCCTGGACCGTCAGATGATCGGCAGCGGTGACGAAGTCCGAGCGGAAGCCCGCCTGCCAGCCGCGGTAGCCGTCGGCGATGTCGCCGCCGAGACCGGCCGGCAGCCCTTCCATGTCGTGCCAGTCGGCATAGACCCGCATCGCGCCCGACGAGCCCAGCGCAAAGCCCTGCCGTACCGCCGCCGTCCGCTCGCCTGCGCCGGCGGTCGCCCGCGCGAGCGTGCCGATCGTGTCCTGCGCGTCCCTGGTGGTGACGTTGATCACGCCGTTGACCGCGTTCGGCCCAAAGAGCGTCCCGCCGGGCCCGCTGATCACCTCGATCTGCTGGACGTCCTCGAGCAGCGGCCAATGGAGATTCCACAGCACCGACGAGGCCAGCGGCGTATAGATGCTGCGCCCATCGACCAGCGCCAGCAGCTTGTTCCCAGCCTGCAGCCCGTTGAAGCCGCGCGCGCTGATCGAATATTGGCTCGCGTCGACCTGCTGCACCTGGAGATTGGGCGCCAGCCGAAGTGCCTCGGGCAGCGAGCTAGCGCCCGAGCCTTGGATCTCGTCGGAGGTAATGACGTAGAGCGCGGTCGGCGCGCTGCTCAAGGGCTCCTCGCGCTTGGAGGCCGAGCGCACATGGATCTGCGCCAGCTGCTCGATAGACAGGTTCGAAAGATCTTCGCCGGGCTCGACGGCGGCGACGGTCTGCGCGGCGGCCGGAGCAGCCAGCACGCTAGCGAGGGCGCAGGCGCCGATCGAAAACAGCATTCCCATTGACGAGCAACCCACCGAAGCCCCCGCCGCGGCGGGCGTTCTTGTTCGGCATGGAGCGCGTCGCGTCAATAGCACGTAAACGCGGACGCGCAGCGCCGGCGGGTCCGCTGCGCGTCGCGCCGGATTACTCGACTATTTAGTGCGCGGATCGTCCTTGGGATTGACGTAGGTGATCTGGAACGGGCCCATGCCGCGGACCTCGATCGTCGCCGGCGCGTCGGCGTACACCCAGTGGTTCATCATGGCTTTCATTGCCACGCTCTTGCCGGCCGCGAGAGGCTTGGCCTTGTCCTTGTCGAGCTTGTCGCCCATGCCGTAGTTGAGCGTTCCCGAGAGGACCTTGACCGTCTCCGCGGTCGGGTGGTGGTGCGCCGGGACGGCGTAGCCCGCGGGCATCTTCAGCTCGACCGCGAACATGCCTTTTTTGCCGGGATCGCCCGACACCACAGCCATCTCGGCGCCGCTCGGCAGGGCCGGCGGCGCGGCGCCCCATTTGAGGGCGGCGGGATGGGTCTTGGCGGCGGCCGGCGCGGAGGCGAGCAACAGCGGAAGCGTGAGCAACATCAGGCGCGTCATGAACAAGTCTCCCTGTTCACCTTCCCCGCAAGCGCAGATACCACAAGTTGCGAGGCGCGCCCACATCCGCTAAGGGCGCCCCGCTCGTCATCCCGGCCTCCGAGCCGGGATCCGCCTTTTCTTTCAAGAGCAGGTAGACACCGGATCAAGTCCGGAGTGACGGTACAAGCTGCGGGAGAGCGTCTTCGGGCGCTCGTCTGAACCGCTAAACTTCAACTCGGTCAAAGTACCACTTTGGCCGAAATTCGAGAGTGACATGGCAAAGAAAATTACCGGCTACATCAAGCTGCAGGTGCCCGCGGGCACCGCCAATCCGGCGCCGCCGATCGGCCCGGC
>Ga0207678_10002302_pt1 | contig 17295 bp, 12 predicted proteins | sample KBSC63metaG_FD_184319 | JGI IMG/M metagenome (GOLD analysis project Ga0207678, IMG submission 184319) | Corn rhizosphere microbial communities from Kellogg Biological Station, Michigan, USA - KBS C6-3 metaG (SPAdes) (version 2) | ecosystem: Host-associated > Plants > Roots > Rhizosphere > Soil ...
GTTCAGGAACGGGTAGGCAAGGCCGAGGGTCTTGCCGATATTGGCCGCGCCGAACCTCCTGACGAGGACCACGCCGAGCAACGGCTGGATCGCTCCAGCGGCAAAACCACCGGAAAGTGCGGCCACCAGCAGGTGAACATAACCGATCGGCCCGAGCGCACCGAGCGTCAGCGAGATGGTAAGCAGGTAGGAGCAGCTGACCACCAGATAGACGCTGTGCGCGCTGACCCGATCGACGATGATCCCCCAGATCGGCTTGCCGACGAGCGAGCCGGTCGAGAGCGCAGACAGCAGAAGCGCGGACCGGACCGGCGAGATCCCGTGGTCATGGCCGATCGCCGGTAGATTATACTGGAACACCAGCTGCACGGCCGCGATGATGCCCAGGCCGATCGCAGTGAACAGGAAAATCATGTCGAACAAGATGTCCAAGGTCGTGAGGCTGGCATCGCCGTTTTTGCCCCGGACAAATGGTCGTGCCGGCATATCGGCAAGCGGCGGCTCCCGGAGCAGCAAAGCAGCCGGAAGAAAGAACAGCGCGGCGCCTGCCGCCAGGTAGAGATAGGCCGTTCGCCAATCGGAAAAGCTTATCATCCATTGAATGACGGGCGGCATCACAAGGCCCCCCACCGCACCTCCGGCCGCACTGGCGGCAAGCGCTAGGCCCAGCCGGGAACGGAACCATTTGGCGGTGACGGCCTGCGCCAGCAGCGGCCCCGCGAGCTTGACCGCGACGGAGACCGGAAGGACAGTGATCAGCATGACCTGCCAGAAGCTCGTGGCCTGTGACAGCAGGACCAGCGACAGGACGGTCGAACCGATACCGATCAGGATGGCGGGCTTGGTGGGAAGCCTGTCGATGAAATGGCCGACAAACGGACTTGCTATGCCGGTGATGACCTGGATCGTCACGGGGATCATGGTCAATTCAGCGCGGCTAGCCTGGAAGCTTTGGGTCCAGGGGATAAGAACCACGCCGAAGCTGTAGAGAAATATGCCCAGCGAAAAGATCTGCATGAGCATCGTGATGGCCACGATCACCCAGCCATAATAGGCGGAGTTCATAGCGGAGGACCCGGGCGAGCCGTGAGGGCGAGGGGCGCGGCGGGAATCTGGCTGCACGGCTCGCGGGCCGCCGGGCTCATCGTTTTCGACCAATCCTCGATCCTCTTCCCTATCCGCTTTGACGATGGCACGGGGTTCGCAGCCGCTGTCGGCTGCGATAGTCTTCCATCCTCGCTTTCAGGCCCGGTTCCGCCACTGAGCGCACGAGTTCCGCAAGCTGTCGATCGACAGAACCCCGCTCGACGGCAAGCGCCGCCCGCAGCCGGGCCAGCGTCGCCGCATCCAGCCGTGTGGAAGCGCCGATTTCGCTGGCCAGCACCTCCGACAATGATTCGGGGCTGGCGACATGCTCGACGAGCCCGAGCCGCAACGCCTCGTCCGCGCCGATCTCATGGCCCGCTTCGACCCATTTCAGGGCGTGCGCGCCGATCCGGGCGGCGAGCCTGCCGATACCCAGCACCACGGAAAAATCGGCGCCGGGAAAACGAAAGGTCGCGCCCTCGAGAGCGATGCGCCGGCTGCAAGCCGCGAACAGGTCCGCCCCCGCGCCGACGGTGCGACCAGCGGCGATCGCGATCGTTGGATAGGGGGCGTTCCAGATCCGGGCGAGTAGCTGCTCGATCCGGATGAAGCGCAAAGCGAGATCGGCATCACTCTGCTCCGCCAGACCGGCGAGATCGAAACCGGTGCAGAAATGTCGTCCTTTCCCCTGGAAGACAACGACCTTGGCCGACGATTCCTCGAATCTGTCCAGCCCGCGATGGAGCTCCTCGACAAGAGCCGCGGAGAGACAATTGCCGACATCCGGCCGGGACAGCGTCAGGATGAAGGCGTTGCCGTCGATCTGGATCAGCAGCGGATCGCTCATACCTCGCCCCAGAAATTGGGAAGCCGACGATTAGCATAGCCGGAAATGAACGGCTTGCGTACGCCATCAGGGCCAAGCACGGAGCGTTCGATCGATCCGATATCGCCGCCATAGATATGGATGCTCACCGATACGCGATCCGCATAGGCGTTGCGGACGCGGTGAATATCGCCTCCATCGGGCGTGAAGCTCATGATCCGTCCGGGTGTCAGCACATCCTCGGACGTCTTGACCAGCCTTCCGACGCGCAGTTCGAAGTTCTCGGAAATCTCGCTGCCCCGAAGCATGCCCACCATTCCCCAGACGCCATGGTCGTGGATTGGCGTAGACTGGCCTGGCCCCCAAACGAAACTGACGACGCTAAATCGCCGCCGAGCATCGCAGTAGAGAAGATATTGCTGGTATCGATCGGGATCCGGACGCGCGAATTCGTCGTCGAGCCAGTCGTCCTGCGCCAGCAGCGAACGGAATGCCTGCCCGATCGCGCCCGGCATCCCGCCGCCGTCGCCCGCCGCGTCGGTCAACGCCCGCGAGATCAGGTCCAGGAAGCTGGCGAAGCGACGGCGCCCCGCCGGCGACGGGTCGGCACCGGCGGCCATCATGCGCGATCCGGCCGGTCCGCGGACATGGCCTGTCCGATTTCGGCGAGGATCGCCCCACGATCGGCATCCAGCGCAGGCGGCATCCGGCGGATCGGCAACCCGATCCCATCGATCGTCAATGGGGAGCCAAATGTCCGCGCCTTCACGCCGCCGGGCAGTTCGATATCGTTCACCCAGCCCATGTGGGCGACCTGCGGATCGGCGAGCGCTTCGGAATAGCTGTTGATCCGGCTGCAGGGAATACCAGCCTGCTCGAATGCCTGGATCAGATCGTCAATCGACCAGCGGGCGAAGATTTCGGTCAGATGCTCGGCCAAACGCTGCTGATTTTTCACCCGATCCGCCATGCGGTGGAAGCGTTCGTCCGCGTACAGCTCCATACAGCCAAGGATTTCGCAGACTTGGCGCCACAGCTTTTCGTTGCCGGCGGCCAGTACAAAGTCGCCGTCGCGCGCGCTGAACGCCTGATAGGGCGCGTTGCGGGGATGCGCCGAACCGAGCGGCTTCGGATCCCGGCCACTGCCGAAATATTCGCTGACCTGGAGCGCCGACACTGCCAGGCTGGCGCCAAGCATCGAGATGTCGATGAAGCCGCCCCGCCCGCCCGTGCGGACCCTGCTGAGCAATGAGGACACCGCAAAGGCGCCGTATAGGCCAGTCGCGAAATCGGACACCGGGACCCCCGCCTTGACGGCGGGCCGACCCGGCTCTCCGGTAACCGACATGATGCCCGACATCGCCTGGATGGTGACATCGAACCCGCCGCCGGGCGAACGAGGGCCGCTCTGCCCATAGGCCGACATCGAGCAATAGATCAAACCCGGATGGGTATCGGCGAAACTCGCATAGCCCAGCCCGAGCCGGTCCATGACTCCCGGCCGGTTATTCTCGATGACGACATCGGCGCGCTCGATCAGCCTGCGGGCGACAGCACGATTTTCGGGGTTTTTCAGATCCAGTGCGATCGATTGCTTGTTCCGGTTCAGCGAGGCGAAATTCTCGCTGAAGCCGTTGGTAAGCGGGGGCCATTGTCGCAGGGAATCTCCCGCGCTGGATTCGACCTTCACGACCGACGCCCCCATGTCGCCCAGCAGCATCCCGCAGAAGGGCCCGGCAGCAACATTGCAGAATTCGACGACCCTGACGCCTTGGAGCGGCAGGTGGCGATATTCCCCCCCGTCCTGTTCCCTATCCTTCGAACAGCCTTCATCCATCTGACCAGACGCCCTTCATCCGCAACCGAAACCCTCCTGTTCGTCAATGCTTCCGCCGAGCCGGGCCTTTGGCCCGAACCACCCCATAGTGCCGGCGGCGCAGGACTGCATCGTCCGACTGGCCAACCGACCCGGCGTGATTCCGCCAATCAGCGCAAGAGCAGCAACGCTGACAGATTCGCGCACGCGATCCACGCGGTTTCCGCCAAGCCGATCAGGAACGTCGGAAATGGGGCCCTGGCCGGGAGTATTAGGGGGCTCACCGTTCCCACACGATGGGAGCCGTCACGTAATCAGCCGGCACTCGCTGCCTTAGCTGCCCGGTACTCGGTGATTTCTTTTTCGAGCACTTGCCAGACATGAAGCGAATCATTGTATTCACGAGCTTCCACGATCTTGCCGTCGCGTATGATGTGGAGAAAATGGTAGTGATTATTATAAATTCCACCATTCTTCAGCTTTGCGTACGATGATGTCGACGTACAGGCGCGCTCACCCTCCACGGTGATGATCGGTTCCTCGAACGTGAACCAGCCGTCCACCAACAACGTCCTGAACCAGGCGGCGAATTCCATCGTCTCTTTCTTGCCGATCCAGCCGCGACCAGGGGACCAGCTGCGATAATCGTCGGCGACCAGTCGATACATTCCTTCGGTGTCGCCCTTCGACATGCAATCCCACCACTGACGGTGAACCGCACGTGTTTGCTCGGTCGTATCCATTTCAGTCCTTTCAGAAAGTCGCGCCTGCGCGATCGCGCGCGTTGTGCCTGTCATTGCTGAGCGGCGGCTTCCGCCCGTTTGGCGGTCAGTTCCGTCTCGAGAACGCCCCATACGTGGAGGGAATCGTTGTATTCCCAGGTCTTGATCAGCTTCCCGTCGCGGATCTGATGCAGGAAGTGATAGCTGTTGCTATAGGTATTGCCGTTCTTGAGCGGGGCATGCGACCCGGTGGCCACACAGGCCCGATCGCCCTCAACTGTGATGATCGGATCGTCGAAGCTGAACCAGCCGTCCACCAGGAGCGTGCGGAACCAGGTCGTGAACTGCTGGGTGGCTTCCTTGCCGATCCACCCTCGACTGGGCGACCAGCTCTGGAAATCATCCGCGCAAAGTGCCTCCATCCCCGCCACGTCGCCTCTGACCATGCAATCCCACCATTTGAGACAAACTGCCCGGGTCTCTTCTGTCTGGTCCATATCCGTCCTCCTCGTCTCGATATCGTTACCTGCGATGGCGTCGGACCAGGCCATGCGAATGGCGATGCTCACCCCTGCGTGGCAAGCTGTTGCTGGATTGGGTTGGGCACCTTCACGTGCGTGGTACCTGGCTTGCCGTCTATGCCGAGCGGTTGGCCGCCTTTGATTGTTACCCGGCGCATCGTTCTGGTCTGGTCGCCGTAATCCAGGATTGCGTAGTGGAGCGTCGCCGCTTCGTCCCACATCACAAAGTCGCCGGATCGCCAGTTCCACCGCACGATGTGTTCCGGCTTCAGGATCGCATCCATGTAGATCCGGAACAACGCTTGGGAATCGTAGCCCGATGTCCCGATGAACTTGTGCCCATAACTGCCGAGATACAGGCATCGCTCGCCGGTGTGCGGATGAACCCTGACGAGCGGGTGCTCCGTCTCGTAGAGCGTGGAAGTGAACGGCGCGCGCATGGCTCTAAGGCCGGTCTCGTAATCGACGTCTTCGCGCGCATTAGTGTGGACGACGCGCAGGCCGTCGGCCAAAACGCGCAGGCTTTCGGACAGCGCACCATAGCCCATCGCACAGTTGGCCCACATCGTATCGCCGCCCACTGCCGGCGACACGATCGAGCGCAGGAACGCGACCGCGGGGGGCCTGTCCTGAAAGCTCTGGTCGGTGTGCCAGAAGTTGGCGTTTTCCCTGCGGCGCGAATCCAGCTCGGTGATGTGCGTACCAGCCTTGTTGGGCTGGGTCGGGTGATCGTGGATCTCGCCAAACCTCAGCGCGATCTGCTCGTGCGTGGCATCGTCGAGATGCCCCTGGTCACGCACGAACAGCACCTTGTAACGCCAAAGCGCCTGCTTGAGAGCTTCCACGACCGCGGGTTCCAAGTCCGCGTCCAGGCGCAGGCCGGTGATCTGCGCGCCGATGTTTCCGGCCACTTGCCGAAGCATCAGCCGCGGCAGGTCTCCGATGGGCTTAACTGACGACATCGCTGCATCCTTCCTTGGCGATCGCTGCTCTCACGCCCGGGCGGCAGGTGCTGCCGGGTTACGTGTCAGATTGCATAGATATTGACCGGAATTGCCGTCATCCTCGGCATGGCGTTGACGGCTTCGACGTCTCGATTGTCGCTGATCAGCGGATTGATGTTCGTCCCAACCTCGCGCGGATCGCTTTCGTCACCGGGCGCGCCTCCCCAGCCGTGGGTAAGCGATACGACTCCTGGGCGCAGGCTGTCGTCACCCCGCACGATCGCCCTGACGGTGCCGTTGGCCGAACTGATCTCGACGAGGTCGCCATCGTTCAGCGCCAGTCGAGCCATCTCGATCGGAGCGAGGCAGGCGGGGTTGTAGGCGTTGCGCTTGCGGACGGCCGGGAGGTGAAAGCCGTTGCTGTTGAACAGATCGCGCGTGCGGCGCGAGATCATCAAGTAGGCGAACTCGTTTGCCGGCGTGGACTCGCGGGCGCGGCGCAGTTCTTCAGCCACGTCATCCGGCATCACATCGAACCGGCCATGATGACCTTGGCGCGTGGCGCCCACGCTCACATCGCCGAGATCGAACCGCGCTCCACGACGATGACGCTTGATCTCGTCGAGCGGTACGACCGCATGGCGCGCCCGGATAGCGATCAGATCGTCGCTGGTAGGCGGCTCGCCCATGTCGAGATCGACCCCCTCGAACCTGATCTGCCGGCCCAGCAGCGCGGCGATCCGCCACAGGGGGTACCAGTCGTCGACCACATCCGAGCCGGGTGGCGGTGCCACGATGGCCGGTGTGTACTGCGACCAGGCGAACGGCAGCAGGGGAAAACCTTCAAAGCTGATCGGCAGTTCGGGGCGTTCGTACATCAGTTTGGGCGGCAGGATGTAATCCGCCCGCCTGGCGGTATCAGACATGAAGGGATCGACGACCACCAGCAGATCGAGCGAGTCCAGCGCACGGGTGATCTTGGACTGGTCCGGGACGGAGTTCACGGGATTGCCGCCATTGACGATCAAGGCGCGCAGCTGGCCAGCCCCCGGCGTCAATATCTCGTCCGCGAGCGTACCGGTCAGCCGTTCGCCGATCAGCATGCCGACCCCGCGGATGCGGCTTGGCGGAATGCCCTGCCATGATCGCGGCGGAGGGATGACCTCCTCGCGATAGTCCGGCAGCGGGCCGAGGACATCGATCGCCTCGATCTTTTCCCCCGCGCGGGGAAAGCGTCCGCAGATCACGTTGAGACAATCCACCAGATGCTGTGCGAGGTTGGAATGAGGTCCGAAGCAGGGGCCGGTTGCGGTGACGGCGACGCCGCGACGGGATTCCTGCGCAAACAGGGCGGTCGCCCGCCGAATGTCGCCGGGCTGCAGCGAAGCATCCCGTTCGACCATGGCCGCGGCAAATGGATCGACGGCCTCGCGCAGACGCGCCAGACCATCCTCTTTCACGAAGCGGGTGCAGAAGTCGGCATCGTGCCATCCTTCGTCGAGGATCATCCGGATCATGGCGGCCGCAATGGCGAAATCGTGCCCCGGCAAAGGCTGGAGGTGAACGTCGGCATGGCGGGCGGTTTCGCTGAGGCGCGGATCGACGACGATGAACTTCGTCCCGCGCGCCCGCGCCTCCTTGAGGCGCTTCACCGGATCCGCGCTGAGAACTCCGACAGCACCATGCGACACCAGCGGGTTAGTTCCGAACAGCAGCGCCACGTCGCTCGTTTCGAGTTGGATCGCACCTCCGGCCCAGCCCCCCATCCGCTCGAACGAAACGAACTTGGCGGACTGGTCCATGGTTATCGTCGAATATCGCTGGGTCGACCCGATGGCCGCCATGAAGGCGCGCTGCATAGGGTAGGCGAGATAGGTGGAGATCGTCCCGTTGCCGCAGAACATGCCCACCGCTTCAGGCCCGTGTTCGCCAAGCAGTGGCTTCAGCCGCTCCGCGATTTCGGACAGCGCGGTCTCCGAATCGATCTGCTTGAAACTCCCGTCAGCCTGTCGCTTCAGCGGGTGCAGAATGCGGCCTGGCGCATGATGGGCCTCTCCGAAGTGCAGCCCCTTGAAGCAGGCATAACCGCGACTGAGCCCATGCTCCCGATCGGCCTGGAGCGAAACGATACGGTCATCGTCAGCGACCGTGATCTTCATCCCGCAGCCGGCACCGCACAACCTGCAAAAGGTAAACTCTTCGCGCAAGATGCTCATCTCCTTGCCGCGTGCAGCTTGCGAACTCTCTATCAGAACTCCGGCTCGGCTTGCTGTCGTGGCCTCCAACTGCAGTCGACCGGCCACGCGAGCGAAGCAACATCCGTTCGGACGAGAACCGCGGCACCACGCCAGGGCGGCGCAGCTAGTCGCCGGGCCACGTAACGATCATGTCCGATCCGCGCGACTTTTCCAGACGCACCATGTGTTGTCCTGGTTGTTGATCGCTGGCTCGGCTGCGGGGGTAACCCCTCGCCTCGATCCGCTCCCCCCGCAACGGAGTGCAGGCCGGTTCGAAAAGGGAGCGGCTCGCTCACTCCGGCGGACCAGAGCAAGCAAGCCGACCAATGCGCATCAGAAGCGGTACGACGCCTCGATCCCATACGTGCGGGGATCGCCATAGGTATTGGTAAGCGTACCCAGCGATTCGTAGAGCGACAGGCCCGAGTTGGCATAGGTCTTGTTCGCCAGGTTCTTGCCATAGACGGCAAGGCCGAAGTTCGAACCCATGACGTTGTCCCACGACAGGCGGGCGTTCAGCAGGCCCACGCCGGGGATCCGGAGCCCCGGGATCGAGCTCGGGATCTTTGGCGCCAGCGCCGCAGGAACCGGCTTGTTGGCGGCGATCGCCGCAGCCGCGGCCGCCCTATCCGCTGCTTCCTGCCCCCGGATGATCTGCGCCGGGGTCTGCATCAGCTCGTTGATGAAATAGCCGCTGCGATAGCTGTACGAACCGAAGAACGTCACCTTGCCGATCTGGTCGTCGTCGATCGGCGTATATTTGATGGAGGCGTTGAACTGATGCACGGGCACGCCGGCAAACCTCCGGTCGGTATATTGAACCACCGACTTGTCCGCCAGGACAGCCGGGAAGTTGGTATATCTCGCATTCACGTAGCTGTAGTTGGCGCTCAGCTCCAGCGACCGGGTCGGAATCAGGGTGGTCTCCGCCTCGATCCCCCAAATCCTCGCCTTCGCCGCGTTGATGATCGACGAAGTGACGCTGCCGGTAAACGGATTGATGAGGGTCACGCTGCGCTGGATCGAGTTATACTTCTGCAGATAAGCTGCCAGGTTCGTCCGCAAGAGCATGCCGGCGGGATGCGTGTCCATCTTGAGGCCGGCCTCGAAGTCAGTGACGGTTTCCGGATTGAACGGAAGGCGCTGGACCTTGTCCGACGCCCGGCCATTGAACCCGCCGGTGCGGTAACCGCGGCGGCTCGAGACGTAGAGCAGCTTGTCGGAATCGAGCTTGTAGTCGAGGCTGATGGTCCACGTCGGGCTGGTGAAGGTCTTCTCCAGGTCGAACGTGCAGCCGTTATAGGGCAGCGCCGGATTGAACGTCAGCGCCACCCCGTTGTCATCCAGGACTTGGCACTTGTTCGGGTTGGCCGCAATCGGCGCGGTGTACTGCACGACCTTCGTCCGGCGCCGGTCAACCGTGAAGCGGAAGCCGGTAGTCAACGAAAGCTTCGGCAGAACTTCGGTCGTCTGCTGCACATAGCCGGAGAACGAGGTGTTGTTCACAACGGGGCCGGTGTAGCCAGGTGCGTTCGGATTTACACCGAAGAACGAGTTCGACAATGAAATGTCGCTACCCTTCTGGTTGAAGAAGTACAGACCGGTAATCCAGTTCATCTTGCCGTTCAACGCATTGCCGAGGAACTGCATTTCATCGGTGAACTGCTTGGTATGCGCCGGGTTCTGCACGTAGAACACTGGAAGCGGCGAATCGTCCCCGTCGTAATTGATGTCGTAGTCCATCTTGCGGTAGCCGAAGATGTTCTTGAACTTCACCTCGCCCAGTTCGATCTCGGTCGTGTTGACCAGCAGGGTTGCCCTGCTCTTCTCGTGAATGGGCGAGCTCGCTTCGACTTCACGCACGCTGCGCGCCTGCTGCCGAGCGAGCGCTGTGAGCATCCCCGGGAAGAAGCGGATCGTCGTCGCCGGGCTCACCGCAGTCAGCACGAATGCCGCCCCGCCGCCATCGCTGTGGTCATATTCGAAGGTCGTGGTGTTCTTGACGCCCGCGAAGGGCTCCCAGGCGGCGATCGCGCGAATCGACTGCTGGTCCGCCGATTCCAGCCGGTGGCCCGCTTCCGTCCCGCCTACGACGACAGCGTAACCGTCGTTCTTGAGGTAGTTGCCCGCAACGCGCACCCGCAGCGTGTCGGATAGCGGAAGGTTGAGGTAGCCCTGGACCTGCACTTCGTTGTAGTTGCCGTAGTGCGCGGTGATCCCGGCGCCGAGCTTATCGGTCGGCTTGGCGGTGGTGAACAGCACCGCGCCGCCCGTGCTGTTGCGGCCGAACAGGGTGCCCTGGGGGCCCTTCAGCACCTGGACGTTCTGCAGGTCGAACAGGCCGAGGTTGATGCCCTGGTTCGGCGTCAGCACGACTTCGTCCATGTAGACCGCGACCGAAGCGTCGGCGACGATCTGCGTGTCTTGGGTGCGCTGGCCGCGAAGGCTCATCGACGGCGTGTCGCGACGGCCGGCCGCACCCTGGAACGCCAGCGACGGCGTCGACGCCTGCAGGTCGACGAAGGTGGTGACCGAGCGCTCCTTGAGCGCCTCGCCGCTGAATGCGGTGATCGCGACCGGCACGGTCTGCAGCCGTTCCTCGCGACGCCGGGCCGTAACGACGATGTCGCTGTCCGCAGACACCGACTCGCTGCCGGGCGGATTACCCGCCGGGCTCTGTGCCCGCGCTGCCATTGGCATTATGGCACTAAAGACCGCAACTCCCGACAGTAAGAAACATTTATTCATAAGAACCCCCTCCGCATTTTTATTAATGATAATTTACACGCACCTTGCACTTAATGACAATGTTGGGACCTGTATAGTTTTTTAGATATCGCTTTAATGTACTTTATTACAAAAGGCTGCATTGTATTACGAGCTTTGTATCGAAGCTCACTTGAATCACACATCACACCGATTGGGAATTCACATTCGATTCAATCACGATGTGACAGACCCTAGGCACGCAAGCGACGCGCTCAAAAGCAGCAGATGCTTTGTCATGTGATATATCCTCCCCTGGTCCATCTGAGTTCTCGACTTCTGATCTTACTGAGATGGCGTAGCATGCCTTTACCATCGGCTATGCCGGCGACACGATAGGAGATGGTGCCCGGCCAAACTTGGGCATTCTTGCTGAATGCCGGCGATTTAAGCAAAAACATCACCTCTTCTGCCCGACACCGGCTTTGGAGTAGCCGCCTCATGGGGTCAGTTCCGGAATGTGGCGGAGCATGCTGCAGGCGCTCCGCTCACGCTTCTCTCCGCCGCAAGCGTGGGCTGGTGCCGTAGAATCGGCGGAAGACTTTCGCGAAATGGCCCGGATCATCGTATCCAACGGCGGCCGCAATGTCGGTGATCGGGAGATTCGTCCCGCGTAAAAGATCGTGCGCCCGGCGAAGGCGCTGCTGCTGGATAAAGCGGTACGGCGCTTCGCCGGTCGAAATCTTGAACGCTCTCGCGAAGTGGAACCGGCTGAGGCCCGCCATGTTGGCCAGCCCGTCCACCGAGATCGGCTCGTCGAGATGCTGATCGATGTAGCGCCTGATCCGCAGGAGATCGGCGGACGATATTCCTCCCCTGACCTTCGGCAAATCTCCCTGCGCGGCACGTTGCCCAAGTACGAGCCTGCTGGCAAAGGCCTCGCTCAGGGCATTGAACTGGACCACGCGCATCGGCTGTTCGGGCATGTGGAGGCAATCCAGCATGGCGCACGCCAGATGGTAGATGATCTTGTCGTGGCCGATGCTCGCCGCGAACCGGGGGCTGGTCTCCTGCCCCAATCCGGACAGAAAGCGCCGTGCAATATTGTCCAGGAACCAGCACGGGATGAAAACGGCGAGCACGTCAAAGCCATCCGATACGATCGACTGGATTTGTTCTCCGCTCGGCATGCAACTTACGGTCCCGGCAGTTACTGGCGCATCGTGCAGTACGTTGCCGCCCGCCGTGAACATGTGATGGGGACTTCCCTGGAGATGCACGCTGACGACGTGCGCATCCGTCGGCATCGCCTTACTGTAGTTCATCCCTCTGCCACGCGGCGCCGTCAAATGGCACGCGGCAACGACGCTGCGGTCGGGATCCTCGAGAATGCTCTCGGGCCGCGTCGATATGAATTCACGGATTCTGAAGGATACCATCGACCCCCCTTTCAAACCCTCTTCGACTAGCGACGACCGACCGAGCCGATTACCGCTGCTTCGCCGGAAAACAGCAAGATCACCCGCGACACCGCGTGCCAGGTAAGAGAATAATCCGGCAAATCGGGATTATACATGCCCGCGCAACAGCAAGATTAGTCCGTTTGGGGGGGAGCACATGATCGGAGCGCAGAATCTGGCGGCGGTTCATCCTGGCTATCTTTCCGACACCGGCCGGGCCCTGTTCGATCCCGAACTGGAAGGCATGGACCTCGGCACGCGGGAGACGCGCCGACGCGCCGCCCTGGAGCGGGAATGGGAGCGGGCCTGGCAGCTTCCTTTCTACCGAGACCTCTATGCCAAGGCCGGCTTTCGGCCAGGCGAGTTTCCGGGCCTCGACGCCATTCCGATGGTACGCAAGAGCGACCTGCGTGCGAACGAGGCGCAGCTTCCGCCCTTCGGAAATCACCGTTGGGTGCAACTCCACGATGCGGTGCGGATCGCCCGCTCGTCAGGGACGACAGGCAAGCCCTGGTACAACTTCTACACGATACACGATATCGAACGCATGCGCGAAATCGACCGGACCATCTATTGGAGAGCCGGCTATCGCCCCGGAATGCACTATTCGCTGAGCTTCCCCCAGAACCTCTATCCCACCAACGTCAACGGCGGCCGGTCGATGCGCGACGCAGGGATCCTGGAGATTCCGGTCGGCGTTCCCTTCACGCTCGAGGAAGCCGTGAGCCATGTCCAGGTCTGGCAGGATCTGGGCGTCGACATCCTGATGCTCTCGCTTCCGCAACTGAATCTCTACGACGAGGCTGCCCGCTCGATCGGCATCGATTTGCCCGAGTTGCTGGCCGGCAACATCGTCTCGATCATCGAATCGAGCATGCAGTTCGAAGCCCCGCGCCGGCGGCTCGAGACCGCATTCAATGTCCGTATCCGCAACACCTATGGCGTCTCGGATTGCATCGGATTCTCCTGCCTCGATGGCGAGACACATTCGGGCATGGCCGAACCCGTTAATTACTACATCATCCAGATCTGCGATCCCGCGACCGGCCGAGAGGTGGAGCCCGGCAAGCCGGGACATCTGGTGGTGACGATGTTCGGGATGGACCAGTTTATCATGCGGTTCGATTCGGAGGATATCGTAGCGGAAAGGACCGAGCCTTGCCCCACGGGATCGACCCTGCGACGCTGGGACTATCTCGGGCGAGTGCCCGATATGGCCGTGATCGGAGAGACGAAGATCCTTCCAATCCACGTGCAACTCGCGCTGGAAGCGTTCGGAGCGCCCGAGTTCGCGATGGGCGCCGGCGCCGCGGATGTCCTTGCCGTGAAGGTCGAGCATCCCGACGCGGGTCAGATCAGCCGTGAACTGGCCGATTCGCTCGGCGTTTCGGTGAATATCGAAAGTCTGGCCGCCGGCACGCTGCCACGGTCGGTCTACAAGCCCCGCCGCCTCACGGGCGCCTGAACTGGAGAAAGCGCGATGGCAGATGCCACCAGCAAAATCGATCATGCCGAACTCGTCGACGCGCTTATCGCCGCGCCGGAAAGTTATGTTGCGAAGTCCTATACCGACATCTTCTCGCTCACCGACGCGGAGCGGCAGCAATTCTGGCTTGCAACTGCACGGCGGCGCTTTGCCGAACTTTATCCCAAGATCGCGATGCTCAAGAATCTGGCCGACCGGCAGGGCGTTTCGACAATCGACCGTATGGAAGATCTCGCGCCCCTGCTGTTCCGCGCTTCGGTGTACAGTTCTTATCCGCTGGCATGGCTCGAACGGAACGAGTTCGTCCGGCTCACGAAGTGGCTCTCCAAGCTGACCGCTATCGACCTTTCCGGTGTGGACCTGGACGGCGTCGAGCTGATCGAGGACTGGATCAAGGCGATCGTGGCTGCCACCGGCGCGACGGTCTGCTACTCGACCACGACCGATGGCAAGATGACCTTCCTGCTGCGCTCCAGGGAGGAATGGCGACTGTTCTGGGAGGGTGGACGCTGGCGGCTTGAGCCCTTCGGCGAGGAACGGGCGCACTATAGGCGGCTGGAACCCGGCATCGACCGGGTGCCGATCTTCTTCCCTGGCCCCAAGGGTGGCTACCGCCCGTTCAACATCAGCCTGGCGATCTACGAGTCGGTTTACGGAGAGGGTCTCGTCAAGGCGCCCAGCGACTACATGGATGCCGATCTCATGTCGCTTGCGGGGCGCATCCAGGAGGCGAGCAAGAAGGGCGAGGAAGGCACGCTGTCGATCAACCCCAAATTGATGGCGCGCAAGGGCGAGATCGCCAAGATGAGGGAGGAAGGCCCGGCAAAGCACAAGCGCTGGGTCGATCTCCTCATCAACGGGCACAAGGGCCAGCGGGTCTGGGTGCTGGGCACGATGGGCAGTGTCCATGCCCTCGCCCGCCAACTGCTGGACGCCGGTACCACCGGCGCGTTCGATGCCGGTTCGCTGATCTCGGTCGGCAGCGGGTTCCCCGACGGGGTGGAACCCGAGGGCTGGCAGGACGAGGTTCTTCGCGCCTTCGGGATCCCCGGGCGCAACATGAACATCGACTTCGGCATGGGTGAAATGATGAGCGTGGCCACGCGCTGCCCGCACCGCAAATATCATCTGCCGCCCACGACGATCCCATTCGTCCTCGATGTGGGGACCGACGAGGTGCTTCCGTCGAGCGGGGCGCAGACCGGCCGGTTCGCTTTCTACGACCTCCTGGCGAGCACGTACTGGGGCGGCTTCGTCTCGGGCGACATGGTGACGCTGCACTGGGACCAGTGCCCCTGTGGGCGCACCGGGCCGCACCTTGGCAACGAAATAGGAAAGATCAAGGAAGACGGCGAAAAGATCGGCTGCGCCGGGTCTGCCCAGGCGCATGACGATGCGACCGAATTCCTGCTGGAGGCGTGACCATGACCGACACTTTCACAATCCCGATCTTCGCACGGGGAGAAATCATCGAAGGCGCGGACACGGTCAATGCCGGCCGCTTTGGCGCAACCTTCGCCTGCCCCGATGCTGGCAAGCATCTAGACAAGCTGATCCTGTCGAACCGCAACGTGCTGCAGGAACTCTATGCCCTGTCGACCGATGAGATCATCGATTTCCTTTTCGAACTCGGGAACCGGCTCGATCCGCGCACCAATCCGCATGTGCAATGGGCGCTCGATCTCGACGAGACCTTTTCCGACATGCCACGGGCGCTTTGCGAGAATTCGTACCGCGGCCTCACCGCCCGAGGCGGCATGCTTTCGCGCGAACGGCTGGAAGCCGTGGTCGCGACCGTCGGCCGTGAACATATCGACGGCTGGGATGAACAAACGCAATATAATGGCCGGCACATCGGGGTGCGCGCGATCGGGGTTCCGACAGTGCATGTCATCGCCGGCAATGCGCCCGGAATCGCCACGATCACCTTCCTGCGCAATGCGCTGATCCGCGGGTACGCGCTCGTCAAGATCCCCTCCAACGAGCTGGGCGCCGCCATTGCACTCGGCAAGACCCTGCTCGACATGGCCCCGGACCACCCGCTGACCCGCAGCTGGAGCGCCGCCTACTGGCGCGGCGGCGATACCGCGTTCGAGGAAAAGCTGTATCATCCGCGCAATTTCGACCGGATCGTTGCCTGGGGCGGCCATAAATCCATCACCCATATCGCGCGCTACCTTCGCCCCGGCCTGGACCTGGTCATGTTCGACCCCAAGAACAGCCGGGCCTTCATCGGCGAGGAAGCGCTGGAAAGTGACGCGGCCATGGACGAGGCGGCGCTCCGCCTGGCCGCCGATGTCGGCTATAACAATCAGAACGGCTGCGCCAACGCGCGGCTCGCCTTCGTCCGCTGCAGCACTGGGGCGGAATCCGCCGGCAAAATTCGCCGCTTCGCCGAAAAGGTGTTCGATGCGATCCAGCGACTGCCGGCGAGCATCAGCACTCCCGCTCCTCGACTGTCAGCGGATTTCGCCGCGCGCATCGACGGCGTTCGCATGCTGGACGACGAATATGAGGTCGTCGGTGGCGACGAGCGCGGTGGGGTGATTATTTCACTGGAAGGTGAGCCGGTCGACTTCGCCAATGACCTTTCCTTCCGCACACTGAACCTGATCCCGGTGCCGGACTTCGACGTGGCGCTCCGCCGGACCACCCGTGACGTACAGACTGTCGGGGTCTGGCCACCGCGCCTGCGTGACGAATTGCGCCTGCCCCTCGCCTTGCACGGCGTCCAGCGCGTGACAACGCTGGGCTATATGCTCAACTATGATTCGATCACGGTTCCCCACGATGGAACCGAGGCCTTGCGGCGAATGGCAACTTGGGTGGTTTCGGAGGATTGCGATGCCGTGCCGGAGTTGTGGCAGAGCCTGCGGCAACCGCAACCGGCAGGCTGACTCGCAGGTCCGGCGCCAACATCACCGGACGGCCGCTCGGCGAAGTCGCAGGCGACGGCGACGCGGAAGCCGAGGCGGCGGTCGTCCCCGTGCGGACGGCGCACTTCGACAAGTTGTTCCGTGATGCAAAGCTTGAGGCTGGCCTGCCGCACATCCACTCTCACGACAGCCGGCGGAAGGCCTTTGCACTGCGGCAGTTGAAGTCGCGGCCTGGGAGCACGACGCGGACCTCGGCGGCGGCATGTTCAAGCGGTGCGTGGCCAGACCCGGTGGCGGTAGGTCGGGAGGATTTCGGACAATCAAGTGGACGCGAATTGGAAACAAGAGTGACAAAGCAGGGAACTCGTATCCAACTTGCGAACGCGATCGCCGCTGTATCATATTGATGCTATGACTAAATCTTGAGCGGGCGAAGGGATTCGAACCCTCGACCCCAACCTTGGCAAAATTGTGTATTACGTACGCGGAGACAGGCTCTCCTGCACCAGTACCGTCAACCGTTCTTCGCCCATGCGCTGACGCCAGCGGGTCAGCGATGACCGGTCGAACGGAAGCCTTCAACGATGGCATCGGCGCTCGGTGAGTTGTCGCGCT
>Ga0207678_10002304_pt1 | contig 17294 bp, 17 predicted proteins | sample KBSC63metaG_FD_184319 | JGI IMG/M metagenome (GOLD analysis project Ga0207678, IMG submission 184319) | Corn rhizosphere microbial communities from Kellogg Biological Station, Michigan, USA - KBS C6-3 metaG (SPAdes) (version 2) | ecosystem: Host-associated > Plants > Roots > Rhizosphere > Soil ...
ACCCCGTTCCTTGCGTTCCGGGGGACCAGCGTCCGTCTATGTCGGCGACCGCCGCTTCCGCCGTCCCAGTGGGGCAGCGCCGCGTCGGTGAAGGGGCATATATGGAGGGCTTCCCGAACCGTCAAACCCTTTTTGCAATTTTATTTCAGAATTTCTTGGGACTTGGCCGATAGGACGGATTCAGGGTGCATGGACGCCCGGAAAATGGGAATGACAATGGGTTTGCAGGACGCCGACGCGGATGACGCGGCTTTTGGCACAAGGATCAGAAGCGCGATTCTCTGGCGATCGGGAAGCCAGATCGTGGCGCAAATGGTGAGCTGGGTCGTCACGTTGGCCGTGATCCGGCTGCTCGATCCCAGGGATTATGGCCTGTTCGCCATGACCCAGGTGATCTTGAATTTCGCGACCTTTCTCAACGGCTATGGTCTGGTGAGCGCTCTGGTCCAGTCAGAGACGCTGGATCGCCATCGCCTGCGGCAGGCCTTCGGCATCATGCTGTTGCTGAACGGCGGGCTGGCGCTGATGCAGCTCGCCATCGCGCCATGGGCCGCGGACTATTATGATCAGCCCAAGGTCGCCGAACTGCTGCGTGTGCAGGCGCTGCTCTATCTTTCCACGCCCTTCATCTCCATTCCCGAAGCGATCATGGGCCGAGCGATGGATTTCCGGCGGCCTGCGCTGGTGAACCTGATCGCGGCCATGGCGTCGGCGGCGGTGGCGCTCACCGGCGCGCTGTCCGGCTGGGGCGTGTGGACCTTGGTGTTTGCCCCGATCGCGGGCTTCTGGGTCAAGGGCGTGGGCTATATGCTGGCGACCGGCTTCAAGCCGATTCCCAGCTTCGATTTTCGCGGCACCGGCGCGATGGTGGCCTATGGCGCGTCGCTGCTGGGCGGACAGCTTTTCTGGATCGTGCAGAGCCAGGCCGACATCTTCATCGGCGGGCGCGTACTGGAACCGCATCAACTCGGCCTTTACGCCGAAGCGCTGTTCCTGACGCAGATCTTCGTCAGCAAATTCATCCCGCCGCTCAACGACGTGGCTTTCCCCGCCTATGCGCGGATGCAGAAGGATCCGTCGCGAATCGCATGGTCCTTCTGCAAGGCGGTACGCCTGCTGCTGTTGATTTCCTGTCCGGTCTATCTGGGCATGGCAGTGACGGCCGGACCGCTGGTGGAAACGCTGTTCGGCGCCAAGTGGCGCGACATGGCGCCTTTCGTGGCGATCCTGGCGCTCGCCATGCCGTTCATGACCTTGCAGGTGATGTTCGCTCCCGTCAGCAATGCGCTGGGTCGTCCGGGGACAACGGCGCGCGTCGCGGCGGTCGGGGCGCTGCTGATGCCGGCCGCCTTCTTCATCGGGATCCGGTTCGGGGCGATCGGTCTGGCATGGGCCTGGCTTTGCGCCTTTCCGATCCTCACGCTCATCACCGCGCGGCTCGCGGGCGCGCCGATGGGGCTGCGGTTGATCGACCTGATGCGGGCGGCCGCGCCGGGACTGGGATGTTCGCTGTTGATGGCGGGGGCGGTGGTCGCCGTTGACCGGCTCCTGCCCGCGCTCCCCGCGCCCATCCGGCTGGGAATATTGGTGCCGACCGGCGCTCTTGCCTTCGGCGCGGCCTTGATGCTGTGCGCGCGGGGGACGTTGATGGAACTGGTCGCGCTGGTCACAAGGCAGGCGCCGCCGGTCGAAGTGCCCGCCTGAGGCGGATCAGGCGGTCTGGATATAATCGCGCAGAGCCGCCGCTTCCGATTCGATCGAATCGATGCGGAACTTCACGAGATCGCCTATCGACACCAATCCCACCAGCGTGCCGTCGACGACCACCGGCAAATGGCGGATGCGGCGCTTCGTCATCAGCGAAAGACAGTGGATGACAGGCGTCCGATCATCCGTGGTGATCGCCGGCGCGGTCATGATCTCCCCGACCGGACGTTCCAGCACCGCCGCGCCCTCCTGCGCCACGCGATAGACCAGGTCGCGCTCGGAAAAAATGCCGACGACCGTGCCATCATCCACCACCGGCACGCAGCCGATCCGCCGTTCGGCCAGCCGTTGCACCACAGACAGGACCGTATCGCTCGATTGCACCTGGACGACATCCTGTCCCTTGCGCTTCAGAATCGTCGCGATCGTCATGATCCACCTCCCTGCCTGCCGACTAAATGTCTCGGTCCCTTGATGATCCCACTTTCACACCCCAAAGGAAAGGGATGACGCGCAAACAAGGCCTTGATGATCCAGAGATCGCCAGGATCGCATGGGGACGATACCGGCGGCTCATGGGATGGATGGCGCTGGGCGGTGCGCTGTGCGTGGGCGCGGCGCTGCTTTTGCTGCATATGTGGGCCGGTCCCATGCCGATCCACATGATCATCGCGACAGTATTGGGCGTCTGGTTGACGTTCATGCTGGGCACCGGCCTGATGGCCCTGGCGTTTCTGTCCAGCGGAACGGGGCATGACGAACAGGTGATTGACCGGATGAAAGAAGAGGGGCCAACCGATGACTGACGAAAGAGGTGAAGTGGTGTTGCGGGTGGTGCCTCACATCACCGACATCAATGCCAACGGGCATATTTTCGGCGGTTGGGTGCTCAGCCAGATGGACATAGCGGGCGGCATCGTCGCCACGCGAATCGCGCAAGGGCCCGTCGCAACGGTAGCGATAGAGAGCATGACCTTCATCGCCCCGATCCTGCTGGGGGATATCGTATCGGTCTATGCCCAGGAGGAAAGGCGGGGGCGGACGTCCGTCGCCATCCGCATCGACGTCATCGCGACGCGGGGACGACAGGGAATGAAGGTCGAACTGACGAGCGGGCTGTTCACCTTCGTCGCCCTGGATGGAAATCACCGGCCGCGTCCGCTGCCTGCCTGATCTCCAAGGCTGCACCGGAAGCAAAAAGGGGGACAGCGCGACGGCACTGTCCCCCTTTTTGGTCTCATTTCCGCCCGATCGGGCAGGAGCGAGCCTTATTCGGCCGCCTCCGCCGCGGGCCGGGCACGGCGGGTCCGCTTGCGCGGTGTTTCCGCAGCAGGCTCCGCGTCATTGTCGGCGCGAGCGATCGAGGGCGGCAAAACCGCCAGATCCAAACCGCCCTGGCCTTCTTCCTTTGCCGCCGCCTTGCGGGGGCGACCGCGACGCGCGCGGGGCGCCTCTGCCTCGGGCTGCGGTTCAGAAGCGGGTTCAGCCGCGCGGAACGGTTCAGGCGCCACTTCCGGCTGCCGCTGTTCCACGCTTTCCTCGAACGGCGCTTCTTCTACCGATGGACGCTCCCGGCGCCGTTCGTTGCGGTCGTTCCGGTCGTTGCGTTCATTGCGATCGCGGCGACCCCGGTCGTTCCGCCCCTCGCGATAATCGCGCTGCTCGTCCCGACGGCGATCGAAATCCTGCCCGCGGTCGCTCGCCTGATCGGCGCGCATATCCTCGCCCGCTTCCTCGCCGACATCGAAATCGTCGAAACCATCGTCGAAATTATCGTCCCGGGGACGGAACCGCTGCTGCTGCTCCTCCTGACGGGCGCGATTGTCGGCCAGCACGCGGAAATAATGGTCGGCAAATTGCAGATAATATTCCGCATTCACCCGATCGCCCGTCATCTGGGCATCGCGCGCCATATTCCTGTATTTTTCAAGAAGCTGGGCCGCATTGCCGCGAGCGCGGTTGTCGATCCGGTTGCCACTGTCACCGCCGCCCCGATTGCCACCGTTGGGCCGGCCATTATTGTTGTTCCGGCCGCGATTCCGGCGACCGGCCTGCCTGTTGTTGATCAAGAGCTGATCCTTGCGTTCACTTTGCCATCATTCACGGAAAAACACTGTTCTGTCGCCATCCTTCAACACGGCCTGGCCATCAGGCCGGATAAGGCTCCGCCAGGCAGGGGCCGAGCGATCGGCCTATGCCCTTGACCTGCCAGAGGCGCTTGCGCAGCAGCGCCATCGTGACTTTGAAGGAGCGGGAAAACGGCCTTTTCTTGTCGCGGCCCCACGGGGCAGATCCTCAGGATAGTGCCGTCCCTAAGCTCCATGTAGTGGCTTCCCGGCCATAAACCAAGCAATTTTCGCTTGTGCCGGCGCAAATCCTTTGCGCGGTCAGGCGGATCGCCCCAGGGTCGCGACCAGGCAGCGGTCATGGCCGGCCAGATCGTGGCGGACCGCAACGCTAAGTCCTTGATCAGCAAGCAGGGCAGAGACGCTGTGCCGCTGATCATAGCCGATCTCGATCGCGGCCATCCCGTCCCGCGCCAGCAGCCGGGGCAGCATCGGCGCGATCCGGCGATAGTCGTCCAGACCCTCCGCGCCCGCGAAAAGCGCGCTTTCAGGTTCATGCAGGACATCGCCCGACAGCGCGACGTCGCGGGCGATATAGGGCGGATTGACGAGGATCAGGTCGAACGGGCCGTCCATTCCCTCCGCCCAGTCACCCTGGCGGAAATCGGCCCGTGGGCTGAGGCCCAGATTGTCGGCATTGCTCCTGGCAACCGCCAGCGCAGCGGGGGAAATGTCGATGCCCACGCCGCTTGCCTGCGGCCATTGGCTGAGCGCGGCGAGCAGCAGCGCACCGGAGCCGGTACCAAGATCAAGAATGCGGGCGGGGCTTCGCGCGCCGAAATGCCCGATCGCGGCCTCGATCAGCGTCTCGCTGTCGGGGCGCGGGATGAGCACGTCGGGCGTGACGTTCAGGCTGATCGTCCAGAAATCGCGCACCCCGGTGATATAGGCGATCGGTTCGCCGGTCAGCCGCCGCTGGAGCAGCAATTCGAAAGCGGGTGGGACGCTGAGGTCGCGCTGCCGCATCAGCAGTTCGTTGCGATCGATCTCCAGCGCGTGGGCCAGAAGCAGTTCGGCATCGAGGCGCGGGGTGGCGCTGATGGAGGAGAGGCGCTCGGTTGCTTCTCGCAGGGCGGGGGCAACCCCCATGTTCGTCATTTCCACGATCGCGGGAAAGACGCATGTCGCTTGGCGGAGCGCAGCGTCACGCCACGCCGTCCAACTGGGCGAGACGCGCGGCTTCGTCCTCTGCCACCAGGGCGTCGATGACCTCCGACAGGCCCGGTCCTTCCAGGATTTCCGGCAAGCGGTGCAGCGTCAGGTTGATGCGGTGGTCCGTCACCCGTCCCTGCGGGAAATTATAGGTGCGGATGCGTTCGGAACGGTCGCCGGAACCGACCATCGCCTTGCGCGCGCCGGCCTGTTCGCTCTGGGCGCGTTCACGCTCCATCTCGTATAGGCGGGCGCGCAGCACCTGCATCGCCTTCGCCTTGTTCTTGTGCTGGGACCGCTCGTCCTGCTGCGTCACGACGATGCCGGAGGGCAAGTGCGTGATCCGCACGGCGGAATCGGTGGTGTTGACGTGCTGGCCGCCCGCGCCCGATGCGCGATAGATGTCGATCTTGAGGTCACCGTCAGCGATCTGGACGTCGACATCTTCCGGTTCCGGCAGCACGGCGACGGTCGCGGCCGAGGTGTGGATGCGCCCGCCGCTTTCGGTGGCGGGGACACGCTGGACGCGGTGGACGCCGCTTTCGAATTTCAGCTTGGCGAAGACGCCGATGCCGGTGACGCTGGCGACCACTTCCTTGAACCCCCCGACTTCGGAGGCGTTGGCGGAGATCATCTCCATCTTCCAGCCCTGCGCGTCGGCATAGCGCTGATACATGCGGAACAGGTCGCCCGCGAACAGCGCGGCTTCGTCTCCGCCAGTGCCTGCGCGGATTTCCAGCATGGCCGGACGGGCGTCGGCGGCATCCCTGGGCAGAAGCTGGAGGGCGAGGGCACGCTCGGCGTCGGGAAGCTTGCCCTTGATGAGCTGCATCTCCTCCTGCGCCATTTCGCGCATCAGCGGATCGGCGTCCGCATCCTCGCCACCCGCCATATATTCAAGCGCGCTCAATTCCTGGCGCAGGCGACGGACCTCATGGGCAGCCTTGGCCACCGGCTCGATCTCGGCATATTCCTTGGACAGCCGCACGAACTCTTCCGGTGCGAGGTCGGCACGCGTCATCGACGCCTGCACCTCGTCCCGGCGCGCCTCGATCTGCGCAATGCGTTCGGCGGAGATGTGCATCAGAGCGCCGTCAGCTTCCCGATCAGGGCGTCCAAGGCAACGGCTTCCTGCTCGCCTGTGCCGAGATTGCGTAAAGCCGCCTCGCCCCGCGCCAGTTCATCATCGCCCAGAATCACGGCCCAGGCCGCACCCGATGCATTGGCCCGTTGCATCCGCTTCTTCATATTGCCGCGATAGCCCATGTCGCACGCGACGCCGGCGCGGCGCAGATCCGCAATGATGCCGGTGGCCCTGATCTCCGCGGCTTCGCCCATGGGGATGACCGCGACGGCCGGTCCGGCGATCTCCGGCGCATCCACCAGCATAGCCAGCCGCTCGATCCCCGCCGCCCATCCGACCGCCGGGGTCGAGGGACCACCCAGATTCTCGATCAGCCCGTCATAACGCCCGCCGCCCAGCACCGTGCCCTGCGCGCCAAGACGATCCGTGATGAATTCAAACGCGGTATGACGGTAATAATCGAGGCCGCGCACCAGCCGGGCATTGCGCTCCCACGCCACGCCCGCCGCGTCGAGGCCCGCCGTCACCTTCTCGAAGAAGCTGCGTGCTTCGTCGGTCAGATAGGCGTCGATGTCCGGCGCGCTGTCCGCCACCGGCCGGTCGCGAGGATCCTTGCTGTCGAGGATGCGCAGCGGATTACGGTGCAGGCGATCGATGCTCTCTTCCGACAATTCGCCGCGATGCGCCTCGAAATGGGCGATCAGCGCGGCGCGCCAGGCTTCACGGCTCGGCCCGTCGCCGAGCGTGTTGAGATTGAGCGTCACGCCTTCCGACACGCCCAGTTCACGCAGCAACTGGTCGGCCAGCACCAGCAGTTCCACGTCCGCGCCCGGCTCGCCTGCGCCGATAATCTCCGCGTCAAGCTGGTGGAACTGGCGGAACCGGCCCTTTTGCGGGCGTTCGTAACGGAACAGCGGACCGTGGGTCACGACCTTCAGCGGCGCATATTGCTGCCAGCCTTCTGTGATATAGGCGCGGGAGATGCCGGCCGTGAATTCGGGGCGCAGCGTGATGCTGTCGCCGCCGCGATCCTCGAACGTGTACATTTCCTTGGAAACGACGTCCGTGCTTTCGCCCAGAGAGCGGGCGAACACCGCCGTCGATTCGAACACGGGCACTTCCACCCGCTGGAAGCCGTAGAGCCTGCGTACCCGGTCGAAGGTCGCGACTACATGGGCGAAACGTTCCTGGAACGCTTCGCTCGTGCCGCCCAGCATGTCCTGCGTGCCGCGCACCGGATTAGGGGTCTTTGGGCGCGGGGTTTCGATCTTGGCCATGGGGCAGCGCCTTTAACGATAAAGACGCATCAAGGAAACGCGCTTTTTTGTCGTAAAATATGTCAAGTAGAGTTGGGGGTGGACGAGAGCGGAATGGCTCGCCATTCTGTTGTTATACGGTCGTTCGACCGAGCGCTTTTTCGGAGATGTTCATGATCCGCAGCCTTGCTGCCGCCCTTTTCCTTTCCACGGCGATCGCAACCCCGCTCATCGCGCAGGATGCGATCCGCTCCAAACCCACGGCGCTGCCGGTCGACAATGCCGCGCCGACGCCCAAAGATGCGCCCTATCCGGGCGGCGCCATCCGGCTGGAGGTCGACGCCACCGACACGGTGCAGCGCATCTTCCGCGTCAAGGAAACCATCCCCGTCGTCCAGGGCGGGCCCATGACGTTGTTGATGCCGCAATGGCTGCCCGGCAATCACGCGCCGCGCGGGCAGATCGAGAAGCTGGACGGCCTCAGCTTCACCGCCGACGGCAAGCCGCTGGCATGGAAGCGCGACCCGCTCAACGTCTTCGGCTTCGTGATCGACGTTCCGCAGGGGACGAAACAGGTCGTCGCATCCTTCCAGTTCCTTTCCGCCACCCAGCCCAATCAGGGCCGCGTCGTCGTCACGCCCAAGATGCTCAACATTCAGTGGGAGTCGGTGTCGCTCTATCCGGCGGGTTATTATACCCGCCAGATCCCGATCCAGGCGACCGTCACCTATCCCGATGGCTGGCAGGCAGCGACCGCGCTGCGCGGCAGGAAGACCGGATCGACCGTCGCCTATGAGACGATCGATTATGAAGCCTTGCAGGATTCGCCGGTGTTCGCCGGCCTCTATTTCAAGCCCGTCGACCTTGGCCATAATGTGACGCTCAACATCGTCGCGGACGATGCCGACGAGCTGGATGCCAAGCCCGACCAGATCGCCAAGCACAAGAAGCTGGTCGATGAAGCGGGCGCCCTTTTCGGTACCTATCATTTCGACCATTATGACTTCCTGTTCGCCATCACCGACGAGATGGGCGGCATCGGGCTGGAGCATCACCGCTCCTCCGAAAATCAGGTGGAACCGGGCTATTTCAAGAAATGGGGCGATGGCGATGCGCTGCTGGACCGCAACCTGCTGCCGCATGAATTCACCCATAGCTGGGACGGCAAGTTCCGCCGCCCCGACCTGCTGTGGACGCCCGATTTCAACGTGCCGATGCAGGACAATCTGCTCTGGGTCTATGAAGGGCAGACGCAATTCTGGGGCTATGTGCTCGGCGCCCGTTCGGGTCTGTTCAGCAAGCAGGAAACGCTCGACGCCTATGCCCATATCGCGGCCAGGCTGGACACGGCGCGGGGCCGCGAATGGCGGCCGATGGAAGACACCACCCATGACCCCATCATCTCCGCCCGGCGTCCCAAGGGTTGGTCGAGCTGGCAACGGTCGGAGGATTATTACAATGAGGGCCTGATGATCTGGCTGGAGGCGGACGCGATCATCCGCCAGCAGACCAGGGGCGCCAGGGGCCTCGACGATTTCGCCAGGGCTTTTTTCGGCATCAATCCCGGCGACTGGGGGCAGGTCGTCTATAATCGCGGGGATGTGATCAAGACGCTCAACGCGGTCGCGCCCTATGACTGGGCCGGTTTCTTCCAGAAATATGTCGACAGCACCACCAGGGAAACGCCCAAGGGCGGCTTCACCCTGGGCGGTTACAAGCTGGTCTATGGCGACACGCCGGGCGCCATCACGAAGGCGGCCGAAGGGTCGGGCAAGTTCACCGACCAGAGCTTCGGCATCGGCCTGATCGTCAAGAATGACGGGGAGATCAGCAATGTCGTCTGGGACAGCCCGGCCTTCAAGGCAGGCCTTGCCATCGGTTCCAGGATCGTCGCGATCAATGGCGACGAATATTCGGGCGACGTTTTCAAGGCGGCGATCAAGGCCGGAAAGCCGCTGCAGATCATACTTAAGCAGGACAAATATTATCGCACTTTGACCCTCGCATATTCAGGCGGCCTGCGCTATCCGCGCCTCGAAAAGACAGGAGAGGGTGAAGGCAGCCTGGACCGGCTGCTGAAACCGAAAACATAATCACCCGTAGCGCCAACGCGTATCGAAAAAGGCTTGAAGTCCCATGAATATCGAACTGATCCCGGTCGGCGACGATCCGCCCAACAGCCTGAATGTCATCATCGAGGTTCCGGTCGGCGGCGAGCCCGTCAAATATGAGTTCGACAAGGCTTCCGGCGCGCTGTTCGTGGACCGCATCCTGCATACGCCGATGCGCTATCCGGCCAATTACGGCTTCGTGCCGCACACCCTGTCGCCCGACGGCGATCCGCTGGACGCGCTGGTCATCGCCCGCTCGCCCTTCGTGCCCGGCTCGGTCGTGCGCGCCCGTCCCATCGCCGTGCTGAACCTGGAAGATGAAGCCGGCGGTGACGAGAAGCTGGTCTGCGTGCCCGACAACAAGACTTTTCCCTATTACCACAATGTGGGTGAAAAGGACGATCTGCCCGGCATCGTGATGGAGCAGATCGAACATTTCTTCACGCACTACAAGGATCTGGAAAAGCAGAAATGGGTGCGGATCGGCACCTGGGGCGGCGCGGAAGACGCCCGCCGCATCACGCTGGAGGCGATTGAACGCTATAAGGCCGGCAAATAAGCCGACTGGCTGCAGCTTCTGCGAAAAAAGGGCCGCGCGGACATTCCGCGCGGCCCTTTTTCCATATGTCCAGGGGAGGCGGTGATCTCAGGTCAGATGAGCCGATCCGCCTCCAGCGCGGCGGCCACCGAATCACGACCGCGCGGCGTGCGGGCATGAAGCCGCGCATCGGCTTCGGCCAACCGCTCCACGCCCATCGTCAACTGCTCCTCCGGCAGGGTGAAGGGCAGGCGCAGAAAGCGCTCGAATGCCCCGCTCACGCCAAAGCGCGGCCCCGGCGCGACACGCACCCCGTGGCTCTCGGCAATGGCGGCCAGCGCCGTCGCCTCCCCCCGCGGCAGTTCCGCCCATAGCGACAGGCCGCCGGCGGGGGATTCGGCACGCCAATGCGGCAGGTGCCGCTCGATCAGAGCCAGCAGATGGTCCCGGCGTCCGCGCAGCATCGCCGCCCGTGGACCAAGTCCTTCATCACCGTCGATCAAATGCGCGACGGCAAGCTGTTCCACCACCGGGCTGGCCATGTCCATCGTCGTGCGCAGGCGGCCCAGCGCCGCCACGGTCTGAGGATCGGCGCGAATCCACCCGACGCGCAATCCACCCCAGAAGATCTTGCTGGCAGAGCCCAGGGTGATGACCTGCCGTCCCGAAGGATCATGCACGGCGACCGGCGGCGGCGGCATATTGTCCAGGCCCATTGCCGCCATGGTCTCGTCGATGATCAGCGGCATGTGGCTGCGCGTCGCCGCCGCCACCAATGCGCGGCGGGTGGCCGGGTCCATGCTGCGCCCGGTCGGATTGTGGAAATCCGCGATGATATAGGCGAAACGCGGGCTGGTCTGGCGAAAGGCCGCCTCCATGGCGTCGATGTCCCATCCCTGCGCCGGCAGGCCGACCGGCACCGGCACGACATGGGCGCGCTGCAGGGCCTGGATCGCATTATGATAGGTTGGATGGTCGATCACCGCCCGGTCCCCCGGCCCCGCCAGCCAGTGCAGCAGCAGCGAAAGTCCCTGCTGTGCACCATTGGTGACGATGATCTGGTCGGGACTGGTCGGGCATCCGCGCCGCTCATAATAGGCCGCGATCGCCCGGCGCAACGGCGGCAGGCCCAAAGGATCATAGCCCAGTTCGCCCAGAAAGGCGGGCAAGGCCTCCACCGCCAATTGACAGGCGCGACCAACGCCAGGCGCAGCCGGCAGTGCGGCATGGGTCCAGTTCAGTATATCCACACCATCGGTCAGTTCGATCTCCGGCAGGGCCTGTTCCATCCGGCCGGGCGGCAGGCGCGTGACGCTCCCCGATCCCTGCCGGCTTTCAAGGAAGCCCTCGTCGCGGAGCCGGTCGAAGGCGGCGGCAATGGTCGTGCGGCTCAGCCCCAGCGCGGCGGCCAGTTCCCGTTCGCCGGGCAGACGGACGTTCAGGCCGACGCGCCCGTCCAGCACCAGCATCCGCAGCGCCTGCGCCAATTGGCGATAGGCCGGTTCGGCGCTGCCCTCTGCACGCCAGGCACCCAGCAGGCGAAGCAGGGAAGGGGGCCGCAGAAGAGAAGTGGACATGGCAAAGGCTTCCGATCCAGAGAACGAAGAGGCCAGTTATCCGATAATGGCTGTTTTGTAAAAGGCCATTTTGCCCGATGTGAAAAGCCATGATGATGCCGCGCCGCCTTTTCCAGCTTTTCTGGGGCCTCAACCTTTATGGCTTTGCCATGGCCGTGATGCTGCGCGCCAATCTCGGCCTTGATCCCTGGGATGTGCTGCATCAGGGGCTCGCGTCGCGGCTCGGCCTGAGCTTCGGCATGACGGTCAATCTGGTCGGCGCGGCGGTCCTGCTGCTGTGGTGGCCGTTGCGCCAGCGGCCGGGCCTGGGCACCCTCTGCAACATAGCGGTGATCGGGACGGCCGTGGACCTCAGCCTCATGATCCTGCCGACGCCGGACGGCTATGCCATGCGCTGCATCTGGCTGGCGTCGGGGATCGTCCTCAATGGCATTGCGGGTGGCGCCTATATCGGCGCGGGGCTGGGACCGGGACCGCGCGACGGATTGATGACCGGCTTCTGCCGCCGGACGGGATGGCCGGTCAAATGGGTGCGCACCAGCATCGAAATCGGCGTGCTGGCGATCGGATGGCTGATGGGCGGCACGGTTGGACTCGGGACTTTGCTCTATGCGGCGACGATCGGCTGGATCGTCCACCATGCCCTGCCCTTCTTCACCATCGCGCCGCGGGAAGCGCCCGCCCTCCTCTGAACCCTTTGCCCCCTGACCGGCCGGCACGGAGACCCGCCGGCCGGTCCTTTTATTTCGCCCGGGTATCGACAGCGGCACCAGCCGCCATATCTATGGCATCCTGTCGGCACGATATGAGGAGAGCCTAGTGGCCACCGATCTATATGATCTGACCGTTCCCGCCTTCATCCGGGGCCTGCGCAACCTGTCCGCGATCCTGGACAAGGCCGCCGCCTATGCTCAGGAAAAGGGCATCGATCCGCTGACCCTGACCAGCGCGAGGCTGATCGAGGACATGGCGCCCCTCACCGCCCAGGTCCAATTCGCCAGCGACAGCGCCAAGGGCGCGATCATCCGCATCGGCCAACTTGACCCGCTGCCCATGCCCGACACCGAACAGAGCTTTGCCGAGTTGCAGCAGCGGATCGCCAAGACGATCGCTTTCCTCGAATCCGTGCCTCGCGAACGCATCGACGGGCAGGAGGATGCGCAGGTCGTGCTCAAGACACCGCGCGGCGATTTCCCCTTCACCGGCCGCAACCATGCGTTGGGCTTTGCGCTACCCAATTTCTATTTTCATGTGACAACCGCCTATGCCCTGCTGCGCCAGGCGGGCGTGCCTCTGGGCAAGCTGGACTATCTGGGCGGCATCTAGGCGCAGAACCTCGACGCTCTCTTCCCTAGCCCGCGATCAGCCGGATCGCGGCGCTCGACACCCAGCCGCTGGGGCAGGGGCCGTCATAGGGCTGCTTGCGATCCGCCGGTTCAGCGACGCCGCAATCGATCGGCGCCGTCGCATTGTCGGCCGGGGGTTCTGGAGCCAGCACGATCCCCAGCCACTTCTGGTCGAGGCTGCGGGTGCAGATCCAGGCGCGGCTGCCCTCCGCCATCCGGGCGGTTTCCCGGGCGTCGGCAAAGGGCGCGGCACGCACCGACGCGCCCCTGGCGCCGACGCGCACCGCCTGGCCCATGGCGCCGCAGGCGTCGAGGCGCGGACCGTCCTCTCCGATGGTCACGGGGCGGACGAGATGCGATTCCAGCCGGGTATCGGGCATCTCGTCCCGCGGCGCACCCGCCAGGGAACTGTTGGGCAGTTCCTCCAGCACGTCGCTGCTCTTGGAGCAGGCGGCAAGCATCAGGGCCAGGGCTAGGATCATGCGCATAGGCGCGTGATAGACCTTGCTTCGGGCGGGCGATAGCCGCCATGTTTCGCTTTAGTTTGCTGGACCTTTTCCCTATATGCTCGGCATGAGCGAGGAAATTCAGAACAGCCCCAACAACAACGCCTATGGCGCCGACAGCATCAAGGTCCTGAAAGGTCTGGACGCCGTTCGCAAACGCCCGGGCATGTATATCGGCGACACCGACGACGGCTCGGGCCTGCACCACATGGTGTTCGAGGTCAGCGACAATGCGATAGACGAGGCGCTGGCCGGCCATTGCGACCGCATCCTCATCACGCTCAATCCCGACGGTTCAGTCAGCGTCGAGGATAATGGCCGCGGCATCCCCACCGACATCCACAAGGAAGAGGGCGTGTCGGCGGCAGAGGTGATCATGACCCAGCTCCACGCCGGCGGGAAGTTCGAGAATACCTCGGACGACAATGCCTACAAGGTGTCGGGCGGCCTGCATGGCGTCGGCGTTTCCGTGGTGAACGCGCTCAGCGAATATCTCGACCTCCATATCTGGCGGGACGGCAAGGAGCATTATATGCGCTTTGCCTATGGCGACGCCGTCGCTCCGCTCAAGGTGATCGGCGACGCGCCAGAAGGCAAGAAGGGCACGCGCGTGACCTTCCTTCCCTCGACCGAGAAAGTGCCCGGCGACGGCGGCACCTTCAAGAACCACACCGAATTCGATTTCGAGAAGCTGGAGCATCGCTATCGCGAACTCGCCTTCCTCAATTCGGGCGTGCGGCTGTTCCTGGTCGATGCGCGGCATGAGGAGAAGAAGGAGATCGAGCTGTTCTACGAGGGCGGCATCGCGGCCTTCGTAAAGTGGCTGGACCGCAACAAGCAGCCGCTGATGCCCGATCCCATCGCCATTTCGGGCAGCCGCGACGACGTCACCATCGACGTCGCGCTGGAATGGAACGACAGCTATTATGAAAATGTCCTCTGTTTCACGAACAACATTCCGCAGCGGGACGGCGGCACGCACCTTGCCGCGTTCCGCGCGGCGTTGACGCGGACGCTCAACAATTATGCGGACAAATCGGGGCTGCTGAAAAAGGAAAAGGTCTCGCTGACCGGCGAAGACATGCGGGAGGGGCTTACCGCCATCGTGTCGGTGAAGCTGCCGGACCCCAAATTCTCCTCGCAGACCAAGGACAAGCTGGTTTCGTCCGAAGTGCGCCAGCCGCTGGAAAGCCTGATGGCGGACAAGATGGCGGAGTGGCTGGAAGAAAACCCGCAGCATGGCCGCCTGATCGTGCAGAAGGTGATCGACGCCGCCGCCGCGCGCGAAGCCGCGAAGAAGGCGCGTGAACTCACCCGGCGCAAGGGCGTGATGGACATCGCGTCCCTGCCCGGCAAGCTGGCCGACTGTCAGGAGCGCGACCCCGCCAAGTCCGAACTCTTCCTGGTGGAGGGTGACTCGGCCGGCGGTTCGGCCAAGCAGGGACGAAACCGCCATAATCAGGCGATCCTGCCGCTGAAGGGCAAGATCCTGAACGTCGAGCGCGCCCGTTTCGACCGGATGCTGTCGTCCAAGGAGGTGGGCACGCTGATCCAGGCGATGGGCACGGGCATCCGCGATGATTTCAACCTGGAAAAGCTGCGCTACCACAAGATCGTCATCATGACCGACGCCGACGTCGATGGCGCGCACATCCGCACGCTGCTGCTGACCTTCTTCTACCGCCAGATGCCGCAGATCATCGAGGCGGGCCATCTCTATATCGCCCAGCCGCCCCTGTACAAGGCGACGCGGGGCCGGTCGGAGGTCTACCTCAAGAACGAAGCCGCGCTGGAACAGTATCTGGTCGACAATGGCGTTGAATCCATGGCGCTGGAAACGACCGGCGGCATGCGCTCAGGCGAAGACCTGCGCCACCTGATCGAACATGGCCGGCGGATGCGGGCGGTTATGCGTTATGTCCCGCGGCGCTACAATCCCGCAATCATCGAGGCGCTGGCGATCAACGCCGCGCTTGATCCGGAACTCAGCCAGGAGGCGCAGGCCGATCGCCTGGCCAACACCGTCCGCTGGATGGACGCGCAGGACGATGAAGGCAGGTGGAGCGGCCGGATCGCGGAGGAGGGCGGCTTTCATTTCGAGCGCCTGTGGCGCGGCGTCACCGACCACCATATGATCGAGGCAGGCTTCATCGGTTCGGCCGAAGCGCGCAAGCTGCACGCCATCGCGACCGAGGAAGCGGACAGCTATCGCACCGCCAGCCGGCTGGTCACGGCCAAGGCGGCGGCCGCCGCCGAGGATGCTGGAGAGGACGAACTACCGGTCGCGACCAAGGGTTCGACTGCGGTCACCCGACCCAGCGAATTGCTGGAGGCAATCCTCGCCGCCGGGCGCAAGGGACTGGCGATCCAGCGATATAAGGGCCTGGGCGAAATGAATGCGGAACAGCTTTGGGAAACCACGCTGGACCCCGATAATCGCTCCATGCTGCGGGTGGAGGTCGAGCAGGCCGACGTGGCCGACGAAATCTTCACCCGGCTGATGGGCGATGTGGTGGAACCGCGGCGCGAGTTCATCCAGGACAATGCGCTGAACGTCGCCAATCTGGACGTCTGATCCGATGGAGCAGGTCCGTTGCGGTTGGGCCGGGACGGACCCGCTCTATTGCGCCTATCATGACAGCGAATGGGGCGTTCCGGAACGCGATCCGCGGATGCTCTGGGAAACGCTCATGCTGGAGGGCTTCCAGGCGGGGTTGAGCTGGATCACCATATTGCGCAAGCGGGAAAGCTTTCGCGTTGCCTTTGCAGGCTTCGACCCAGACAGGGTCGCGGCATTCGGCGAGGATGATGTCGATCGGCTGATGGCCGACCCCGGGATCGTCCGGGCCCGCGCGAAGATCGAGGCGACGATCATGGGCGCTCGGATCTTCTGCGCGATGCGGGATGGGGGCGAGGATTTCTCGACCTATGCCTGGGGGTTCGTCGACGGCCAGCCGATCCGGAATGATGGCTTGACCTTCCCGGCCAGGACCGATCTTTCAGAGGCGATTTCCAGGGATCTCAAGCAGCGGGGCTTCAAATTTGTGGGGCCCACCATCGTTTATGCGTGGATGCAGGCGATCGGGATGGTGAACGATCATGCGCTGGATTGCTTCCGGCGAAATGAGGTCTGAAAAAAGCATGAGGCGGTTGCTGCCATTGGCCCTGGCCGTTGCGCTGGCGGGATGTGGCAAGGATGAGATGCCCGCGGCCAATGTCGCGCAATCTCATGCCTCCACACCAATCACCATGCCTGACCCGGCGCCAAGCCAAGTTTCTGAGAATATTCCACAAAAGGTTCCACGTGGAACAGATGGAAGCGCGCCGGCCAACTCAGCGGAAGACTCTGCGGACGTCAGGCGTCCTGCGGAAAATGGCTATCGCGCTATCGGAACCGAGCCTTTCTGGGCGGTGACGGTGAAGGGCTCCACCGCCTTGCTGGAACGGCCCGACAAGGCGCCGGCCCGCTATGCGATATCGCGGAACGACGACGGGCGCGCCGTGCGGTTTATGGGCGAGGGTTTTTCGATGACCGTCACCGAAGGACCATGCAGCGATGGCATGAGCGATGCGGTCTGGTCCGACCGCGTAGCGCTCGCTTTCGGCGAAGGGACGCTGAATGGCTGTGGTGGCACACGCTATGATCAGGGTGAACCCTGAAGGCGCACCTTTGCTGATCAGCATGGGGAATCCCGCCTGTCCTGCCCGAATGGAAGGGCGGTGCCAGAGGCCGGAACATGGTTCGGCTTAACCGGAATGAACAGCGGACACGGCAAAAGTCAGGGAAGGCAGGATACTGCCCATCCTGATCTTTTTAGAATTTGAAGATCGTACCCAGATAAACGGCCTGCGCGTCCTGCCGCTCATCGGTCATGGGCGTCAGCCGTCCGG
>Ga0207678_10002306_pt1 | contig 17276 bp, 17 predicted proteins | sample KBSC63metaG_FD_184319 | JGI IMG/M metagenome (GOLD analysis project Ga0207678, IMG submission 184319) | Corn rhizosphere microbial communities from Kellogg Biological Station, Michigan, USA - KBS C6-3 metaG (SPAdes) (version 2) | ecosystem: Host-associated > Plants > Roots > Rhizosphere > Soil ...
CCACTTGGCGGCACGGGGAGCGGATCGGTCACGGCAGGTTCCTCAACCAACTCCGCAGCCCTCAGAGTTCGTCTGACTCACCGCTGGAACAAGCCGGATCGAACCGTCAGTACCGCGTGAGACGACCAAGGTTTCGAGAGAGGGGGTCGTGTCGGCTCTGCTTGCCGCAACGGAGAAGGCGGCGCGACGAGACCCGATATCACGACGACGGCGGGGGTCTTCCGCGGGACCGATGGTTCGAATCCGGCTTCCTCCAGCGGAGAGTCGAGCGAACTCCGGTACCGCGATTACGGCACGGCGTGCGCGGTGGTCGAGCCGCATCCCGGGCGGCCCGGCCGGGTCGTGCTGCGGAACCTCACCGACAAGACATGGACGGCGGTTCCCGACGGCGAGGAGCCCAAGCGGGTAGCCCCGAGCCAGCGCCTGGGCGTGCGCCCGCTGCACGTCGACTTCGGTGTGGTGAAGGGGCAGATTCTCTAGGGTCCAGGGGACACGCACCACGGGCCATCCGGGATAAAGGGCCCGGCGTCGTTGGTTGAGTCACTCGTCGAGGGCGCCGAGGTCGGCGGGGACGTCGACGGAGTACTGCCTAAGCACGTCGAGCGGCACGATCTCCAGCGCGCGCTGATGCGTGGAGGCCAGCACCACCGGCGCGCCGGCGCCGTCCCGGTGCGCCTGCAGCCAGTTGGCCGCGGTCACGCACCACCGGTCCCCCGGCACCAGCCCGGGGAACCGGAACTGGGGCATCGGGGTGGACAGGTCGTTGCCGATCCGGCGCTGGTGCTCGAGGAATTCGGCGGTCACCACCGCGCAGATGGTGTGGCTGCCCAGGTCCTCGGGGCCGGTCGTGCAGCATCCGTCCCGGTAGAAACCGGTGAGCGGATCGGTTCCACACGGCTCGAGCTCGCCGCCGAGCACATTACGGTCGCCCATGCATGCAGTATCCGCACCGCGCACTCCTGTTCGCAAGATCGTCCCCGGGCTTCGGGGTGCTGAATGGCGGTGGCCTGGCTGGCGTGCCTGGACAGGCTCCGCCGGGCCGCTTAGTCTTGACTGTATGGTCAGTCAAGATTTTCGCGTCCGGTCTGGTCCTGCTATCCCCCCGGCACCGCTCGACCGCGGTGAGCTGGAGCTGGCACTGCGCCCGTTCGGGGAGAGCCGGATGCTGCCGCGCGCGGCGTACGTGGACCCGGCCGTGTTCGGCTGGGAGCAGCGGCACTTCTTCGGCGGCGGCTGGATGTGCGTGGCGCGCAGCGACCAGCTGCCTTCGCCCGGGGACCAGCGCGCCGAGGCCACCGGCCAGGGCGGCGTGCTGCTGGTCCGCGGCGAGGACGGCGAGGTGCGGGCGTTCGCGAACAGCTGCCGGCACCGCGGCCACGAGCTGCTTCCGTGCGGGCAGAGCGCCCGCGAGAAGGCGATCGTCTGCCCGTACCACGCCTGGACGTACTCGCTGTCCGGGTCGCTGCAGGGCGCGGCCGGGTTCCGGAAGGTGCGCGGCTTCGACTTCGGCGAATGGGGTCTGGCCCCGCTGCCGGTGGCCGAGTGGCACGGCCTGGTGTTCGTGGACGGTTCCGGCGGCGCGGCCGGATCGCTGACCGAGGCGCTGGCCAAGCTGGACGAGCTGGTCGCGCCGTACGAGCCGGAGCGGCTGGTGACCGCCGGGAAGCACCGCTACGACGCCGCGGCGAACTGGAAGACGCTCACCGAGAACTACCACGAGTGCTACCACTGCCCGTCCATCCACCCCGAGCTGTGCCGGGTCAGCCCGCCCAAGAGCGGCGAGAACTACGCCGCCGACGGCGCCTGGATCGGCGGCTGGATGGACCTGCGCGACGGCATGGAGACGATGTCGCTGTCCGGATCGAGCGGCGGGGTGCCGCTGCGCGGTCTTGACGCGCAGGGGCTGCGCACCGTCATCTACGTCAACATCTTCCCGAACGTGCTGCTCAGCCTGCACCCGGACTACGTGATGACGCACCGGCTGATCCCGGTCGCCGCGGACCGGACCACGATCGAGTGCACCTGGGCGTTCGCGCCGGAGGCGGTCGAACGGCCCGGCTTCGACCCGGCCTACGCGGTGGAGTTCTGGGACATCACGAACAAGCAGGACTGGTCCGCGTGCGAGTCGGTGCAGCGGGGCCTGGCCTCGCCGCACGCCTCCCCGGGGCCGCTGTCCCCCGCCGAGGACGCGGTGTACTCCTACGTCACTGCCATCGCCCGGGGCTACCTCGGGCAGTCCGTCTGGAACCCGGTACCGTAAACACCGTGACGATATTTGACATACCGCTGAAGACGCTGGACGGCGAGGACTCCTCGCTCGGCGCGACCGCGCCAGGCGCGGCGCTGCTCGTGGTGAACGTGGCCTCGCAGTGCGGGCTGACCCCGCAGTACACCGCCCTGGAGAAGCTGCACGAGCAGTTCGCCTCGCGCGGGCTGACCGTGGTGGGCTTCCCGTGCAACCAGTTCGGCGGGCAGGAGCCGGGCACGGCGGAGGAGATCGCCGAGTTCTGCTCGACCTCGTACGGGGTCACCTTCCCGATGTTCGAGAAGATCGAGGTGAACGGCCCCGGGCGGAACGCTATCTACGATGTGCTGACCGCGACGCCGGACGCGAACGGCGAGGCCGGCGACATCCAGTGGAACTTCGAGAAGTTCCTGGTGCGCCCGGACGGCACCGTGGCGGCCCGGTTCCGGCCGCGCACCGAGCCCGACTCCCCCGAGGTGCTCGCCGCCATCGAGGAGAACCTCCCCGCCGACTACTACCTCGGCTGAGGGGCGACCACTGCCACTGGGTCGATGGCACATTGGTCCGGTAAGAGCGTGACCAACGGCACAGCGACCCAGTCGGTGGGGGTTAGGCGAGGGCGGCGGGGGTGCGTTTGGTCATCTGGCGGGCGATGATCATGCGCTGGATCTCGCTGGTGCCTTCCCAGATCCGCTCGACGCGGAGCTCGCGGAAGAAGCGCTCGGCCACGTTCTCGCGCATGTAGCCGCGGCCGCCGAACACCTGGACGGCGCGGTCGGCGACCCGGCCCGCCATCTCCGAGGCGTAGAGCTTGGCCATCGAGCACTGCGCGTGCGACACCTTCACGTCGGCGCTGCGGTCGATGCCGCGGGCGGTCTCGTAGACCAGCGCCCGGGCCGCGAACAGCTCGGTGAGACTGTCCGCCAGCATGCCGGCCACCAGCCCGTACTCGCTGATCGGCTGGCCGCCGACCACGCGGTTGGCGGCGAACGCGGTCATCTCGTCGACCAGGCGCGCGGCCGCGCCGAGGCAGCGGGCGGCCACCATCAGCCGCTCGAACCTGAACCACTCGTAGGCGAAGCCCATCCCGTCGCCCTCCGCGCCGACCAGGTTCGCCGCCGGGACGCGCACGTCGGTGAACTCCACGATCGGGTGGTGGTGGCTGATCGTGTGCGAGTAGGCCGGCGTCCTGACCACCCGGACTCCCGGGCTGGGCAGGTCGACCAGGAACATGGCGTGGTCGCCGCTGGGCAGCTTGGCCTGGAAGAAGGCGAAGTCGGCGCTGTTGTACGAGGTGACGTGCCATTTGACGCCGTTGAGCAGGTAGTCCTCGCCGTCCCGGCGCGCGGTGGCCTCGATCGCGTCGACGTCGGAGCCCGCGCCCTCCTCGGTGATCGCGTAGCACTCCTCCCGCTCCCCCGCGACGGCCGGCCGGACGTACCGGTCGATCTGATCCTGGGTGGCCACGGCGGGCAGCCAGGACGGCGGGGTGGCCGCCACCCAGCCGAGCGCGTTGGTCACCCGGCCCATCTGCTCCTGGACCAGCACCTGCTGCAGCGAGGTGCAGCCGCCGCCGCCGAGCTCGCGTGGCATGTTCGTCGAGTGCAGGCCGAGTTCGCGGCAGCGTTTGGCGTGCGCGGCCGTCACGTCGGCGGGGAGCTGCCCGTCGGCCCGTTCGGCCTCATCCTCGAACGGGATCAGCTCGTCCGCGAACCCGCGGGCCCGTGCCTGGATCTGCAGATCTTCTTCCGACAACCCGTACATCCGCCGGTAACCTCCAGGTGCAAGTCTTGCCATGCCAGCTTATTGACTGAATGTTCAGTCTATGCCAGCATCAGTCCCGTGCCATTGACATCCTCCCCTGCCTGAAGGCGGGGGATTCCAGCTACTCGCATCCGGTTAAGGAGGCAAGCAGTTGAGGTTCGCGGTTCGCAGGCCGGGTATCCCCGTCGCCTCCCCGCGCAGTCACGGCGTGCCCCGCCGCGATGTTCTGGGCCGCGTTCACGTCAGCGTGGCAGGCGTATCCGCAGGCGGTGCACCGGAAGACAGCTTGGCTCTCGCGCGACCGCCGGTCCACCTGCCCGCACGCCGAGCATCGCTGGCTCGTGTGATGCGGTTTGATCTTCTCCACTCGGCCGGGAGCCTTCTCCTCAAGCCGGCGCACCAGCAGCCCCCACCCGGACTGCAGGATGCCCCGGTTCAGCCCGGCCTTCTGCCGCACGTTCCGGCCCGGCTTCTGCCACGTGCCCTTGGCGGACCGGGTCATGTCCGTGATCCGCAGATCCTCGACCCTGATCACGTCGAACCGGCGCACGATGCCGGTGCTGGCCTTCTCAACCCAGTCCTTGCGCCGGTCCGTCTCGCGGGCGCGCAGCCGGGCGATCGCGTGCTTCACCCTCGCGCGGCGATTCGATCCCCGCCGGGCGCGGGCGAGCGTGCGCTCCAGCCGCCGCAGCCTGGTCCGCTCCCGCGCGGCCAGGCCCGGGACGCGCAGCAACTCCCCGGTCGACAGGGCCGCGGACACGGCCACGCCCCGGTCAATGCCCACGGCCTCGCCGTTACCCGGCGCGGAAACGGGCTCGGGGATCACGGCGAAGGCGACATGCCAGCGCCCGGCCCGGTCCATCGTCACCCGGTAGGACTTCACACCTTCGGGCACGGCACGGGACCAGCGGAACCTCACCCATCCGGCCTTCGGCACCCAGACCTCGCCGGTCTTCCGGCTGAGCCGCCGCACGTCCCATTGCCGCCCGCGCCGCCCCACGATCCGGAATCCCTCGTCCCGGCTGGCCTTGCGCCACGACGGCCGCCCGGCCGGGTTTCCTGGGTCGAAGAACGCGGCCATCGCCCGGGCGAAGTCCCGCAAGGCCTGCTGCTGCACCGTCTGGGAGCCCGCGGCCAGCCACGGGAACTCCGCCCGCGCCTGTGTGAGCTGCCGGCACTGCTCCAGGTAACCTGGCGCGGCCGCCCGGCCCGGGCGCCAGTGGGCGTGCTGCTCGACCGCCAGGTTCCACACATACCGGGCGTGCGCGCAGTGGTCCCGCAGCACCGCCTCCTGGGCGGGCGACGGGAACAGTCGGTACCGAGACATGCGAACACACTAGCGACCGCCGCCGACATTTCCGGGGAGGTGACGCGGCGTCTCCGCCCCGGCCTGAAGGCCGGAGCCTCCACGCCGCGATTCTGATGACTGATACCGCGGACGCCGTGGTGGTGGGCGGCGGGACGGTGGGCGCCTGGTGTGCCTACTTCCTGCGCCGGGCCGGGCTGGCGCGGGTCGTCCTGATCGAGAAGGGGTTCCTCGGGCAGGGTGCGAGCAGCCGGGCCGCCGGGGTGGTCCGGGTGCAGGGAGGGACCCAGGAGGCGGTGCGGCTGAGCAGCTGGTCCCGGCGGTTCTACCTGGGCCAGCAGGACGAGATCGGCACCGACTCCGGGTTCACCGAGCAGGGCTACCTGCTGCCCTGCTTCACCGAGGCCGACGTGGCCGCGGCCCGCGAGCGGATGGCCATGCAGACCGCGCTCGGCGTGCCGGTGCGGTGGCTGGACCCGGGCGAGGTGGACGCGGCCAACCCGACGCTCGCGCCCGGGCAGACGCTCGGCGGCACCTTCTGCGAGCAGGACGGGTTCGTCGCGCCGCCGCGCAACGTGGCCGCCTACACGGTGGCGCTGATCCGCAGCGGCGTCGAGATCCGCGAGCGCACCACCTTCCTCGGCCTGGCCGACGACGACGGTACCGTGCGGACCAGCCAGGGCCGGATCGGCGCGGGCCTGGTCGTGCTCACCGGCGGGCCGAAGCTCGCTTCCGTCGGGCAGCTGGCCGGGATCCGCATCCCGGCTGGCGGCGTGCGGCACCAGGTGGCGGTGACCGAGCGACACCCCGACCTGGATCCGGCCCGGGTACCGATGGTGTTCGATCTGGCCGCGGGGCTTTACTGGCGGCCGGACGAGGGCGGCCTGCTGTTCGGCATGAGCAATCCGGACGAGCCGCCCAGCGAGAACCGCGAGGTGGACGAGCCGTACCTGGCCACGATGCGGGCCCGCCTGGCCGCCCTGGTGCCGGTCACCGCCGGGCTCGGGCTGCGCCGGGTCTGGGCCGCCACCATCGACTACACCCCGGACCACTTCCCCATCATCGGCCGGGCCCGCGACCGCGTCACCGTGGCCAGCGCGGCCGGAGCCGGCATGATGTGGGGACCCGGCCTGGGCCGGGCCACCGCCGACGTCGCGCTGACCGGCTCCTCCGATGTGCTCGATACTTCGGACCTCGGCCTTGACCGCTTCGACGAGGCCGGGCGCAGCCGCCTGGCCACCGACCCCATCGCCCTGCCCTTCCCGGAGAGGATCACCTCGTCATGATCACCACCACCCCGTTCCTGGCCGCCGCGGCCGACGCCAAGCTCGAGGACTGGGGCCCGCTGGAGGAGGCCCTGCCCAATCCCGGCGGCGAGCCGATGCATACCTCGGGCACCACGTTGTGGACCGGCGACGGCGCGCAGGAGACGGGTGTGTGGGAGTGCACGCCCGGTCCGTCCCGGTGGAGCCTGGACGACAACGAGTTCGTGCACATCCTGTCGGGCCGGATGACGGTCACGCCGGACGGCGGCGAACCGACCGAGATCGGCCCGGGCGACACCGCCGTCTTCCCCCGCGGCTGGGCCGGCACCTGGCAGATCCACGAGACGATCAGGAAGCTCTACGTCCTGTTCTGATCCTCGTCCTCGTCCTCGCCGGAGAATCGCTCCCACGATGCCCCGGCGGCGGTCCCTGACGTCGATGACGCCGCCCGATAGCCTGGCGGTATGGACTATCGAACTCTGGGGCGAAGCGGTTGCGCGGTGTCGAGCCTGTGCCTGGGCACGATGACATTCGGGGTAGAGAGCGACGAGCCGGGCGCTCACCAGCAACTCGACCGGTTCCTCGAGGCCGGCGGCACGTTCGTGGACACGGCCGACGTGTACGGCGACGGAAGGTCCGAGGAGATCATCGGGCGCTGGTTCGCCAGCCGCCCGGCCGAGGTCACCGAGCCGGTGGTGCTGGCCACCAAGGGCCGCTTCCCGCGGGGTGGCGACGACTCGCCGAACGGCGCCGGGCTGTCCGCGCGCCATCTGACGCGCGCGCTGGACGCCTCGCTGCGGCGGCTGGGCCTGGAGTCTGTCGACCTGTATCAGGTGCACGCGTACGACCCGCTGACGCCGCTCGAGGAGACGCTGCGCACGCTGGACCAGTTCATCCAGGCCGGCAAGATCCGCTACTACGGCCTGTCCAACTTCACCGGCTGGCAGCTGACCAAGGTCGTCTGGCTGGCCCGGGTCATGAACGTCGCCGAGCCGGTGACGCTGCAGCCGCAGTACAGCCTGCTGGCGCGCGAGATCGAGTGGGAGATCGTGCCCGCATGCCTCGACGCGGGCCTGGGGATGCTGCCGTGGAGCCCGCTCGGCGGGGGCTGGCTGTCCGGCAAGTACCGGCGCGACCAGCGCCCGTCCGGGGCCACCAGGCTCGGCGATGACCCGAACCGCGGCATGGAGGCTTACGACCGGCGCGGCACCGAGCGCACCTGGAACGTCATCGACGCGGTCCAGAAGGTGGCCGAGGACCGCGGCGTGTCCATGGCCGAGGTCGCGCTGGCCTGGGTGACCGCCCGGCCCGCCGTCACCTCGACCATCCTCGGGGCGCGCACGCTGGACCAACTCGAGGCCAACCTGCGTTCGGCCCAACTGGAGCTGACCGCAGCCGAGATCACGGCCCTGGACGCCGCCAGCGACCCGCACGTGGCCGACTACCCGTACGGTGAGCTCGGCCAGGAGCAGCGCTCACGCCAGCTGGGAGGCGGCCGGTAGCCGGAGCGGCAAGTGCCGGGGTGACCGCCATGATCGCGCCCGGATTTCATGATCCTGAAGGATCTGGTACGGCTACGAGTACCAGATCCTTCGTGATCATCGAAAACCACTCCGAAAAGCCGCCTTCAGGCGGGTGCAGTAAGGCGGGGTGTGGCTAAGCGGGGGTGGAGGGGCCGCCGCCGCGGCTTTCCGAGTCGAAGTCGCCGGTGCCGTCGGTGGCGCCGGAGCGCCCAGGGTAGGCGTGCTTGCCACCGGCCGGGACCGCCTGCGGGTGACCGTCGCCCCGGGACATGTTGCTGATCTTCAGGTAGCGGCCGATCTCCCGCCACTGGCTGGCGACCAGGACGGCGACGGACGCGGGCAGCAGCACGAGCAGTGCCTTGCGGGCCATGGCGCTTCTCCCTCTGGTTCGCTCGGACCTCTCCGGCAGAGGCTTCCCGCCCCGCGGGCCGCCAAACAGTGAGTTGATTCGTTACCAGGTGCCGGGTAACCCTGAATGTCATGGTGTGGCGGATCCACTTCGGCGACGATGACCTGGCCCGCGTCCAGGTCAGCCCCACGCTCGGACCGCTGGCCGAGACGGTGCTGGCGGTGGGGATGCTCCGGTGCACGCAGCAGCCGCGGACCCTGCTCAGCGAGTGGCGCGGTCAGGTCAGCGTGACGCCCCGGATGACACCGCTGACCGCGTTGATCCCGCCCGACTGCCGCGGGGTGGACCTGCCCACGCTCGTCGGTGAGACGGCGACCATCGAGCAGGGCCTCCAGGCGCTGCTCACGGTGCCGCGCGAGCACTTGCTGGTGGAGATGGAGTACATCGACCGGCGGAACCGGCTGTCCCCGCTGGCGTGGGCGATGGCCGAGGCCGGCGGGCGGCCCGAGCTGGCCGCGGCCACCCAGGTTGCCTACCGCGAGCTGGTCCAGCCGTTCTGGCCCCGCATCCGCGCCCGCCTGCACGCCGAGCAGGCCGCCCGCCGCCGGACGCTGGCCGATGGCGGTCCCGGCGCGCTGCTGGCCTCGCTGCAGGGTCCGCGGATCCGCTGGCGGCCACCGGTCCTGGAGATCGGTATGCCGGGCACGGTCGAGATGGAACTGGGCGGCCGGGGCATCGCGCTCGTTCCCTCGGTCTTCGTCGGCAGGGAGCCCAGCCTGCACGAGAACCCGAACCACGAGGACGAGATGCCGCGGCTGATCCTGCCGGCCGAGGACGCGCGCAGCGCGCGCCTGTGGGCGCCCTCGCGATCGCGCGGATCGGCGCTGGCCGCGCTGGTAGGCCGGAACCGGGCGGCGGTACTGCAGAGTGTCGCGGATGGGTGCACCACCACCGAACTGGCCCGCCGGGTGGGCATCTCGCTCGCCGCGGCCAGCCAGCACGCCTCGGTGCTGCGCGGGGCCGGCCTCATCGCCACCCGCCGTCAGGGCAGCGCGGTGCTGCACGTGCTCACGCCGCTCGGTGCGGACCTGCTGCAGGCCAGTTAACGGGGTCGAGCCTGGCGCGGCACCGCCTCGGAGGGTCCGGCCATCGTCTGCACCGAAGTCTCGTCCGCGGAACCTCGCCAGGCCCGAAGTGGACCACCGGCTAAGGTTTCCGCCTCAAGCATCCCCAGCGGACCAGCCAGCAGCAAAGCCTTTCAACCATGCCTTAAACGCCCAGGTAAGACGGGATTGACGCCGGAGCCGGGTGGCGTGCCCGGCACAGTTGGCACACCGGCTACGGGCTGCGCGACCCGGCGGGGTGGCCCGGTGCGCGTCATCACCGGTGCGGCCAGGCAGGGGTGACGAAGTGGTCAGCCGAGGGTTGACAAGGCCACGCGGTTGAGATTAGGTAAGGCTTACCTAAGTGGCGTGTGGCCTGCACGGCAAGACCAATTCGGAAGAGAGGGTCTACTGATGCTGCCCACGTTCGTGATCGGGCTGCGTGAAGGACTCGAGGCGGCCCTCATCGTGGGGATCATCGCCGCCTTCCTGGGCCAGCAGGGCCGGAAGGACGCGCTGCGCCAGGTCTGGATCGGCACCGCCGCGGCCGTCGCGATCTGCATCGGCGTCGCCATCGCGCTGCAGGTGATCTCCTCGGACCTGCCCCAGCGGCAGCAGGAGGGGCTCGAGACCGTCGTCGGCGCCCTCGCCATCGGGATGGTCACCTACATGATCATCTTCATGCGGAAGCACGCCCGGAGCATGAAGAAGGACCTCCAGGGCGCGACCGCCTCGGCCCTGGCCGAGGGGTCGGCCCGGGCCCTGGTGCTGATGGCGTTCCTGGCCGTGCTGCGGGAGGGTTTCGAGACGGCCGTCTTCCTGCTGGCCACGTTCCACGCCTCCGGCGACGCCAGCACGTCCTGGCTGGGCGCGGTGCTCGGCATCGTGCTAGCCGCCGGTATCGGCTACGGCATCTACAAGGGCGGCGTGAAGCTGAACCTGGCCCGGTTCTTCCGGGTCACCGGCCTGGTCTTGGTGGTAGTGGCGGCGGGCCTGGTGATGACGGCCTTCCACACTGCCTACGAGGCAGGCTGGCTCACCGTCGGCCAGACGCAGGCCTTCGACCTGTCCTGGCTGGTCCGGCCGGGCACGCCGGTGTCGTCGCTGCTGACCGGGGTGCTGGGCATCCAGCCCTTCCCGGTGTGGATCGAGGTCATCGCCTGGCTCGCCTACCTGGTGCCGATGCTGCTCCTGGTGGCCTGGCCCTCCGGCCCGGTGAGGAAGCCGCGAGAGGCCGCCCCCGCTCCCGCCGTCGTCGGTCAATCGGCCCAGCAGTAGCCGCGGGCACGTCCTCGCACCCTGGTCCCTGTTCTTTTTCACAGTCAAGCGGTGTTCAACTGAGCGTGAGGAGTCCTCGATCGTGAGCAGTGACGGTATGCGGACCAGACGCCGTGGCGCGGCGGCGGCGATAGTCGCCGCCAGCCTCGCGCTGGTGGCGTCGGGATGCGCAAGCTCGGGTTCGAGTTCGGGCGCGACCGGCTCAACCGGGGCCGCCGCCGCGAGCGGGGACAAGTCGAGCACGGTCAAGATCAGCCTGACGTCGGACGGCTGTGAGCCCAAGCCGGCCAAGGTGCCGGCCGGGGCAGTCGAGTTCGACGTCACCAACTCCGGGGCCGGCTCGGTGTCAGAGGCCGAGCTGCGCACCTCGGACAAGGCCCACATCCTGGGCGAGCAGGAAAACCTCACGCCCGGGCTCTCCGGCGGCTTCTCGCTCACCATCCAGCCGGGCACGTACAAGATCAACTGTCCCGGCGCGTCGCAGCCGGACTGGTCGTTCACCGTCACCGGACAGGCGACCGGCCCGTCCTGGGAGAGCAACCCCCAGCTCGTGACGGCCGTGCAGGGCTACGCGGGTTACGTCAAGCAGAACACCGCGGACCTGGTCAGCCACACCAAGACGTTCTGCAAGGCGATCGACGCCGGGAACATGAACCAGGCCATGATGCTCTACCCGCAGGCCCGCGCCTACTACGAGCAGATCGAGCCGGTGGCCGAGGTCTGGGGCAGCCTGGACACCAGCATCGACGGCAGGTGGGAGAACCCGGTCACGGTGAAATCCCAGTTCACCGGCTTCCACCGTCTCGAGCAGATGCTCTGGCAGGACAAGAGCCTGAACGGCGCGTCGGCCATGTGCGCGGGGCTGGTCAAGAACCAGCAGCAGCTGCTGACGCTGGTGAGCAAGGCCCAGTACAACCCGCTGGAGATGGCCGCCGGGGCCACCGACCTGATCAACGAGGCAGGCACGGCGAAGATCAGCGGTGAGGAGGAGCGTTACTCCAACACCGACCTGCCCGTGTTCGAGGCCAACGTGGTCGCGTCCATGAAGGTCGTCAGCCTGCTGCAGCCCTACCTCCAGGGCAAGGACGCCGGCCTGGTGCCGCAGATCCAGCAGCGGCACGACGCGGTGGAAACGCTGCTGACGAAGTTCAAGGCCACGCCCGGTTACGACCAGACCGGCTACGTCGAGTACACCACCGTGACGAAGTCCGATCGCCGGCAGCTCTCGGGGGCGGTAAACGCCCTGGCCGAGGCCATGTCGAAGATGTCCGCTCAGGTAAGCGGCTGAAGGGAGATACCCATGGCATCCCGCGACGGCGGCCCGGTCATGGACCCGGCGCGGGTCGAGCCTGCTGAGGCCCCGGCCGGGCCGTCGCGGCGGCGCCTGCTGACCGGGGCCGGGCTGTTCGGAGCCGGGGCGGTGGCGGGCGGCCTGACCGGGTACTTCACCAGTTCGGCGACCGAGCCCTCCGGTGCGGGCGATACCAGCCTGGGCCAGCAGACGATCCCGTTCTACGGCACGCACCAGGCCGGCATCATCACCCCGGCCCAGGACCGGCTGGCGTTCGGCACCATGAACGTCGTCTCCGGTACCTCCCGCGCGGACCTGCGTGACCTGCTGCGGGTGTGGACGGGCGCGGCGGCGCGGATGGCCGCGGGCCAGCTGGTCGGCGAGGAGACCGATCCCAACGCGCCGCCCGTGGACACGGGCGAGGCCGTCGGCTCACCGGTCTCCCGGCTGACCGTCACGATCGGCTACGGACCCGCGTTGTTCGACGACCGGTTCGGCCTGGCCGCGCGCAAGCCGGCCGCGCTGACCGACCTGCCGCCGCTGCCGAACGAGAACCTCGACCCCGACTACACCGGCGGCGACCTGTGCGTCCAGGCCTGCGCCGACAACCCGCTGGTCGCCTTCCACGCGGTGCGGAACCTGGCCAGGATCGGCATGGGCGTCGTCACGCACAACTGGATGGAACTCGGCTTCGGCCGGACCTCCACCACCTCGACGGCGCAGGCCACCCCGCGCAACCTGCTCGGCTTCAAGGACGGCACCCGCAACATCAAGGCCGAGCAGACCGAGCTGCTGAACCAGCACGTGTGGGTCGGCCAGGAGACCGACCAGCCCTGGCTGCGCGGCGGCAGCTACATGGTGACCCGCAAGATCCGGATGTTCGTGGAGAACTGGGACCGCGACTACCTCCAGGACCAGGAGAACGTCATCGGCCGGACCAAGGTATCCGGGGCCCCGCTGTCCGGCGGCGCGGAGTTCAGCACGCCCGACTTCGCCAAGGCGGGCGGCGACGGACAGCCCGCCATCCCCGCCGACGCCCACATCCGGCTGGCCAGTCCCGAGCACAACGGCGGAACCCATATCCTGCGCCGCGGCTACTCCTTCACCGACGGCATCGATCCGCAGGCCGGGACCCTGCTCGGCGGCCTGTTCTTCATCGCGTTCATGAAGAACCCGTCCCAGTTCGTCAAGCTCCAGACGGCGCTGGCGGGCGACGCCCTGAACGAGTACATCCACCACACCGGCAGCGCCGTGTTCGCCGTCCCGCCCGGCCTGCGCCCCGGTCAGCACTACGGTGATGCCCTGTTCACATGAGGCCCCGAGGACTGCGGCGGGCCGGGCCGGGATAGCACGCGCCCCGCCCGTTCGGCTGGAATAGTGCGGCCCCGGCGGCTGCTGTTATTACCCGCCGGCCCCTCCCCCGCGCCGCCGCTGCGCCGGGCACTCTCCGGGCACGGCATCATGGAACCGCTATGACGCTTATTGACCTGCTGCCCGAGACACCCGAACCCGACGCCGTCTTCGACGCCTTCGCCGGGTGGTCCAAGCGACGCGGGCTGGCGCTGTACCCGCACCAGGAGGAAGCGCTCATCGAGGTCGTCTCGGGGGCGAACGTCATCCTGTCCACCCCCACCGGGTCCGGCAAGAGCCTGGTCGCCATGGGCGCTCACTTCACCGCGCTCGCGGACGGGCGGCGCACGTTCTACACCGCGCCGATCAAGGCGCTGGTGTCGGAGAAGTTCTTCGACCTGTGCGCCGCGTTCGGCCCGGCCGAGGTCGGCATGATGACCGGGGACGCCAGCGTCAACGCGGAAGCGCCGATCATCTGCTGCACCGCCGAGGTGCTGGCGAACATCGCGCTGCGAGACGGCGCCGCCGCGGACGTAGGCCAGGTGGTGATGGACGAGTTCCACTTCTACGCCGACCCCGACCGCGGCTGGGCCTGGCAGGTGCCCCTGCTCGAACTGCCCCGGGCGCAGTTCGTGCTGATGTCGGCCACCCTCGGCGACGTGACCAGGTTCGAGACCGACCTGACCTGGCGTACCGGCCGACCTACCGCGGTGATCCATTCGGCTGAGCGCCCGGTGCCGCTGGTCTTCTCCTTCGTCATCGAGCCGCTGCACGAGACGCTCAAGGAGCTGCTGTCTACGAATCAGGCGCCGGTCTACGTGGTGCACTTCACCCAGGCGGCCGCGCTGGAGCAGGCCCAGGCGCTGATGAGCGTGAACGTCTGCAGCCGGGCCGAGAAGGACGCCATCGCCGACATGATCGGCAACTTCCGGTTCTCGGCCGGCTTCGGCAAGACCCTGTCCCGGCTGGTGCGGCACGGCATCGGCGTGCACCACGCCGGCATGCTGCCCAGATACCGGCGGCTGGTCGAGACGCTGACCCAGGCCGGGCTGCTCAAGGTCATCTGCGGCACCGACACCCTCGGCGTGGGCATCAACGTGCCGATCCGCACCGTCCTGTTCACCGCCTTGTCCAAGTACGACGGGAAAAAGACCCGGCTGCTGCAGGCACGCGAGTTCCACCAGATCGCCGGGCGGGCGGGCCGGGCCGGCTTCGACACGGCCGGCCGGGTGGTCGTCCAGGCCCCCGAGCACGTGGTGGAGAACGAAAAGGCCCTGGCCAAGGCCGGTGACGACCCGAAGGCCCGGCGCAAGGTGGTCCGCAAGAAGCCGCCAGAGGGCTTCGTGTCGTGGGGGAAGCCGACGTTCGAGCGGCTGGTGGCGGCCGACCCCGAGCCGCTGACCTCGAGCTTCAAGGTCACGCACGCCATGGTGCTGAACGTCATCGCCCGGCCGGGCGACGCGTTCGCGGCCATGCGCCACCTGCTGACTGACAATCACGAGGACCGTTCGGCCCAAAGGCGGCACATCCACGAGGCCATCGCGATCTACCGCGCCCTGCTGGCCGGCGGCGTGGTCGAGCGGCTGGACGAGCCGGACGCCGAGGGACGGCTGGTGCGGCTGACCGTGGACCTGCAGCTCGACTTCGCGCTCAACCAGCCGCTGTCGCCGTTCGCGCTGGCCGCCATCCAGCTCCTGGACCCGGAGTCGCCGTCCTACCCGCTGGACGTGCTGTCGGTGATCGAGTCGACCCTGGAAAACCCGCGGCAGGTGCTGTCCGCCCAGCAGTTCCGGGCGCGCGGCGAGGCCGTGGCCCAGATGAAGGCGGACGGCGTCGGCTACGAGGAGCGGCTCGAGCTGCTGGACGACGTGACGTACCCCAAGCCGCTGGAGGACCTGCTCGACGGGGCCTACGAGATCTACCGGCGCGGCCACCCGTGGGTCGCCGACTACGAGGTGCGGCCGAAGGCGGTGGTCCGCGACATGTACGAGCGGGCGCTGACCTTCGCCGAGTACGTGGCGTTCTACGGGCTGTCCCGGTCCGAGGGCCTGGTGCTGCGCTACCTGGCCGACGCCTACAAGGCGCTGCGGCAGACGGTGCCGGACGAGGCCAAGACCGAGGACCTGACCGACCTGATCGAGTGGCTGGGCGAGATCGTCCGGCAGGTCGACTCCAGCCTGATCGACGAGTGGGAACGGCTGCGCAACCCGCTGGACGCGGCGGAACCGTCGCGGGACGAGCGGCCCGCGACGGTCACGTCCAACGTGCGGGCGTTCCGGGTGCTGGTACGCAACGCGCTGTTCCACCGGGTCCGGCTGGCCGCGCTCGGGCACTACGAGGAGCTCGGCGCGCTCGATTCGGAGAGCGGGTGGGACGCTACGGCGTGGGAGGACGTCCTGGAGGGCTACTTCGACGTGCACGACGAGATCGGCACCGGCGCGGAGGCGCGCGGCCCGGCCCTGCTGATGATCGACCAGCAGCCGGGGCAGTGGGCGGTGCGGCAGATCTTCGACGACCCGGCGGGCGACCACGACTGGGGCATCAGCGCGGTCGTCGACCTGGACGCGTCGGACGAGGCCGGCTCGGCCGTGCTGCGCATCACCGACGTGGGGCAGCTGTCGGGTTTCTAGCTCGCGGGGTCCCAGCCGCGGTTTTATCCGCGGGATCTAGCCGCGGGATCTAGCCGAAGTCGGGCAGGACGAGCGAGCCGTCCGGCCCGAGGGTGAAGCCGGGGTTCCAGGCGATCTCCCAGACGTGGCCGTCCGGGTCGCGGAAGCAGCCCGCGTAACCGCCGTAGAAGGTCTCCCTGGCCGGCTGCGTGATCTCGGCCCCCGCGGTGGCCGCGCTGGCCAGCAGCGTGTCGACTTCGGCCCGCGACCGGAGGTTGTGCGCCAGGACGACGCCGTCGAAACCGCCGGAGGCGGTGTCGGCTACGCCGCTGTCCTCGGCGAGCTTGGCGCGCCCCCACAGGATCACGGCCATGCTCCCGGCCTGGAAGAAGACGGTCTCCTCCATCTCCTGGCCGTGCCAGCCGAGGCGTTCGTAGAACGTCCGGGCCCGGCTGACGTCGGCGACGCCGAGCGTAATAATGCTGATGCGTTGCTCCACGCCAGCAACCTAGCCGACGCCACCGACATTGACGCTCGTGTCTCAGCCGATGTAGGTGTAGTCGTCCCGGTCCAGCTGGAAGACCTGGGAGTTGTGCTCGGTGGTGTCGTGCTCGGTGATGTCGTGCTCGGTGATCATGCCGCGGACCACGCCGCGCAGGTGACGCACGCCGGTCACGCTGGCCAGCACGACGGCGCCCGTCGCGGCCAGGATCGAGCCGCCGAACAGGGCCAGCCCGCCGATGACGTGCCCGAGCAGCATCAGGACGAGCCCGACGATAAGCGCGACCGGAACCGCCGCCACCAGCGCGAACGCGAGCAGCGCCAGGGCGATTACGAGCTTTGACGACATGTTCGGCCTTCGCGTCGCGTACCAGCCGGCCATTGTGCCCACCCTTCCGAGGACCCCGTACTTGAATTCACGATATGTCGCGTTCCGGGCGATCGCAAATTACTTCTCGCCGGGCTGACATGGACCTTGGTGCGTGCGGGCTAGCACGTGGGCTCGATTGCGTTCGGCGTGGATGCCGCGTTCCTGCCGTCCCGGGGCCCGTGATCGCGTGTCGCCGGACCCCTATGAGGGGTGTTTTGACACTCAATGACCGATCCGGCCCTCCGTCAGCAGATCGCCTGGGCGAGTAGGGCGGCGGCCGCGATCAGGTCCGATTCGCTCGGGAGGGCGAAGCCGAGGAGGC